>Ga0224506_10003018_pt1 | contig 11271 bp, 9 predicted proteins | sample SF_Jan12_sed_USG_2_FD_169108 | JGI IMG/M metagenome (GOLD analysis project Ga0224506, IMG submission 169108) | Sediment microbial communities from San Francisco Bay, California, United States - SF_Jan12_sed_USGS_8_1 | ecosystem: Environmental > Aquatic > Marine > Sediment | place: USA...
TTTTCGCTCAGGAAAGACCAGAGCATCCCTTCGCAAAAATTTTAGACGAAATAGCAGATAAGATAGATAACAATAAAACATAAGTTCCTATTGCGTCGCGATTTTATTTACCAGCTGATAGACTTTGCAAGTTCTGCATTTTTCATATTCTTTTTCTTTGCATTGATTGCATATTATGCGGTTTAATTCCTTAATTTCATTGGTCATTTCTCATCCTCTCTCAGTAAAAGAATGTTGATTTCTTGTATATACTATATTCCGCTTTCGTAATATTTACGGAAGCCTACTGATGCTGCAATATGCAAGATTAGGTAAAAAAAGATGGCACGCGATAGTTTTATATGGGTTTATGATGGTAAATCTTGCTTGTGGTGGTTTAGTTTGAATAGGAATGTGGCTTTGACCTCGTTAGCCTGGGGATTATTTTTTGTTTTAATTGGCTTAAGCTGGGCTGTAAGCAATGTTGTAGATGTGGTTCCTTATGTTGCGTTAGGAGCGGGCATTATTTTAATTGGGCTTAATGTCGCGAGGACAGGTTTAGGGATGAGGTTAAGCAAGTTTAGCTTGTTCATGGGGATAGTGGCATTTGCTTTCGGCGGAGTAGCATTGATAGGTTACGAGTTGCCATTGTTCGAAACGATAATTGTGTTAATAGGGCTTTTCATAATTGCAGAAGCAGCAAGGTCACTAACAAAATCTCGGTAAGCAGGTTTAATATTTCGCCAAAACTGGAGATTGTTAATTGGGTAAGTCAGCAATTATCCTTGCAGGTGGATTTTCAAACAGGTTTGGACAAGACAAGGGATTACTGCAATTGGCTAATAAGCCTCTCATAAAGCATGTTTTAGATGCAATCAGCAGTCTTGTTGATGAAAAAATGGTTGTTGCTAGTTCAAAGGTTCAAGCTGAAAATTATGCGAAAGTCTTAGGTTCAGATGTCAATGTCCTTATTGATGTGGATGATGCTCAGAGCCCACTTATAGGCGCTTTAACCGGTTTCAAAGAAGCACATGAAAGATACGCGCTTCTCCTTTCATGCGATACGCCTTTCGTTTCTAGAGATGTTGTTTCGCTTCTGTTTGAATTGTGCATAAATAGAAATGCTGTTATTCCACGTTGGCCAAACGGCTACATAGAGCCTTTACAGGCTGTTTACTGCGCAAAACCAGCGTATGAGGCTGCTCAAAATGCCTTAAGTGAAGGAAAATTGAATATGCAGTCTATGGTAGATAGGCTGCGTAGTGTCCGTTATGTCTCCACGCTTGTTCTACAGCAGTTGGATCCGGGGCTGAGGACGTTCTTTAACGTCAATACGCTGTTGGATTTGAGGAGGGCGGAATCGATGTTGAGACGTGGATAGGTAGGGCTTCCTTTTGTGTGTGCGTGCGTGCAACAGTGCTAGGCCCTCTATTTGGAGCCAAATATGATAACGCGATGGCAAGGATGTCCCGTTTTGGCTGAGCTCTTGTGCTCTACAGCCTACCCCCTCGGGTCTAGTATATGATCCAAATATGATAACGTGGTGAAGAGGAAGATTTTTGTGGCCGGGTTCTTTGCCTGTTTGTGGTCTTCTCTCGTGCTTAGATTAGTTGCGACCAGGCGGAAATGAATAGTTGCGACTATCCAGCAGTCTTGGGCCTGGTCTCCTCTGGCGCTGGTGGCCGTTGGCAATGATCCTTGCTTCTTAGTGGGGAACGGTGCTGATTTGTCTGGACAGCGGAAAATCTCTTTGTCGGGACAAATTGGATGAACTGTGCGGTGCTGTGGCGGACGAGCTGGAAATCGTGCGGAGAGTGCTTGAAGCTTGCGAGTGGACGCGGCAAAACGGTGGAAAGAAACGAGTGGTCAGACCTTTCAGTTACCTCTTGATGGGATTTCTCTTTGAACCTTAATGGATGGTGCGGGGGATTATTATCGAACTCAAATCCGATATCGTAAGTCCGATAGCTGTTAATAGTTCTTGTGCTGAAAATAAATCAAACTCAGTTTATTTCTTAGTAGGCGAAAATGAATTTAGAGATGTTTTAGACGTTATGGCTCCAACATCATAGAGAGATTGACATCTTAAATCTCTTCGCTAGACGGCACCAACAGATTTCGAAAGACGAAATTGTTTTAATTCAAGAAAACTTTATTGAGTATTATGCCTCCTCCTGCAGCTAAGTCGATTCGTGATTTGATTTTCTGGCAGTATGCTAAGATTATTTCCGAGTCCGCTGGTGCTGGGAAGAGGCAGTACGGTTTTGTGATGGACAGGTTCAAGAAGCTTGTTTCCGGAGAGATCTCGTGGTCGACTTCTATTCGGGAGTATGTGAAGGAACGTGAGAAAGCCGGAGAGTGCATTTATTGTGGTGGCAAGAAAGACCTTACACTCGACCACATCTTGCCGAAGTCAAGAGGAGGACCGGATTCGCCTGACAATGCAGTCTGGGTTTGTAAGAGCTGTAACTCTTCGAAGGGTGATAGGCGTCTCTATGAGTGGTATGAGCTAGATAGGCGGTATGAGGTTCCCAGAATAGCTGAGGGAAAATACCTCAAGTTGCTCTATGCCTTGCACGAACAAAGAGGCACCCTTAACGTGAAAGAGATTTCCCAACTCTGTCCAAAGTGCGATCTCGGCGCAAAATGCCCAGAAAAAGAAAAACTTACAGTCTACTGCCTAGAAGGTCTATTCTGCAAAAACTAAAAGCCGCAAGCTGGAACAGAGTGAAAGCGAACGTGCGCTTTTCTGAACGCATTCATTCTTCTTATTAGATTAATTCCGTAATTTTAATAACGAGACTTACCCTTCAATCAATACGTGAAAGCGTGCTTGAGTTGAAATCTACGTCTCGACTTGTGAGGCTCATCAAAAACCATAATATTCAAATTCTGATCGTGTACGGAGGGCTTCGAAGCATAGTATTAATGGGCAGCAGCCTCTTCACTTTTTACGTCTTGTCTTATTTGTCGGCTCCTCCGAGGATTCTCGGAATCATAATTTCTGTCGGATTCCTAGCCTCCGCGCTGGGATCGATGCTGGGCGGATATCTCACTGACAAGGTGGGTAGAAAACACACTTTTGTTGTTTCCTCCATATTGTCAGGTTTAGGTTGGATAGCACTTTCTCTTAGCCAAGATTGGACGCATGTGGCATTTTCATACGGACTGATCAACGGAATGATGGTGTGCGCCTTTCCTGCGTACAACGCCGTGGTTTCAGACAGCGTGCCCGACGATGTTGGTGGGGGACTCGGTATCCTGAACACAGCTATCAATTCCGTATCGATTGTAGGAGCTGTTTTGGGAGCGGCTACCTCCAAATATCTGGGTTTCAGATACCTTTTTATGATTATTTCCCTTCCATGGTTTCTCTCGGCATACCCTATTTTAAGAATCAAGGAAAGGAAATCAGAAGAGACCGAAAAGTCTTCTCAAACAACGAGTCTTAACCCCCTTCACATGTTAAGAAAAAACCCAAGCCTATTGATTCTGTCGTTGTCGGTCCTTCTCATCACTGTTGGAGGGTACGTAGCAAGTTTCTATCCCGATTACGTTAAGAAAGCATTCAGTGTGGACCAATTTCAGGTGGGCCTCTTTGACTCCGTATACGCTGCTCTGTGGGCTGTTTCAAATTACCCCATGGGTTTGTTATCCGACAAGGTGGGTAGAAAGAAGGTCATCGTTCCAGGCTTCACACTCATGGGACTTGCTTGGCTCTTCTTTACAGTTCCTCAGTCTCTTTCTTGGCTTTTCATTCTCTACGCCGTTTATTCTTTGGGGAACTCTATGGGCTTCTATACCACAGCGTTAGTTATGGACATCACTTCAGAACAGAAGAAGGGCACTGCTGTGGGCATTTTCAATTGCTTCATGTATCTAGGTGTTTTCTTAAGTGGAATTGTGGGAGGTGTTGTATGGGAAAGCATGGGCGCCTTAACATCGTTCAGGGTAGCGTTTGTGACATTCACAGCGGCAGCATTGATTATAAATTTCTTCGTTAAGCCTGCGGCACAAAACCCAGAAAACTAAGCCTCACTTAAAATCACTTCCCGTGATGTTTTGCATATTCTCCTGTTTCCAAAAGCATTTTTTCCATGTCGGCTTCAGAGTGTGCTGTGCTCAACGCTCCTGTGTGCGTCGGTAGGAAGAAGACTCCGTTTGCAATCAATCTTAGATGATAATCAATTAGTTTCTTTCTGTCAGCTTTAAACGCCGCATTAGCGTCCTTCACCTCTTCCCTTGTGAAATGAATGTTGAAAAGCGAACTCGCTCCCGTAACTTGCACATCGACGCCATGTGCTTCAAGGATTTCTCTTAACTGTTCCCGTATTTTATCTCCAACCCTGTTCAGTTTGTTTATCAATTCACCATCTTCTAAGATTTTCAGTGTTGCCAACCCCGCCGTCATTGTTATCGGGTTTGCCGCGAAAGTTCCGCCGTGAAAGGAGTAATGCGGTCGTTCATAAGCGCGTGTATCTAGTCTTTCCATGATTTTTCGGGGTCCGCAGAAGGCGCCTATTGGGAAGCCTCCTCCCAAAACTTTTCCAAAAACAGTTATGTCCGGTGTTACACCGTAATATTGCTGGGCTCCACCCGGAGCCAATCGAAAGCCAGTGATCACTTCATCGAAAATTAGCAAAATCCCTTTTTCATCACAAAATTCCCTAAGTCCTTTTAGAAATTCCTTTTCTGCTGGGATGCCTCCGCCAGCGCCGAGAACTGGCTCGATCACAATGGAGGCTACTTCCTCGTTTTTCAGCCTCTCTTTGACTCCTTCAAAGTCATTAAAGGGCAAAAGAATTGTGTCATGGAGAGTACCAACTGTTAAGCCAGCCGATTCTGGAATATTAAAGGGGTAATGAACGCCTACGTGAAGTGCATCGTAGCCTCCATGCCATCCTCCTTCGAACTTGGCGACTTTGCTTCTGCCAGTGCATGCACGGGCTAGACGTGTTGCATACATGTTTGCCTCTGTTCCCGAATTTGTGAATCGCACCATTTCTGCGCCTGAAACCATTTTCACAACTTGCTCAGCTAACTCGATTTCCAGTTCGTGGGATGTTCCGTAATGGGTGCCATTTTCAAGCTGCCTTTTAACAGCGTCAACCACGGCTGAAGGGCTATGGCCAAGTATGAGCGCGGTGTGTCCTAGCCAGAAGTCGATGTATTCGTTTCCGTCAACATCGTAAAGTTTGCTTCCCTTCGCTTTTGCAGTATAAAACGGGTAGGGTTCAAAGTATCTTATCCCGTATGAGACTCCGGCTGGGAGGACTTTTTTAGCTCGCTCGTACAAGGCTTTGGACTTGGAGGTTTTGGAAACATATTCTTCCAACATTTTAAGTCATTTCCACATTCTTTAGTTTTCGCCGAATTTGCTTATTATAGTTTCCACAGCTTCATTTAAATTATTAATAACAGCATCTGCCTGTGGGCATTCTACATTTTTTCCTTCCCTGTTCAAAAGTATGGCGTTTATGCCCAATTTTTTAGGCAAGATTATATCTATTGGCACGTCGTCTCCGATCATAACAGCTTCTTCTGGTCTCACATTCAGAATTTCTAAGACTTTTCTATACATTTTTGGGTTTGTTTTGTCGCATCCTGCTTCATAACCTGTCATAATGAAGTCAAAGTAATTCCTAATTGGCTGAATTGCCTTTTTGAATTGAAAGTAGGCGATTGTTGTAACTATGGCAGTTTTGAATCCGCTTTCCTTTGCTTTTATCACCGCTCCGGCAGCATCTGGATATAGCTGATATGGCTTGCTTTCAAGAAGTCCAACGATGGTGTTCAATGTTTCTTCGTTGACTTTAACTTTTAGCCTCCAGAAAATCTTCGAAAAATAGGAACGCCAATTCTCGTATCCATATTTTGGATAGTCTATGAATGAGACGAAAGCCCATGCTGCCTTAAGTTGCTGTGGTGAGACCTCATAGCCCTTGCTGAAGAGGTATTCAGAAATTTCTGTCTCGGTTACCGGATTCTCTACGTAAGCCAACGTGCCGTACAAATCAAATAATACAGCCTTTATCTTAGCCAGTTAACTCACTCCGTAACCATAAGCTTCACGCTACGTTCATTTATTTCTTTAGGGTTCTGGTGCATCTTCGAGTGTTGAGTGGTGGAAGAAAAATAAAAGGTAGCGCGCGCTTCTCTAACCGCATATTCCAGTTATGCCAAGGCAATTGGGTTGGTTGATCAATGGAATGCCAAAGGTATTAACGGCTCGCTACAGCTGATCTACACATTGTATGAAGTGGTAGGCGTTCTTTGGTTAACCTTGGGCATCTTTTTGTCAGTCACTTCTGCTTACGTCAAGAATACGTCGAGAAACGATCTGTCCAAGCAGTAATTGAAGGGTTTGTACGTGTATGGAGTCTCTTATCGACAAATTGCTGTAAGTGTGGAGAGTTTACAAAACGAAGTTTACAGAACCACTTTAGCTACCATGAATAAGTTAACAGTATCTCATCACAGAACGTTTTAAGTTGATAAGTGCACCATTCAATAGTGAAAGCTCATGCTTCTCAGAATAATCCGCAATTTAACCTCAGAAGAAATACAAGAAAGGATCAGAAAGTTTGAGAAAGAGTTTGGCATAAGTTTTGAGAAGTTCGAAGAGCTTTTTCTTAAACAGCGGTTAGATACGAAGCACGCAAGGGTTTATTTCGACTGGGCGGAGCTAGTGAACAGTTATAAAGGCTACATTGAAGAAGGCCAACTTGATTATTCTGTGGAGGAAATAAAGGAGTTTAAACCAGAACAAGCGGCTCTGCTGACGCAAAAGAGACTAGAATTGTTGTGTATCCTTGCGACTTTAAGGGTTGACTCGATAAACGATTTGGCTCAAAAGGCAAGGCGAAACGTGAAAAATGTGCATCAAGACTTGAACGTGCTGAGCAACCTCGGCTTCGTTAAGTTGAATAGAAGACGAGGAAGAACCATCGTTCAAGAAACTTTCGTGAAAGAGATAACGTTTCTAATCCGTTAATGAGCAATAAACATGCGCCGATACTGGTTTTCAAGAATTTTCGATTACATCCACAACAATGCTTAATTGTCAACTAGCCATATTCTCACGAAAAAAGAGCACAAACATGCACTGACTAGCGGAGGAATAAAATGGTTAACGCAATAATTTTCGGCGCACCGGGGTCGGGTAAGGGCACTTATGCTTCACGGTTGTAATCTAAGCTTAGTGTTGACGTGGTCGCTACTGGCAACATTTTCAGGGAGATCATGAAGGAAGCCACTCCCTTGGGCAGAAAGGTGAAGGGATATGTTGAGAAGGGATTACTAGTTCCTGATGACGTCGTTGTAGAGGTTTTGAAGCAGCGATTAGCAAGAATTCCGAAAGCAAAAGGTTTCATTTTGGACGGTTACCCACGAACAATTGAACAGGCAAAATACTTGGAAAATATTACCAGTATTGAAGTCGTTATACAGCTTATTGTGCCTGACTGGATAATCATCGAACGTTTATCGACACGGAGAATCTGCAAGAACTGCGGAGAAGTCTACAATATCCACCACATGAAGCCGAAAGTGGACATGATATGCGACAAGTGCGGGGGACCAGTTTACCAGCGTTCAGACGACACTCCAGAAGTGATTAAGAAGCGAATTGGCGTCTACGAGCGTCAAACCCAGCCGATTCTGCAAGAAATTTGCGGCTGTTGTTTGGGTTGACTCTGAGACCCATGAGATCAAAGGATATGTAGTGGATACAACCTAAGAGCGAAGAAGCCTCATCTGTTCCGATTTCTCCGAAAGCAATAACAGTGATGTTAGGTGTTTCTGCAGCGGTTCACATTGCTTTGTACTTTGCATTTAAGATGCTCGGGGCTTAGGTTTTTTGCGCGTACTACTGCTCTTTGCCGTGATCTTTGGGTGCCCGACTTTAGAATAGTATTCCTTCGTAATCTAGTGGAGCATTGAAAAAATCATTGATGCAAATCATGCCACTTCCACTTCGTTCCACCTTGTTATGAAGTCAGTTCAATAACTTATCGGGGTTCATCTTCTTTATAAGAGACCTCCTAAACTCGAAAGCCAAGATCAGTCAATTCTCAAATGACTTACTTGTACTTTTCAGTTAGGCTTTGACCTAGAGGTAACGTTGACCTTCTTCTCTTTTCATTTTTATTTTTGGTATCTGCATATATTCAAGGTTTCAGACGTTTTTGGCAAGGCTATCGCGAAACCAAAATAACTACTTGAAATCAGGATTTGTATCACTTTCGGGTTTGCCCTCCATTACACGCATGTCACTCAACGAAGCTACAGTCGGGTTCGGAGAGCATTAATTCTTTCAACAGATACCGGTTTATTTCAAACAAATTCTTTTTCGACAGGAAAGACAAGAACGTATTCTGATTTAACATGCGGCATTATACAGATGTATGATGTATGGTGGATATTAACTCTGAATTCATAACAGTAAAATAGAGATAAGCCTAGAATCTGTTATTGCAGCCAGGGCTGAAGAGTTTGCTGGAGACCTTTGGTTCTTCAACGCAAACCAAAGGCCCAATTAGGGCCTTGAAAGTTTTTCCATTAAATCAACTACCTTGTATTCTTCTTGTTCTTGCGGATGTTGAAGCCTTTCGTATATTCGCAGAGTCTGTTCAGCAGCCTCTCTCCACGTAAAGTATTGGAGCACTCTTCTTCTGCCATTTTGCCCCCATTTTCTGGCTCTGTCAGGATCGCACAGTGTTTCTTTGATTCCCCATGCGATGTCAGTAGGATTCCCGCCATTTACGTGCACGCCATTTTGGTCCGGTCCATATGGAATTACTTGTTCCCTGAATCCAACTACGCCTTGTGCTCCGACAATTATGGGCTTTGCCATAGACATGGCTTCTAGGCTTACTATTCCGAAAGGTTCGTAGATTGATGGAAAGATGCAAACGTCTGCCGCTGCGTAGTGTAAAATACGTTCTTTTTCAGGTACGAATTCGAACCTGTAAGCAACTCTTTCGCTTATCCCGAGTCTGTTTGCTGTCTCAGTTATGTCGTTCTGCTGTTCGCCCTTTCCCAGAATCACCAATTTGGTGTTTGGGTAGTCACCTAAAACCGAAGGCATTGCCTGAACAAGACTTGTGACACCTTTAACCCACGTAAGTCTTCCGAGGAATAGGATCATTTTCTCGTCAGGTCCGATCCCGTATCTTTTGCGTATTGCTTCCACATCTTCAGGCTTGCACTTTCTTGGACTATAATGCTCAGGATCCACGCCGTTCCAGACCACATTTATTTTTGATTTCGGCCATCCGTGTCTAATCAAGTCTTCTTGCATTGCATGACTTACAGTTATTATCTTGTCTACTTTTTGGGATGTCTCCCATTCAAAATGCGAGACAACCTCTGAACCTTGTCCTCCCGCTCTGCCCCACTCAGTACTGTGGACATGAAAAACGACAGGAACTTTTGTTTCATTTTTAACCATGATACCCGATATACTGCTTAACCAATCATGTACGCATACAATGTCGTAGTTCAGACTTTCCTTTTTCAACATACTGTTTATGAATTTTGTTGCACTCAGTATATTGTAGATGAATATGTCATTGAACATGCGGATGTTCGTGCCCCATTTTTTTAAGTCATCAACTACAAACATTGGAAATACGTTGCTCGCATCCGCAATTAAGGGTCTGTGAACCTCTACGCCTTTCATGATCTCCCTAGTCTTCAAGTTCCCAGGGTTAAGAGTGAAAACCGTAACGTCATTGCCCATGGAAACGAACTCACGAGTTATGTAGTCTGCATAAGTGCCCAACCCACCAACGAGGGCAGGAGGATACTCCCAAACGAAGAAGCCAATCCTCAATTATAAACACCACCAGAATCATTCTTCTTCTTTAGATAAACGAACACAGAACCTGCTGATTGCAAATTAGATTACCTCTTCGTTAAAGATGCATTTATGACAGTTAAATAAACTATGAAGTCAGAATCAGAATTCAAACTGAACCTGATTTCTTACACGCTGTCAACAATGCACGGTTAAAAATGACAAAACTCCGGAAAAAATATAAGACGTTTTACAGCCTTCGCTGCCATAATATTATTTCTTTGAGCCCCCCTTCCAGTTGTTCTTCCCGTCCCTTCCTTCAACACGAGGACTGGAACAGTTTCTGAGGGTGTCGTTGTCATTCACTATCACCTTGCATATTTTCGCGTGCTAAATATTTAAGCTAAGTACGAGCAAATCCTAGAACCGAAGGACTCCTTCATATAAATTTTTCTGATGGTCGTCTGCTTTAACTTGTTCGGCGGGAAGTCCCTATCCTTTAGGTTGGGGATGAAAGCTGAAAGCCATATATTTCCATCCTCCGCATTTCTCTCGTGTAGGGAGGAGCTACCCCGAATATAAGCCCGTGGAGACCAAGACCTCCGTAACCCGCTCTTCGGAGAAGAGACCGAGTCTGGTCGGTGAAGCAGGAAACGAAAATTCCACGAAACGCCCTCCGAGCAGAGGCGGTGAGGAGGCAACCGGCAGAAAAAGTGGAAGCCCCAGCTTTCAAGCTGCGGGAGGAGGTCACTGCAATATCTCGTCTCTTTTATTTTGTTTATTGTTCATTAAAACATGGTGAGGGCTTCTTTAACCTACGATTTAGTAATACTCTTCAGCAAAGAAAATTTTCAATATGTTTGCAATATCGGGAAAAATTGCAGAGGTGCAAAAGAGTTACTGAAAACTTGATTCTATGCTTTTATAATAAAAACAGAGAAAAGAGAAAAAAGGGGTGGGGGGGAACGTTTAGCCTAAGTCAACGAAGGAGTTTGCGATCATGCCGCCTGGAGCAGTTCGTACAACAGTCAATGCTGCGCCCGTGGCACTCCTGACCTCAACCTTCATGGTATCATAGTCGTTGAGCATAGTGGTTGTGCTGTTTGAATTTAGTCGGATCATCAGAAAGGCTTTCTCTGTCGACTCTAGCACTGTGTTGCCGTTGTCGTTGTATATCGCGAACTTGGCTTGGTTATCAGACAGGTCAAGTGTGGTGCTCAAATCATCCCAGGTTGTGTTGGTCGTTGATGGATGAACGCCCTCGTATATGTTTAGGAGTGTTGCGTTTGGCAAGTATACTGAGACTATGACTGAGCTGTTGCTGAGGTCTATTGAGGCGTGGCCGGCTGCAAGCTTCACTGGTACAAGAATGTATAGGACCTGGGTTGAGGTCTGGTTAGTTTTTGCTGTTACCAATCCGTCCAGTTGCAGTGCGGTCAGAGACTCTGCAAGACCTGACTGCATTGTTTCTTTTGTTTTCTGTGTGGTGTAGA
>Ga0224506_10003019_pt1 | contig 11271 bp, 7 predicted proteins | sample SF_Jan12_sed_USG_2_FD_169108 | JGI IMG/M metagenome (GOLD analysis project Ga0224506, IMG submission 169108) | Sediment microbial communities from San Francisco Bay, California, United States - SF_Jan12_sed_USGS_8_1 | ecosystem: Environmental > Aquatic > Marine > Sediment | place: USA...
CTGTTCCAGACGAATAGTGGTCGTAGTGGGATAGTCATGGGCAAAGCGCTGGATATGCTCAATCTTGGCACCACGCCAGCCATAAATAGACTGGTCGTCATCGCCCACAGCAAACAGCTTGCCGGAGTCTCCAGCCAGAAGTCTCAACCAGGCGTATTGAATCGCATTGGTATCCTGAAACTCATCCACCAGGATATGTTGAAAGCGTTGCTGATAGTGACGCAGGATCTCGGGATGTTTCAACCACAACTCATGTGCACGTAACAGGATCTCGGCAAAGTCGATCACCCCGGCACGCTCACATGCCTCTTCATAAGCCTGATAGATTTGTACCAGTGTGCGGGTATAGGGATCACCGTCGGTATCGATATGCTGTGGCCGCTTGCCCTCATCCTTGCGTGCACTGATGTACCACTGTGACTGTTTTGGTGGCCACTGACTGTCATCCAGTTCCAAACCACGGATGACCCGTTTCACCATACGCAACTGATCCTGACTATCGAGGATCTGAAAGGTCTGCGGCAGCCCCGCCTCACGCCAGTGGGCCCGCAGGATACGATGGGCCAAACCATGAAAGGTGCCCACCCACATACCTCCCGCTGGTGTATTCAGCAGTGACTCGATACGATTGCGCATCTCACCGGCAGCCTTGTTGGTAAAAGTTACCGCCAATATACCGTAGGGTGAGGCGTGCTCCACCTGAATCAACCAGGCGATGCGATGTACCAGTACACGCGTCTTGCCACTTCCGGCACCGGCCACGACCAGCATATGATCAGGTGGGGCACACACCGCCTCGCGTTGTGAATCGTTCAGGGAATCTATTAAATGGGTAATATCCATTCGCGCATAGTAGCAAATCACCGCCACCGAATCGCTGATCTTGTAAAACCTCTTTACATCAATGGACTTCGCCCCCGGTTAGTGTATTATTTTGGGGCAATTACCAAGGTTTTCGGAGGCTTGAATGAGCGACTTACAAAAAATCCTTTATGTAGAGGATGAACCCGATATTCAGGCCGTGACCAAACTGGCCCTGGAAGAGATCGGTGGCTTTACTCTGGAAGTCTGTAGTAATGGCGATGAGGCCTTGAGCAAAGCAACAGCATTTGCTCCTGACCTCTTGTTACTTGATGTCATGATGCCTGGTATGGATGGCCCCACGACACTTAAGGCCCTACGCGAAATCAGTGATATCAGTGCTACGCCGGCTATTTTTATGACCGCCAAGGTTCAACCGCATGAAGTCCAGGAATATAAGGATCTGGGGGCGATTGATGTGATTGCCAAACCCTTTGATCCTATGACACTTTCCGACAACCTTCGCAACATCTGGGACAAATGCCAGAACAGCTAGTATCCAGAAATGACATATCTTCCTTTGTCATATCTAAGCATCTGAAAAAACAATGTAAAATCTCTTTTCCAAGCTTACTTCTGGGTCCACGAAGCGATAGTATAAAACGTCTTATATTATCGCATTTCCCTGACCCCGGAGTTATGTAGACGTGTCAAACAAATCCGTAGACATACACCAGAAACTGGAAATGCTACGCCAGAAGTTCTTCACTGGTTTACCCGTTCGCCTGCAAAACATCACCCAGACCATTCAGTCTCTCGACCAGCAGTGCCAGCAGGATCAACTCGATACTCTTATCATTGCCCTCCATTCGCTGGCCGGGACCAGTGCTACCTATGGCTATTTGGACATCAGCAAACATGCAAAGGCGGCTGAACGCTATTTACGAGAACAGCAGCCACCATTTGATATAACCACTATCGAAAACAAAATAAACAGCTATATCTCGGCAATCTACCTGGATATGGAAGAGAACAACTACGAACAACTGGTCGAGCAAATGAGCCATGAGCTATCGGCCCATCTACTGGCCAACCAAACCAGCAATAGCGAAGTGCTCATTTACGTCGTTGATGACGATCCGAATATATTAAATGAAATACAAACCCTATTAGACAATGTCGGCTACCGCGTACAGACCTACTCTGATCTCAGTGCACTGGATATAGCACTGCAGGCGCGGATACCAAGCCTCTTAATCATGGACATCGTCTTTACGGACGACAAATTTGCCGGAACCGATTTTGTGCATAATCTTCGTAGTCGCATGGACGCTGATATGCCGGTCATCTTTTTGTCTGAAAAGAGCGATATGGAATACCGCTTTCGTGCCCAGCAAGCCGGAGGTTCCTACTATCTACAAAAACCACTAAATTTTCCTGAGCTGATACATACCATCGAACTGGTAGTCAGCTTTGCATTCGAAGAACCGTATCGTGTCCTTATAATTGATGATGATCCTGAACATGCAGCCTATACCGCTCACGTTTTGCAGCAGACCGGCATACATACTGAAATCCTGTTAAATCCCGAATTGACCCTGGAGACGATCAAACTCTTCAAGCCCGAGGTCATCCTGCTGGATATGATGATGCCGATCTACAATGGTCTGCAACTGGCAGCCATGATACGCATGGATCCCAAACAACAATTTACCTCGATTCTGTTCCTGTCTGCAGAAACAGATACCGATAAACAGATCGAGGCCATACATCTGGGAGCAGACGATTTTCTGGTAAAGCCGGTAAATCCCAATATCCTGCTTAAGACCGTACAGATAAGAGCCCGACGCGCCCGCTCCTATGAAAAAGCCTTCAACGAATTGGGCCATGTCGTCAATGAACTGGAACACTTCAAGATCGCCCTGGATCAGCATGCGATTGTCAGTATCGCGGATATACAGGGCCGCATTACCTATGCCAACCAGAAGTTCTTTGACATCAGTGGATACAATCACGAAGAGCTGATCGGACACTCCCATAATCTCCTAAACTCCGGTTACCACCCACCTGGTTATTTTACCGAAATGTGGCAGGCCATAGTCGCCGGTAAAACCTGGCAAGGAGATATTAAAAACCGCACCAAAGATGGAGATGATTATTGGGTCGCTTCAACTATTACACCACTGCTTGATCAATCAGGACGACCGGAAAAATATATATCTATCCGCACTGACATTACCAAACTGAAACTCCTTACTGAATCACTACATATCAGTGAGGAGCGACTACGCCGCAGCCAGGAAGCAGCAAGGATAGGTAACTGGGACTGGGATATCATTAGCGGTGAACTTTTCTGGTCGGAACTAATAGGCCCCCTGTTCGGCTACAACGAGGTGGTAGAAACCACTTATGACAACTTCATTAATGCTATACATCCTGACGACCGTGAGCTAGTCACAAGTTCCGTAACAGCCTGTATAGAAGAAGGCGCAATATACGATATTGAACATAGAATTATTCGACAGGATGGTGATATACGCTGGTTAAGCGAAAAAGGTGATGTCATACGCGGTGAAGATGGAACAACACTACACATGATTGGTGTAGTACAAGATATTACCGATCGAAAAAATATTGAAACAGATTTACTTGCTGCCAAAAACAGCGCCGAAATGGCCAGCCGTTCAAAGACTGAATTCCTGTCACGTATGAGTCATGAATTACGTACACCTCTGAATGCTATCCTAGGATTTGGTCAGTTAATGGAATCGGATCCTACTGATCCTCTATCCAAATCACACCAAACCAATGTCGAGCAGATTTTAACAGCTGGCTGGCATTTACTTGAACTTATCAATGAGGTTCTTGATCTTGCCAAGATTGAATCAGGCAAGCTGAGTATATCGATGGAGCCTGTTGATGCCGGTGAAATTATCGACGAGTGTCTAAAGCTAACCGAACAAATGGCACAACAATACCAAATAGAAATTGTTACAACACCATTTAGAAACGCTCTATATATTCACGCGGATCGTATACGTTTTAAACAGGTATACCTAAATCTATTAACCAATGCGATTAAATACAATCGGACTGGCGGTACGGTTACCCTCACACATGAAATCCTTAATAACAAACATGTTCTATTCAATATTGCAGATACCGGTACAGGCATATCAGCAGAACAGCTCCCACATTTATTTGAACCCTTTAATAGACTTGGAGCAGAAAATACGCTCATAGAGGGCACCGGTATCGGCCTGGTAATTGCCAAGCGCCTTACTGAAATGATGCATGGCCATATAGATGTAAACAGCGAAATCGATGCAGGTACTGTTTTTAGTCTGAAATTTGAAGTCGACGATGCCATTGTAGATATAGATCACGCCGAGACTCTTACTCAACTCCAATCTCTGGAGCAGGCAACAAATAAAAAAATATTCCGCATACTTTATGTTGAAGATAATCCAGCCAACCTAAAACTGGTATCAAATATACTCCAGCGTATCCCGGACATAGTACTTATTACAGCCACAAATGGTCAGGAAGGCTTAAGTACAGCGAATGATCTACTTCCTGATCTGATATTACTCGACATCAACCTTCCAGGCCTCAGTGGAATAGAAATTTGTACCGCATTGAATAATAACTCTGCAACAAAAAATATTCCTCGAATAGCAGTAAGTGCAAACGCAATGCCTGCTGATATCGATAGTGCAATGATAGCTGGTTTTGATAAATATCTAACCAAGCCATTGGATGTAAGTAATTTCTTAAATGTTATTACTGAATATATAACCAACACAAACTAAAACTTCTGTGGTGTACAAATGGAAATGTCAAACGAAATATTAAATGCCAAGATCCTCATAGTTGATGATCAGCCGCCCAATGTTATGCTGCTTGAAAAAATGCTTTCAAACCAGGGTTTTACTTTTGTACACAGTACTACGGATCCCCGTCCTGTTGTGAATATGTACCTCGAGCATCGTTATGACCTGATTCTACTAGATATCAGCATGCCATTTATGAGCGGCTACGAAGTAATGGCTGCACTCAATGAAGCTGAAGAAGAAAAAACCTATGTTCCGGTTCTGGTTCTTACAGCACAAACAGATCGTGATACACGAATCAAGTCTCTGGAGCATGGCGCAAAAGATTTTCTTACAAAACCATTTGATCGCCTTGAAGTCCTGACACGTATTCGTAATATGCTTGAGGTTCGGCTGTTACATAATCAGGTTCGTGATCAAAATAAAATCCTGGAAGTTAAAGTACTTGAACGCACCCAGGAACTCAATGAAACACGCATGGAAGTAATACAGCGTCTTGGGCGAGCAGCAGAATACCGAGACAATGAAACTGGTCTGCATATCATTCGCATGAGCAAGTACTCTCATAGATTGGCTTCTGCTACAGGCATGAATGAATCCGATGCAGATGATATTTTAAATGCCAGTCCTATGCATGATATTGGCAAGATAGGCATACCAGACTCAATTTTATTAAAACCAGGAAAGCTTGATCCTGAGCAATGGGACATCATGCAAACTCACACCACTATCGGTGCAGAGATCCTTGCGGGCCACACTTCGAGTCTAATGAAAATGGCCAGTGAAATTGCTCTAGCCCACCATGAAAAATGGGATGGTAGTGGCTATCCAAATAAATTACAGGGTGAGGAGATCCCTCTAACTGCACGTATTGTCGCAATAGCAGATGTATTTGATGCCTTGACTACGGAACGACCTTATAAGAAGGCATGGTCAGTGGAAGATTCCATCCAACTACTGCACGAACAAAAGGGCAAACACTTTCAGCCAGATCTGGTTGATCTCTTTACAGAGATACTGGACGATATTCTTGATATACGTAACAGGCACATGGAACCCGATGCACATGGATGATTTCGATGAAAAACTGGAAGAACTGTTCGCAAACTTCCGTCGTCAGCTACCTACCAGACTGACTACCTGTATGGACGCTTGGGAAGCATACACTGAGAATAAAGACAGCGATGCGCTAAATCAGTTACGCTTTCAATGTCATAAACTAGCAGGCGCAGCAAGTATATATGGTTTTGAAGAGATTGGTGATTCAGCAAGAAGTATAGAATTACTGGTAGACCAATTCTATACTGGCAATATTGGTGACCCACAAACATTCCAGCAACAACTGGAACGTCATATACAGCTATTGAGTAAACTTGTTATGGATGTCGAGCAAGGCGCTAATTAAGCTTCTTACTCGACCGTGACCGCCTTCGCCAGATTTCGTGGTTTATCAACATCTGTACCTTTGATCACTGCAACATGATATGACAACAACTGCAATGGAATACTAAAGATGATCGGCGCCACTATATCATCGATACTTTCAACATCTAATACCGTCACATCGGTTTCTGACTTAAAGCCCGCCTCGGCATCGGCAAAGACAAACAGCTTACCTCCGCGGGCACGTACCTCTTGCAGATTCGATTTCAGCTTTTCCAGCAGTTCATTGTTGGGTGCTACGGCGATGATAGGCATCTCACTATCCACCAGCGCCAGCGGGCCATGCTTTAATTCACCGGCAGGATAGGCTTCAGCATGTATATACGAGATCTCTTTCAGTTTCAGTGCGCCTTCCATAGCAACCGGATACATGGTGCCTCGCCCCAAAAACAGTGCATGGTATTTATCGCCAAACTGCTCTGAAAGAAGACGGATACTGTCATCCATCAGTAACACCTTTTCTACCTTTGCCGCCACCTGCTCCAGATGATGCACCAGCTCCTGCTCACGTTGTTCTGTCAGACCATGTCTACGACCCAGAGCTAATACCAGTAACAGCAGGCCTGTAAGCTGGGTGGTAAAGGCCTTGGTCGAGGCTACACCTATCTCCGGACCGGCTCGGGTCAGTAGCACCAGATCCGATTCACGGGTCAGCGAACTCTCCGCCACATTGCACACTGCCAGTGAATGCACATTTCCACTCGCCTGTGCCTCCTTCAGTGCCGCCAGGGTATCGGCAGTTTCGCCTGACTGGGATATCGTCACCACTAACGTATTCTTGCGTAAATGCGGCTTGCGATATCGAAATTCGGATGCCACCTCCACACGACAGGGTATATCTGCAAGTGCCTCAAACCAGTATGAGGCGATCAGGCCGGCATGATAGCTGGTACCACAGGCGATGATGCGCACCTCTCTCACCTGCTCGAAGATCTCGCTGGCACGGTGACCGAAGCTTGCTTCGATAACCCGGTCATTAGAGATTCGACCTTCCAGGGTATCGGTAATGGCACGTGGCTGCTCAAAGATCTCTTTCTGCATATAGTGGCGGTACTGGCCCAACTCTACCGCATCGGCGGACAGCTCCGACTCCTTGATCTCCCGCTCTACCTGTCTGCCGGTATGATCGTAGATATGTAATGCATCCCGTGCCAGGTCTGCAACATCCCCCTCTTCCAGGAAGATGAAGCGACGCGTCACCGGCAACAGCGCCGCCACATCAGACGCAATAAAGTATTCACCAATACCAACACCGATCACCAGCGGGCTGCCCATACGTGCGGTAATAAGGCGTTGCGGATCTTTGCTGCTGATCACACCCAGTGCATAGGCACCGTGTAGACCCTTTACCGTCACCTGTACGGCTGCCAACAGATCCAATCCCTTGTTGATATGGTGCTCATAGATTTCGTGTACGATAGTTTCTGTATCGGTATCCGAGGTGAAGGTATAACCCTGTGCCTTTTGCTTTTCACGCAGACTGTCATGATTCTCGATAATGCCGTTATGCACCACCGATACGGTCTGATTACATATGTGTGGGTGGGCGTTATTCTCGCTGGGTTCGCCATGTGTCGCCCAGCGGGTATGTGCGATACCTATGCTGCCGCGAACAGGATTGCTGGCCAGGGCCTGCTCCAGCATTGCCACCTTACCTGGCTTGCGCGCTCTCTGCAGGCAATTCGCATCATCCAGTACCGCCAGGCCGGCCGAATCGTATCCACGATATTCCAGACGTCTCAGCCCCTCCAACAGGATAGGGGTTACATCACGCTCCGCTATGGCACCAACAATTCCGCACATAAATCCTTACCTTATTAGAACCGAGTTATAAACGCAGAGGCTTTAGTGTATGCCCTGCAGGGGTACAGAGTCGTAAAGTCGCAGAGAAAATAAATAGTGACTACTTGGCACACATTGTAAAAATTCAAATCCCAATAAATATAATTCATGGGTTTTTACTTTGCGTCTCTGCGCCTCCGTGTTTCGAGCTATTTCTTCTTTATAGGCCGTTTCCAACCGTCTAAGGTCTTCTGCTTGATCAACGACATAGTAAGCTGGCCTTCCGGCGCCTCCTTTCTCAGCACCGTGGCAGCTCCCAGCGTTGCACCCTTGCCGACCTTCACCGGTGCGATCAACACACTGTTGGAACCGGTCGAGGCATTGTCCTCAATGATGGTTTGATGCTTGTTTGCACCATCATAGTTAGCCGTAATGGTACCGGCACCGATATTCACACCGCTACCCATAATCGTATCACCGATGTAGGTCAAGTGGTTGACCTTTGAGCCTTCACCGATAATCGATTTCTTGATCTCGACAAAGTTTCCGATGTGGTTATGACCCTTCAGTTCGGATCCGGGACGTATGCGAGCAAAGGGGCCTACACGCGATCCTGCACCTATCATCGCATCCTCGATCACCGTGTTCGCAAGGATCTGCACCCCATCACCAACATGGACATTTTTCAGCACACAGTTGGGACCTATAGAGACCCCCTTACCCAGGCTAACTGTACCCTCGAACACCACATTGACGTCAATGGAAACATCTTCACCGACACGGAGCTCGCCACGTACGTCAAAGCGGGCAGGGTCGGCAAGGGTAGCGCCGGCAATCATTGCTGCCTCGGCCTGACGCCACTGCCAGGCACGTTCCATCTCGGCCAGCTGGATACGATTGTTGACCCCGGAGACCTCAATAATGCTATCGGCCTCTACTGCATTTACCGCAACACCATCACTGACAGCCATCGCAATCACATCGGTCAGGTAATACTCACCCTGAGCATTACTGTTATCCAGTCGCGAGAGCCAGCTGCGTAGTTGCCCCCCATTTAGCGCCATCATCCCGGTATTCCCCTCACGGATTTGGCACTGCTCCTCACTGGCATCCTTCTCTTCGACGATAGCCATCACCTGGCCATCATCATTACGAATAATTCGGCCGTAACCCATAGGGTCTTCAAGTTCCACGGTCAGCAGAGCTACGCCATCGCTGGCGGCATCGATCAGCGGTTGCAGAGTCCGGGTGGTCGTCAGGGGCACATCACCGTAGAGGATCAACACGGTATCCTCGTCCGCAATCCCGGGCATTGCCTGATCTACAGCATGTCCGGTCCCCAGCTGCTCAGCCTGCAGTACCCACTGCACGCTTTCATCGCATATGGTTTCCTGCACCTGTTCACCGCCATGACCGAAGACCACATGAATCTCTCTAGCCTGCAGACTATGGGCATTATCCAGTACCCGCTGTAACATCGGCTTGCCACCGACCTCGTGCAGAACCTTGGGTTTGCCTGAGCGCATACGGGTACCCTGGCCAGCGGCGAGGATGATGACACTTAATGACATGGACAGTCCCTGATAACTTGTTGATTACTATTCTATCTTATCTATAAAAGGTCTGCGTACTCCAGTTTCACATATCTTTTATATCAACAAAAAAAAAGCGACCCTAAGGTCGCTTTCTATGAGCTATCGTTCGCTCGATCAGCTGCTAACACCCAGACGCTTTTTCACGTTCTGGATGGTATGCAGCTGAGCCACGGCTTCGGCCAGTTCAAGCTGGGCCTGAGCGTAGTCTACCTCACCGGCATTGTCCCTAAGGGCATCTTCGGCGCGTTCCTTGGCGGCAATCGCTGCGGCTTCATCCAGATCCTTGGCACGGATGGCAGTATCTGCCAGTACCGTTACCACATGGGGCTGAATCTCCAGCATGCCACCGGAAACAAAGATCGACTGCTCTTCGCCGCCCTGCAAAGTGATCTTCACTTCACCGGCCTTGAGGGGCGACAGCAGGGGCGTGTGACGAGGTGCAACACCTACCTCACCTGCAACTGCCGGCGCCACCAGGAAGGTAGCGACTCCGGAGTAAATCTCTTCTTCGGCGCTAACGATATCGACGTGCATGGTCATGGCCATAATGTCGTCTCCTGGTTGCTATTAAAGGCTCTTGGCCTTCTCAATCGCTTCCTCGATAGGGCCTACCATGTAGAAGGCCTGCTCGGGCAGATAGTCGTAGTCACCATTAAGGATACCCTTAAAGCCGGTAATAGTATCTTTCAGGGATACATATTTACCCGGGGCACCGGTGAATACTTCGGCGACGAAGAATGGCTGGGACAGGAAGCGCTGAATACGACGAGCACGTGATACCACCTGCTTGTCCTCTTCAGACAGCTCGTCCATACCCAGGATGGCGATGATGTCCTTCAGCTCCTTGAAGCGCTGCAGTACACCCTGAACCTCACGGGCTATGCCGTAGTGCTCTTCACCAACGACCAGAGGATCCAGCTGACGTGAGCTGGAGTCCAGAGGATCTACCGCTGGGTAGATACCCTGCTCGGCGATGGCACGAGACAGTACCAGTGTCGCGTCCAGATGAGCAAAGGTTGTAGCTGGAGACGGGTCGGTCAAGTCATCCGCAGGCACGTAAACGGCCTGGAAGGAGGTGATGGAACCGGTCTTGGTAGAGGTGATGCGTTCCTGCAGAACACCCATCTCTTCGGCCAGTGTAGGCTGGTAACCTACCGCTGAAGGCATACGACCCAGCAGTGCTGATACCTCGGTACCGGCCAGTGTGTAACGGTAGATGTTATCTACGAACAGCAGTACGTCACGACCTTCGTCACGGAAGTACTCAGCCATGGTCAGACCGGTCAGCGCGACGCGCAGACGGTTTCCAGGAGGCTCGTTCATCTGACCGTAAACCATGGCAACCTTGGACTCGTCGAGCTTGTCCAGACGGATAACCTTGGCATCTGACATTTCGTGGTAGAAGTCGTTACCCTCACGAGTACGCTCACCTACACCGGCGAATACAGACAAACCGGAGTGCTGGGTAGCGATGTTGTTGATCAGCTCCAGCATGTTTACGGTCTTACCTACACCGGCACCACCGAACAGTCCAATCTTGCCACCCTTGGCGATAGGCATTACCAGGTCGATAACCTTGATGCCTGTCTCCAGGATTTCAGAACTGGCTGCCTGCTCATCATAGGCAGGAGCGGCGCGGTGGATAGGCATACGTGTTTCGGTTTCAACCGGGCCGACTTCGTCAACCGGATTACCGAGCACGTCCATAATACGGCCCAGGGTGCCCTTACCAACCGGAACGGAGATAGGCGCGCCAGTGTTGGCAGCCTCTACCCCACGCTTCAGGCCATCGGTAGAGCCCATTGCGATAGTACGAA
>Ga0224506_10003020_pt1 | contig 11267 bp, 11 predicted proteins | sample SF_Jan12_sed_USG_2_FD_169108 | JGI IMG/M metagenome (GOLD analysis project Ga0224506, IMG submission 169108) | Sediment microbial communities from San Francisco Bay, California, United States - SF_Jan12_sed_USGS_8_1 | ecosystem: Environmental > Aquatic > Marine > Sediment | place: USA...
TATTGTACTTGTATTTATTATGAGTGTGGTGATGATGTATAATGTGGTGGAGAAAAAAGGTAATAAGGAAAAAATTGAGAATTCAATTAATAAGTAGTTTTTTGAATGACTCAATGCTTGCTAAAAGATTGGAATTCCATAAAACCCCGGCCGGGTATTTAATTTTTGTAACTACTAAACAATTTTATTATGGAAATGAAAAAGAGTGAACACGCCCAGCTTGGGAGAAAGCGAGGACAATTTTTAACTATTGGACTAATTGTAGCCCTAACCCTTACCATTAGTGCCTTTGAATGGAAATCGTATGACAATGGTGATTTTGTAAATAAACAAATCATTGTTGATTTTGAGCCACCAGAAATTATTCCGCCCACAGTGAATAATATCCCTAAACCACCTAAACCAAAGGTTTATCCAATTGTTGTAGAAGCTGAAAAAGACGACCCCAAAATTGATCCAGAGGATTTCGTAATTGATACTGACGAAATTGAAGAAATTAAACCAGAGGATTTCGAACCTCCAATTGAGGTAGTTACTGACGAACCTTTTGTTTTTGTAGAGGTTATGCCTGAATTTGAAGGGGGACAAATTGGTTTTATGAAATACATAGCAAAACAAGTAAAATACCCTCGTAAAGCAAAATCATTAGGCGTAGAGGGGAAAGTGTTTGTGGCATTTGTAATTGATAAAGAAGGGAATATCACAGAAGTGAAAACAATAAAAGGCATTGGTGTGGGTTGTGATGAGGAAGCGGAGCGTGTTATTCGAAGCGCCCCAAAATGGAAGCCTGGAAAACAACGAGGAAAAGCTGTAAAAGTAAAAATGGTGTTACCCATTCATTTTACTTTGAATTAATCTTTTTTCTAATGAACTACCTCGAGGCTTTGCCTCGAGGAATTCCTTAGATTAAAAAATGTTTCATAATTGTAGTTAATTATTTTTTAAAGTATAGGGATGAACTGCACTCAGCAGGATCATTAATAGGACGATAGGTATCTAATCCATTAAACAAAATACTAATCGTTAAACATTGTTCAAAAGTGACATGTATGGTATCTATATCATCAAAGGCCGTTTGCAAATAAAAAGTGCGTTCTTGCAAATCCAACAACTCTTGCGGATCGGTATAAGATACATCTTTATACAAAAGAAGATTATTAAACTCCCAATCTGGGCAATATCCAGAATTATTATAACTTGATGATATCTCCTCAAAATTAGCATCAAACAATTTCACACTATCTCGATGGATAATGGCATCTTTTGTAGTGTCAACCAAGCTCAATAAAGTGGTTTTATCAATAATTTTATAGGGGAATGGAGTTCTTAATCCCAATTCTGTATCCAAATCAGGAAAATTACAGGGGTGATCGCTTGGATTGTGCGAATTAGGGTCGCACCCTGAGAAAGAAGATACAATTAATACAAAACAAATAACCCCTAGTAGTGTAGTGTGTTTTTTCATTGCTATTTTATAATTATAAACGCAAGTTGCAGTTTTTAATATATACGAGACAATACCCAACCTTGGGTATATGTGAACATTTTTTAAACTATCGTGAAAGTTAGATCATAGTGCTTCATAATTGTATTTAATTACTGGTTGTACAAAGACACTTTTACTGCAAATAAGCCTCCATAAAATCACTGACATATTTTGGTCGTTTATTATTTTCCATGGCTGAGGGGAATTTGACAGAATAGATGCCTCCTTTTTTATCCATTTTGATGATGCCAGGTTTCTCGTTGTTTTGTGCCACCAATAAAATTGGCAATAACAATAATGTGGTGTAAATAACAGTTGTTTTCATGATTGTTTAGTCTATACGTTCTAAAATTGTAATTGTCCATTGGGCTGAAATTTGAATTTCCAACTTTATTTTATTTCGATTGATGAATTCATATTTAAAAGGAAATTTAATTTCAATAGTTTCATTCGTTACATTATCATAAACCTCAAAACTCTTAATGAAGAGTGGATCCTCAAACCAATATTTTTGGTAAGAAAATGTCTGATATTCATAGTTATAATATTCTATTACACTATCTGGTAAAAACTCAATAGAAACGATAGGGTCTTCTATTGCGAATAAATTGTTATCATCACTACCATAGTAAGTTTCTTCCCATTTCCCTAGTATGGTTTTTTTGGGGTCTAGTTTAGGTGCTTCATTATCGCAGCTTGGTAAGAGAAATATTGCTGCAAACAGTATTAGTGATGTTAAAAGTTTAATGACTTTTTTCATAATGGATAGTCTATACGTTTATAAACTGGTGTAGTAATAATTGTTGTCTTTATTTTTTCATTGCTGTTCTTATAATTATAAACACAAGTTCCCGTTTTAATATATACGAGACAATACCCAACCTTGGGTATATGTGAACATTTTTAAAATATCGTGAAGGTTAGATAATAGTGTTTCATAATTGTATTTAATTATTGGTTGTTTCAAGACACTTTTACTGCAAATAAGTCTCCATAAAATCACTGACAGATTTTGGTCGTTTATTATTTTCCATGGCTGAGGGGAATTTGACAGAATAGATGCCTCCTTTTTTATCCATTTTGATGATGCCAACTTTCTCTTTGATTTGTGCCATTAATAAAATTGGCATCAATAATAACGTTGTTTAAATAATAGCTTTTTTCATTTTGATTAATCTATGCGTGTATATATTGATGATGTGATTTGTGCGGAAAACTGGAATTCTAATCTTAACTCGTCAGCAGTTTTAAACTCATATAGATAAGGACGTTTGCGTACAATAATTTCATTGTTAATGTCATCAAACGTTTCAAAACTTTGGATAAGTAGTGAATCTTCAAACCAATATTTCTCATAATTAATAAACCTTTTCTTCTCGTAGCTATAGTATCGCAACACGCTATCGAGTAAATACTCTTGATAGACAATTGGGGTATCGTTGCTTGTTAGATTAGTGCCGTTACCATAATGAGTCAACTCCCATTTCCCTAGTATGGTTTTTCTGGGATCTAGTTTTGGTGTTTCTTTGTCGCAGCTTATTATCAAAGTAATGACACAAATTAAAGCGATAGACCGAATACTATTTTTCATATATTAACGATTTTTTTTCGTTGAATACTTTTTTATTTATCGTTTGAACGAACTAATACAGAAGTTACTCCCCGCAATGGAAAATATTGTTCATGAATTGATAACGTATCACTTGTATGTTCTTTAAAAAATATTAATAATTCATATTCGCTATCATATCGATGAATCTTTATAAGATTAATCTCCTCTTTTAAGAGAGGGTTTTCAAAAACAATCCATTCAAATGAATAAGTATACCTACTGCTATCGGCATATATCCAAGAGAGCGAATCTGATTGATAAAATTCTATATATCTATTTTCATCCTCATATTCTAATACATTATCTAAATTGTAGTATCCTATCACCTTCCATTTACCATTGATGCACTTTTTAATATCATCTACTGGTTTGGTGCCAGGTATACCATTGCAATCAACTACCGATATGTCATCTTCCGTACATGAACTAATAACGGAGGTAAGTGCTAATGACAAAATCAGAAGAAATATTATTTTTTTCATTTTAGAATGATGCTTTATAATTACTAATATAGGTTAACTATTTATTAAATAAATGTTATTTATAGTTTTTCATTACCCTTGTATTGTAAATAAGCCTACATAAAATCACTGACAGATTTTGGTCGTTTACTTTTTCTGGATGAAGAAAACATCCCAAAAGTGAGAATGGTGTTACCCATTCATTTTACTTTGAATTAGTAATAGCTGTCACTACGAAGTTATCACGCAAGCATTGGAGCTGGAAAAACTGTGGCAGTCTTTAATTTAAAAGATTGCCACACCTGCCTGACGGCAAAGGCAGGGCTTCCTTCAACAATCCCTAACTGAGCTTCGCAATAATACTTTGGAATACAATTATTCCAACTGTTTTTCTATACGTTCATTTACTCAATGTTTTTTTCCTCGAACGATTGACTTTGGAATAATTTCTTTTTCTAGTAAACGGTTCATGCTTTTTATCACATCGTCTAATTCGTGTGCACAGGTATTTAATTTTTTTAATAAATCTTCTTTCTCCTCCTCTTCTTTTTCCAATTGTATCAAACTCATTATACCCAATAACCGAGCAAGAGGGGCACGTACTTCGTGCGAATTCATGTTGGCATACCGAATAAGTACTTGCATCTGTTCTTCGATTTTTTTAGACCTCGCTTTTACCGCTTCATCCAAATTATCGTTTACTGTTCTTATTTCTTCACTAGTTGTTGTTAACTCCTCATTTGCCACTACCAGTTTGCTGTTCGCCTCTTCTAATTGTATCGTTCGTTTTTCTATCGTTATCTCTAAGTTGTTTTTATGTTCTTCTAACGATTTTCGGATATGTCGTTGAGAGAGATAAAGCCCAGTAACAAACATGGTAGCGAACATTTCAAATTTTACAGAAGAATAAGCTTTCAGGTAGGCCAAATCAAAAGCAATATTTAATTCTTTATACGAAACCAACGCCCATATTGGCACAATAAACACGACATAATAAAAAAATGTGACCAATACCCAAGCAACCCCTTTCCATATATGTCCTTTTATTTTTAGAATGAGGTAGCGATATAAAAACCAACTTACGAGCAGTCCTGGAAAATGTATTAAAAAATTATCAAATAATGAGGTGTTGTGAGTTAATGGAATAGCCGTAATTAAAGAGGTAAAAATAATTGAAAGAGGACTTCGTGCGTAAAACAAATGTACGAGAAGGGGGATTTCTTTAAAATTACTCATTCCTCCTTCTACCTGATTGACAAAACCAAATAGTAGCGACATCCCCCCGAAAAAAATAATGTTTATTATTTCAAGATATATCGGGTTATTTCGAATTTTAAATACTACTGAAACCACTCAATTAATGATTTAATCTATTTTTTATAATTATAGATATAATATCCTGATATTGAAAGTTTTATGAACCCTTATTTTTCAACAAAAACTAGCGTTATTATTTCGTTACCCATCTCACTTTTTCATCAATTGATGCTCTTTTTCCTTTTGGCCATTTTCCGTCAAACTTTCCAAGGAAAAGAAATCCCATAAATTTATCCTTAGGCTCTAAATCAAAAAAAGGTTTTGCTTCTTCCAAATAAGTGATTCCTCCCGATCCCCAATAGCACCCTAAATTAAATTCGGAAATAGTGAGCAACATGTTTTGTACTGCTGCCGCTGTAGCGTTTGTTTCTTCTATCTCGGGAAGTTGTCCGCCAATTTTTACTCCTATCGCTATTACATGTGAGCATTTCAGTGGGTTTTGTTGAAGTTTTTCAAATACTGCCTCTTTATATGTTCCCTTTTTCATCGCCACCTCTTTGTATAAATTAGACTGATACTCTGCGAGTTTTTTAATTCCCTCACCTTTAAAAACGGTAAACCGCCAAGGTTCTGTATATTTATGGGTAGGCGCCCAATTGGCACTTTCTAGTATTTGGTGTATTTCTTCATCATCAATAATTTCTCCCGAAAACATGTTGGGATAAATTGATCGTCTGTTTTTAATCGTATCTAAAATCGTTGTCATGTTGTCTTTTATTAACAATAGTTCTACCCTTTATTTCCGTTTTTTATTTATAAAATTCATCAATGTGTTTTTGACAATTTTCTTTTATTACTTTTCTTCTCAACTTTAGGGTAGGCGTAAATTCTCCAGATTCTATTGTCCATGTTTCACCTAAAATATGGGATTTTTTGATTTTTTTATACTGTGCTAATGATTCATTTAGCCGTTCAATTTCTTTGTTAATTTTTGCTACTAATTTAGGGTGTTGTGCCATTTCTTGATCCGAAGTATAATCAATATGGTGTAGTTTACACCAGTCTCTTGCCGCTTCAAAATTTGGAATAATTAATGCACCTGCAAATTTTTGTCCTTCGCCCACCACCATTACGTGTTCAATGAATAACGATTCTTTTAATATATTTTCTATTTCTTGAGGTGCAATGTATTTACCGCCCGAGGTTTTAAAAATTTCTTTTTTTCGATCGGTAATTTTCAAATATTTGCCTTCAACCATTTCTCCAATATCACCTGTATGCAGCCAACCGTCAGCATTAATTGTTTCGGCTGTAGCATCGGGTCTTTTATAATAGCCCATCATTACGTTTGGTCCTTTCACTAATATTTCACCATCTTCAGCAAATTTCACTTCAATATCTTGCATTATCTCGCCTATACAGCCTACTTTTAATACATTTTTAGCTGGTCGTCCGAGTGCTACTCCTGGGGAGGTTTCTGTTTGACCATATCCTTGAATAACATGTATTCCTGCTGCCCAAAAAATACGTTGAAGACGAGGTTGTAATGCGGCAGCTCCAGAAATAATAAATTCAATATTGCCGCCAACGGCTTCTCGCCATTTACTGAAAATTAATTTATTGGCAATGCCTAGTTGCCATCGATACCAACCGCCCATGTTTTTTTCAGGATCGTATTGATTTGCTAATTTTACCGACCAAAAAAACAGGCTTCTTTTCAAGCCTTTCAATTCATACCCTTTGGTAATTATTTTGTCATAAATTTTTTCTAATAAACGAGGAACTGTAGCAAAAAATTGAGGTTTAACTTCCTTTAAATTTTGACCTATTGTTTCTATACTTTCTGCATAATAAATAGAAACACCAAGGTATAAATACGTATATAATTCAGTACGCGCAAAAATATGGCAAAGCGGTAAAAAACATAGTACTGTATATTTTTGATCTACTATTTCAAAAGCATTTTTCACTCCTTTTGCATTCGAAATTATATTTTTATGACTTAGCATTACTCCTTTAGGTTTTCCTGTAGTACCAGAAGTATAAATTATTGTAGCTAATTCATTTTCATCTATTTCATTTTTATACTGATCCAAAAGTTCTTGATGTTCGGTAGAAGGGTTATCCGTTAATACCGTCCAGTGTTTTTTATTTTCTATTTTATCAAACGAATAAATATCTATTACCGAAGGTATCTTATCTTCTATCGATTTTAATTTTTTATATATAAGCTCATCACTAATAAAGATATATTTTACTTCTGCATCATGGCAAATAAATGCATAATCTTGTTCGGTAGAGTTTGGGTATAGCGGAACGGTAATTACACCAATTTGTTGCATTGCCAAATCGGTAAATGCCCATTCAGGTCTACTATCGGAAATTATGGCTACTTTATCGCCTTTTCTAATTCCTAAGTTTAATAGTCCTAAACTAAGTTTATTTACTATGTTAACTATTTCTTCTGTAGAGTGATTTTCCCAAACGCCATTTTTTTTACAATTAATAGCGTTCGCTTGCGGATAATTTGTTCTTTGGTACTCTAGTACATCAAACAATCTTTTTACTTCCATCTTATTTTTTCAAATGAAGATAAAAGGTAGTAAAATTTTAGGAAAATCTAGTAGTGCTAATAAATTATTAATTGACATCTATGTAATCTTCCAACTCTACTTGATTAGAAGGAACTTGTTTTCGTAATTCACGAAAACGATTTCTAGCATCATTTACAAAAACACTACCAGAATAACGAGTTAAAAAATCGCGATATATTTCTAGTGCTTTTAATTTATCGTTCAAATTAAAATCATAGATATACGCCATCTTATAATAGGCGTCATCACTCCAAATATCGTAATCATATTGATCCACTATTTTTTGTAAACTTGTAATCGCTTCTTTGAATTTTCCTGATGTTTGTAACATTATTGATTCGGTCCAGAGTAACTCATCTATAATACTATGTTGTGGATATTCTTCTTTCATTTTTTGTAATTCTTGAAAAGCAGTTTCATTTTTCTGTTGAAACAAGAGTAATTCTATATGAGCATATTTTCTCATGATCACATCTGTAGTATCCAGTATTGTATTATCTTTAATTATTAAACTTAGATTCATGGCATCATTTGCAATTTCTCTCGTAGTTGCTTCTTTCAAAATATCGAGGTGTTCTTGTGCTAAACTAAAATCACCTTTATAATACGATAATTTTGCATTCCGCAATTTTGCATCATATCCTATTTTCGTTTCTTTATGGCTTTTTTCAACTTGTGAATAATACAACGTTGATTCCCATGGTTCATTTATAAACAAATGAATATCGCCTAAATCTAATTTTGCTTTTGCTTTGCTATCGGCATTTGCCTGAGGCGTTTTTATAATGTTTTCTAAAATAATAATGGCGGAATCTTTTTCATCTAGATAAAAAGCATGAAGCAACGCTTTACTATGTAATGCTTCTAATGTGTTTCTATTTATTCCAAATTCAGCAATAAATTCAGTATAATCATTACTTAATTTTCTAATTTCTTTAATATTTATTGGGTATGTATTTCTTACCATTTCTTCATACGTTTTAATAATATACATCCTAGCCAATAGATAATGAGATGTGCCAGTATAATTATCTATTACGTATGAAAAAATTTTTGCGGCTATGTCATATTTTTTATTTTCTAAAGCTATTAATCCAATTTTATTAGACCTTGCACCATTCGTTTTAAATTTACGATCATAAGCTCTTGCCTGAATAAAAGCAGCATAGAAATTTTTTTGTTGCAAATTCACCCATATCAGTAGCTCATTATACACACTATTTTCAGGAGACTTTTGAACACGTTCATAAAGTAAATCCGTAAAACTTTCCAATTCTTCTGTAGTACGCAATAAATTTTGAAGTGTATTTTTTACATAGTTTAAATTTGAAGGATTTTGAATTATATAATTCAAATATTCAGCCACCATCAAATCTTTATTATTAATTATTCTATAAATATTAGCTAGCTCTAGTGCATATGCATATGGGTTTCTAATTATTACACGAGCAATTTTATATGTTTCTAATGCATAATTAGAAAGCTCGTTACTCACAAAATATTGAGCAGTGATTCTTGTTTTATAAGAATCAGTAACATTAGAAGTTATAATTTCAGTAAAATAATTTTTAGCTATTTCAGATTTACCTTCTCTATCATATACTAACCCTAGGTCTAATCTATAATACAGGTTATCTGGAAATTTTTTTATAATCCTGTTTATATACTTCTCAGCTTCTTTGTTATTTCCATATTCTAATAATAAAAACAAATAATTATTATGAATTAAAGGAACGTTTCTCCAATTTTTTACTAAATCAGTATATAGTTGTAATGCTTTATCAAACTCTCCTTGAGAATAATATTCATTTGCCAAACGCACTTCTGTATTTTCTTGAGCAAAGCTGTTTGAAGAAAATAGTATTATAAATAATAGGCTAAATATGATATGTGTTTTCAAAGTTTTCAACAATTAACAAGTTCTATATATTTTATATTTAGATTTAACTTAAAATTTATTTTTATTTATTAGCATGTGGATACGTGGATAAATAATTCATTTAATTCTTGTTTATATAATTTGTGTATGAATCGTTTACATATTAAAAATTTATCCACATTTACTATTTTAATTATCTATCAGAATTTTAGTTAGTTATAATTTTTTATGTGGATTACTTCATTTCTGTGTATAAGTTTTTAATTTATATTTAGTGTGTACTACTAGTGGAATAACTCCAAAATTGTCCACAAGCAAAGTCACAATTTAGCGATACCCTCTTACTTATCACCATAGTTAACTTTTATACACATTAGCTGAATTGTTTTCCACATGTATATCATCATTTATACACTACTAAAAATTAATATTTAAAGGTCCTATTTCCCAGTTAGCTCTTACTGTTATAGTCTCATTCCCTTCTTCAGATATATAATAAATTATTCTTTCAGGAGGCATATTTTTCTTTATGTTACCTACTTCCCATTTTCCATTATTATTACTATCTATTAGTATTCTAATTTTATATTCACCAGCTATTAGTTTATTAAAAGTAATATCAGTATTATTACTTTTATTAATTGTTTTTAAAATTTCATTATTTTTATTTAATAATTGTAATATATAATTAATATCTTTATTATTTATCTTAATTTTTATTATACCAGTATTTTCATCTGATATTTCTTTTTTTATACTTGTACTTTTATATATTGATGTATCTCTTTCAATACTTTGAAAAGCTCCTTTACCTATATATATTTTAGGTTTAATTTGCGTAAAGACTTCTTTACCTTTTTTCGTAGTATCACCAGTTAATTTTGGTTCAAAGATTTCTTTATTTACTTCCTTGTATATAGTTACTTCGGTAAAATTTTTATTCCATTTTAGATTTTCATTTGTAATGTTAACACTACTTAAAGAATCAACAAATAAAAATAAACTATCAGGATTATAAAATGTACTTGGTTTATTAAACTCAATTTTACCTTTAATTTCGGGTTTTAAATAATTAATATTTTCAGACGTAATTTTTAAACTATACTTTTCTTTTTCTCTTTTCGTTTCTTCAAATTTTATATATACCGTGTCTCTACTTGTTTCTAATAATGAATCTTTCACTATAGTAACTACAGGAATGCTATCTTTTATTATTGATGTATTATAAATTCTTATTTCTTTATGATCATCTAATAATGAATTATGGATTATAATATTTGTGTCTAGTGACTGAATTGTATATTCAGTTATATATTTGTTGTATTTAATATGAAAATAATGACCAGAAGTACGAGCGCTTTGAAGTTTCATCGTATCAATATTTAAATAGAACAATGACATATCTATATTATATTTATTACTATCTAGTTTTATTATTTCCTCTCTAAAACCATATTTTTCATTATCAGTTTGAAGCGATAAATTGTTGTTTTTATCGTCAAACGCATAAATCCTATATCTGCCATTTTTTACATTGTTTAGATAATAGTTTCCTTCAGTATCTGTTTTTGTTATGTATAGTGGTGGATCATCAAATACGTTCATCGTATCTTTAATTGAATATAGTGCTACAGAAATATCTTTTCTTTTTTGATTTGTAAATAAATCATACACCATTCCAGTGATAGATAATGAATCCAAATAATCACCTGTACTAAAAGCTAAATTTAAATTTTCTGGTACGTTACCTTCATTTAAATCTTTTATACTTTCTCTAAAAGTAAAAGTATAGGTTGTGTTACTGTCTAAGGGATTTTCAAAACTAATTAAAACATGATTTTTTTTGTACTTTACTTCATAATCTTGTTCAATTCTAGGTGTGATAATTAACTCTTTATTTACATTATTAATGGCAATCAACTCATCAAATACTAATTCTATTTTCTTACCTGTATAATTAAGTTCTTGATTAATAGGA
>Ga0224506_10003021_pt1 | contig 11256 bp, 10 predicted proteins | sample SF_Jan12_sed_USG_2_FD_169108 | JGI IMG/M metagenome (GOLD analysis project Ga0224506, IMG submission 169108) | Sediment microbial communities from San Francisco Bay, California, United States - SF_Jan12_sed_USGS_8_1 | ecosystem: Environmental > Aquatic > Marine > Sediment | place: USA...
AGGCCTTGCAGACGTGCGCGCAGCGTGGATTGAAGAGCGTGGTGATACCGAACAGCTCGACGGCCCAAGTTCAGAATTCGGCGTCGAACGTCAAAATGATCCGGAACTCGCCAAACTGCGTTTTGAACATATTCGTAATCCACGTAAAGCATTAGCAGGCAAGAACGTATCGCAAATGCATTACGCCAGAAAAGGCATTGTCACCCCAGAAATGGAATATGTCGCCATTCGTGAAAACAACAAATTAGCCGAAATGCGTGCCGATCCGGCTTATGAAATGTTATTACGCCAGCAACAAGGCGAGCCATTAGGCGCCAATATTCCAGACCTCGTTACACCAGAATTCGTGCGTGATGAAATCGCCGCCGGTCGTGCCATTATCCCTGCGAACATTAATCACCCGGAACTCGAGCCAATGATCATCGGCCGTAACTTCCGTGTAAAAGTAAACACCAACATCGGTAACTCAGCCCTCGGTTCATCCATCGATGAAGAAGTCGAAAAAATGGTCTGGTCAGCACGTTGGGGTGGCGACACCTTAATGGACTTATCCACCGGTAAAAACATACATGAAACCCGCGAATGGATTTTACGTAACTCACCCATGCCGATTGGTACAGTGCCCATTTACCAGGCATTAGAAAAAGTAAACGGCAAGTCAGAAGACCTCACCTGGGAACTGTTCCGTGACACGCTTATCGAACAAGCCGAGCAAGGCGTCGATTACTTCACTATTCATGCCGGTGTGCGTTTGCAATATGTGCCGTTAACCGCGAATAGACTGACCGGTATAGTGAGTCGTGGTGGTTCCATCATGGCCAAGTGGTGTCTCGCGCATCATGAAGAAAGTTTCCTCTACACCCACTTCGAAGAAATCTGTGAAATCATGAAAGCCTATGATGTCAGTTTCTCACTCGGTGATGGCCTGCGTCCGGGTTGTATTGCAGACGCAAACGACGCCGCACAGTTTGGTGAGTTAGAAACCTTAGGTGAGTTAACTAAAATCGCATGGGAACATGACGTACAAGTCATGATCGAAGGCCCTGGTCATGTGCCATTGCAAATGATTAAAGAAAACATGCAAAAAGAACTCGACGATTGTTTCGAAGCGCCGTTCTATACTTTAGGCCCACTCGTGACAGACATCGCCCCCGGTTATGATCACATCACGTCTGCTATTGGAGCTGCCAACATTGGTTGGTACGGTACTGCGATGTTATGTTACGTCACACCAAAAGAACATCTAGGTCTGCCAAACAAGCAAGACGTACGTGATGGCATCATCACCTATAAGTTAGCCGCACACGCAGCCGATTTAGCCAAAGGCTTCCCCGGCGCACAGGTAAGAGATAACGCCTTATCAAAAGCCCGTTTTGAATTCCGTTGGGAAGATCAATTCAACCTAGGGTTAGATCCAGAACGTGCCCGTGAATACCACGACGAAACCATGCCGAAAGAAGCGCATAAAGTCGCCCACTTCTGTTCAATGTGTGGACCAAACTTCTGTTCAATGAAAATTACGCAAGATGTTCGTGACTACGCAGCTAAGTTAGGTGTTGATGAACAGGAAGCACTTAAACTAGGCATGAAGCAGCAAGCCGTTAAGTTCAAAGAAGGCGGTGCTGAAATTTATAAAGAAGTTTAATTAAACTTCAGTATCTAGTTATATTAAAGCCCGCTTATGCGGGCTTTTTCTTATGAAAAATATATAACCTTAGATGAAAACCCTAGTGGTTTTATGGCTATTTATCGAGTAGTCTTAAAGGATAAATATAAAAATAACACCATTTCCCCCCCAGATGGTGAGAAATCTATTCCTAAATAAATTGTTCTAGTACTAATATTTACGACTATATATTTTGTAATTATGTTGCATGCATATTAATAATTTATGCTATTAATAATCGATATTTAGACATATTTAGATGAAATAAATTTAAATAACTTTGCGTACATTTGACATATGTACGAGATGTACATAGACTTCAATTATGATTGTAAATAGAGGACTAGATTCATGGTTAGAGAAGCTGATCGAAAGAAATTTGTTGAGCTTGCTGAAAAGCGAGTAAATAGGGCTTTAAAAGATATAAAGCTAATAGGAAATCTTTCAAATCGTAGCAATTACAGTTACGAGGATAAAGATGCTAAAGCAATCATTGCGGCACTAAATAAAGCGGTGAGTGAAGTAAAAGCACGATTTGACCGAAAGGGTGATGAGGCTGAATCAGTATTTAAACTTACATAACTAAAATAATTTTGTAGAAATGCACTAAACAAGTATTTTATTTTACAGGAGCAATGTATTCATGAAATGGTATTTTCCACCTCAGCTACCTGGGCAAGTTGAAACAGAGGTTACTCAACGAGATCAGTTTAGTAATGATGATGTTCAATTGTCGGAGACTATTGTAAGAGAATCAATTCAGAATTCACTTGATGCTGCTGTTGATGACCCTTCACGTATTATCGTTTCTTTTCGTTGGCTAGATAAAACCAATGGTTTGGAGCCTGAGTTTTTCAATCAAATTTTTGATGGGCAATTAAAACATGCAAAGGAAGCAGGTTTAGATATTGATAGTATCGATTTTCAAAAACCTACCGCATTAGTTATTGAGGATTTTGGTACAAAAGGACTCACAGGTAATATCACAAAAAAAGATGATGATAATTTTACTGACTTTTGGCGGCGTCATGGCAAGTCACATAAAACAGGTAAAAGTCGTGGACGTTGGGGACTTGGTAAACTGGTTTATTCAACAACAAGCCAGCTGGGTGCATTTTTTGGTGCTACATACAGAAAAGGTGATTCATCTATACACGTAATGGGGCAAACAGTTTTAAATTTACGAACAGTTGAAGGTAAAGAATATCCTCCTCATGGATTTTTTGCAGATTTAGAAGGTGAAGATGTAATTTCTGAAATACCAGTACCATTAAAAGATACAAAAATAGTTGATGATTTTGTAAGTCAGTTTTCATTAGATCGTAAAGGTAAAACTGGCTTATCTGTTGTTATTCCATTTCCAAATCCTGATTTTAGTATAGATGCAATGATTGGTGTGGCAATTGAAAATTATTTTTATCCAATTATTACTAAACAGCTAGTTTTACAGTTCGACAGTATAGAAATTAATAATATAAATATTCGTGAACTGGCTTATAAATATGCATCAGAAAGTATTAATGATATTGATCAGATTTTTGATTTCATTGAAGAGGCACACAGTATAGATGAAAAAGAGTTGCTGGTTCTTAAACCAAGCTGGGCAGATGATGCATTGCTGGGTGAAGATGATTTTGAACCAGAAGATCTTGAGGTTATTAGAGAAAAATTCACAAGTGAAAAATTAGTAGGCTTACGTTTACCTATAACCGTTAAGGTGAAGAATGGAACACAATTAGATACATTCTTTTCTGTATTTATTAAAAGGCCAAATGACTTAACAAAAGGATCTGATCTTTATGTCCGTGGTGGGTTAACGTTACCTGGCGAAGCTAAATTCAGAGAAAGAAAAGCATTGGGTGCAATGGTTGCAGAAGATGAAGTGATTTGTTCATTTTTAGGCGATGCAGAAAATGCAGCTCATACTTTGTGGATATCATCTGCAGAAAAACTTCTTAAAAATTATCAAAGTCCAGGAAAGACGGTAAAAGTTATTAAAAATTCTATAGTGCAACTTTATGATATGTTGGCCGAAGTTGTTGATGAAATTGATGAAGAAGCATTAAGGTCATTCTTTTGGGTTAATGAACCTGAAGGTACACAAGCAAAGAAAAAGCAGAAAAAAACACCCATAGTTATACCAACACCACCAGAACCGAAACCAAAAGATTTTCATATCAGTGAAACAACAGATGGTTTTTCTGTTGTAAGCACAAAGGATGCAAATCCAGATCGTTTTCCACAGACTATTCGAATTGAAGCAGCTTATGATGTTGCCTCAGGTAATCCATTTAAAAAATATAATCCATTGGATTTTAAGATAGGTAAAAATGGTGGGATTAGTCTTTCAATGACGACAGATACCGCAAAAGTAATTAGCAGTAAAGAAAATGTTATTCGACTGGAAGTGAATACACTACCCTTTAAATTAAACGCGACAGGTTTCGATATTAATCGTGATCTTAAAGTTAAGCTTACAAAGGTGGGATGAGCATATGCAACGGACGATAAATCACACAGGCAGACGGAAAATAGAAGCGAAGGAACTACAGATAAACATACAAGAGCAGGATAATGGAGCACCAGTATTTGATGTTGATTTTAGTTTAGACCGTAAAAAATTACCGGATGATGCTTCAATATATATAGAAGCATACCAACGCAATACATTACAACGTTTTAAGTTTGGAACGGTTGGTGAGATACAAAAGCCAGATAATAGAGAGCTTGATCAGCTTGATTTAACCAGTCCTGCGTTATTTCGCATTCGTATTGTTGATGAAACAGAGCATCTGGGTAGACTTATAGCCAGTGCAGAAAGACTAAAACCGGAAGGCGACAATGATGAGGATCAGCGGACAAGCTTACTTGTTGTACGGAGTCGACCATTAGGTCAACAAACATGGAGGGTAGAGTTTGATACAGGTGGCAAGCCTGAGCTCTGTATCAATAGCCGAATTCCTGATGCGATTGGCCAGTTAAAAAACAACCCTCAATTCCAGTCATTAATTTTGCCCGGCGCCTTTCGCCAGATATTAATGTTTTTTATTTGGAACGAAGATGAGGAAGAAGGTGGAGTGGCAGAGCAATGGATTGCTTTTGCTGAACACATGGTAGGGGAAAAACCACAGGAAAATGATCCTTTGCAATTAACTAATTGGATAGATGATGTAGTAGATCGGTTTTCAGAAAAATTTGAACTTTGTGATCTTTTGCTTCATAGGCTAGAGGAAAATGTCGCATGAAAATACGTAAACTGAATAAACTAGGGATAAAAGAATTCGAACAATTTATTGAAAACCTGCGTAATGGTGGCAAGCAAAATACACCAGATTATTTACTAACCGAACCATCAACCTCTGAAGTACTGGAATTCGATATTGAACTTGAAAAAGGATTATTTGCTAATCGTTATGAACTTGGAACCTACCTTACCGAAAAATTGAACGATGTGGATATTCAAAAATTTATTGGCGATTCTGGTTTCTGGAGCGCATTGGCACTTTACTGGTTTGATCAACTTTGCCCATTAAAAGCAGATGGTAGTCGGAAACCAAGTATGGTTTATAACTACATATTAAGTGAAAACTATAATCACAGACCGCGACATGCAATTTTTACCACGTGGCAACTTGTAGAACTTTATGGTGAGCATTCACGTTACCTTTTAAGTCGTGAATTACCAGTGCGTGGTGAATTGATAGAACAGTTAATGTCTAGGCAATATTTTTTAAGTTGCACAGGTGTAATGCAGGCTGCAAGTGCACTTTATTATGACTCAGAGCGTAAAACGTTTAAAAAAGGTGCGGCTGGTCGTTCGAGTGCAGGCTGTGTTTATCGCTTTGTTAACTGGTTACAACAGATTGAAATAAATTATGATCTTTTTTCTTTAAGTAGTGATGATCTAATTAGTCTTATGCCAAAAGAGTTTGAACGGTTTAAAACGGTTTAAATATAAAATTTTGCGATAATGATATTACTGTGGGCAATTAAATGGAAATTAAAAAATTAAGTGAATATACAGAATATGTAGAGGAATTGCCTGTACAATTTATATTATCTCGAGGTCAATCGGATGATTATCCTTTACTTCCTAGTGCATTAAGACGTGATATTTCTACAGGTACAAGGAAATACCCAAAACGCTCAATACGTAGTTTTTTAGAACAGTTTAGGATTAATTCATATCAATATATGGATAACCCTTGGGATATAAAGAATGATGTGGAATGGATGATTTATGCGCAACATTATGGTGTGCCAACAAAGTTAATGGACTTTACAACTTCACATATTACATCGTTATTATTTGCAGTAGAGAAATCATTCCAAGCAAAAGAAGAAAAAGATGCAGTTGTTTATTTTCTTAATCCATATGAATTGAATTTAAAAAATAAGCAACAATCTCAAATTATAAATGTTTCCGAGACCGATAAGGTTTCTAGTGAGGGTCATGATGGACCATTTGCTGTACAAGGTCGGAAAATAAATGCACGCTTAAATGCCCAGAAAGGTCTTTTCGTATTATTTCAAGATGATGATGAAGCTTTGGAAACATTAGCCGATGAAGCAATATTAAGAAAATTGACGATAAGAGGTGATGCAACAAAAAATATTTTGTCATCACTATACTCAATGGGAATAAGTTTTACACATATTTATCCTGAGTTGTCTTCAGTTGCTAAGGATATAGTTATGCAACAAGACATTGAGGATTTTCTCAGGGAGGATATTTGAATGGATAATAAATTTAATATAGTAAGAAAAGATGAAACACTAACGTGGCAAACTATATATCAAAGAATATCCCTTGGGTTTGAGTTGCAAGATATCGAAGACGAATTAACTTCAGAACAGATTCTTAACTATAATGATTCTATAGTTATTGCTCCAGACTATCAAAGAGAATATAGGTCGTCTGTGGCGGATGAAAGTTCTTTGATTGAATCTGCCTTTTTGGAAATACCAATACCACCAATTTTCCTTGCAAGTAATAAACTTAAGGGTGTTCAGGTTCTTAACGTAGTTGATGGTCAACATCGCTTAAGAGCATTTTATAGATTTTTATCAGGTGAGTATTCACTTCGTGATCTTAAAATTCTTACTAAGTTTGAAGGTTGTGATATTAATACTATTCCGATGGACGATAGAATTAAACTAATGAGTCGAACGGTAACCTCTATCACATTTAGGGATTTTCCAGGTAAAGAATTTGAGTTAGAAATATTTAATCGTTATAACAAAGGAACAAAGCCATTAACATCGCAAGAAATCAGGCATGCAGTTTTTGGTTCAAAAGTTAATGACATGGTTAATACTTTTTGCAAAAAGTTAATTATTGATACTGATTCTACTCTTAGTAAAGCATATGCTGTTACAAAAGATCGATATTTGAAGAAAACATGCCAGGAAAATATCTTTGTGATATTAAGTATTTTGGAAAAGGGTGTTATACAGAAGCAGGTTAACTTAAAGGGGCTTGAACAGAAACTTACAAAATCACCTCAATATGCAGAAACCTATATGAGGATAAAATCAGAACTTCCTGATAATGATAAGTCTTTCGATAAAACAATGCAGTTATTTAACGATTTTAATAAAGTTATTAATTCATTAACAAAAGTAACTGAATTTCCTTTTTCTAGAGAGATATATGGGATTTCCCTTCGAGGGAATAAGTTTCAGGTATCTATATCGATGATATTGGCAGGAATAGTAAAAAAGTTAATCGACTCTAATTTTAATGTAGATCTACTTCAAAACGAAACGACATTAAATAGTTTTCAGAGCTATATTTCAGACATGCTAAATAATTCATATTTAGAGAGTCCAGAATATAAAGCTTCTACTACTAACCCAGTTGAAATTCAGAAATTAGTTGATAAGTTTAATCTGTCAAATATATAATTTTTAATAAGAGTAAACGGTGAAAGACCACGTTTTTTAGTAAAATAAATGACAGATAAAATAAAAATATATGATAATGAATCAAGTCAGGTTCTCTCAATAAAGAAACTTATTGATATTTATCGTGATCAAGGTGTGTCACATATTTATTACAAGCTGCTTTCACCCAATGATAATAGTAAGAACCAACCATACCTAGCTGGTCATTTAACTGATCTTGCCTTTTTGCCAACCGGTGAAATTACGGAAACAACAACAGCTTCAAATAAACAAAAACACGCAAAATTTACTAAACGTAGCATTAAATATCTTGTTTCAATTGATTTTTCTTGGTTATCGGCAGAGGGTAAAGTATATCCTGGACCTGATGCCAAAATGATTTATTACCCGCAATATCCTGAAGTACGTTTGTCTGGTTTCGTTAACCGTTGTGGTTTTGATATGGGTGGTTGGATGGATCCAACAAAAAAAGGCCGCTCAGAAGGAAGAGTACTTTTTTTTGGTGTTAAAAATTCAGGTGAAATCATTTCATATCTTGCTACACCAGAATCTCGTATTGCAAAAGAAATACACGATTATCCTTCTTTAGAGATGTCAGGTGTTTTTAATGAGCTTCTTTCAAAAGAAACAAAGGATAAACGTTCATCGAGAGACGTATTAATTTCTGAATTAGCAAGAATTCATAATAAAAAATGGATAGGTAGTAAAAGACTCGATGCAGATGGAAACCTAAAAGATTACAGAGCCCAAAATGGTGGTGGGTATACTCTTGAAGCTGAATTAGGTGTTATTCCAAATGGTATTGCCGAACCTGATTTTATGGGCTGGGAAATAAAACAATTTGGTGTAAAAAAATGTCATCTTATAAATTCTAAACCACTTACGATTATGACGCCTGAACCAGATGGTGGATTATATTTAGATGAAGGTGCCGAAGCTTTTGTGCGTAAATATGGTTACACAGTAAAAGAAAATCCAGGTCGATATGATTTCACCGGGAGGCATTTTGCAAATCAAGTTTGTGATAAGTCTGGCATGACTCTTCAGACAGTTGGTTTTGATAATGAAAGTGGAATGATTACGGATGCAGCAGGGTCTATTGCATTACTGGATAATCATGGAAACCCTGCATCAATCTGGACATTTGCTAAGATAATGGAGCACTGGAAGAGAAAGCATGCAAAAGCTGCTTACATTCCCACATTATCTACTTCAGCAAATGGTAATTATCGGTCATATAATTACTGCAATAATGTCCGGCTTTTTACGGGAACCAGTTTCACAAAATTGTTACAGGCTATTAATGATCATCATGTTTATTATGATCCTGGAATAAATATAAAAAATGCAGATACGAAACCTATTACTAAGCGACGAAGCCAGTTCAGAATAAAATCAGCCGCACTTGAGAACCTTTACGACTCACTTGAGGAAGTGAATCTGCTGGAAAATTGACCAGAATTGGTCGTTGTCTCTCTGGGTCAAATGAGTGATAATTTATCACTCATTTGACCCTCGGAGTTTTCATGGAACAGCTAACTGAAGATCTTGAATTACTCGAAAAAGTACTTGAGATATACGACCAGAAACAAATTGCTGAACATCTGAATAGTCTTGGCCTGGATACCTGGAATAGAGAAACAATCAATCGATGGTTAAAGGGTAAATCACAACCCAAACTATCTCACTCTGAATTTGAACATCTTAAAACACTGCTGCCAGCACAACCAGAATCTGATAAACACGATTTCACATTTATTGATCTATTTGCAGGAATAGGCGGTATACGTAAAGGCTTTGAAGCTGCTGGCGGTAAATGTTTATTTACCAGTGAGTGGGATAAATATGCCGTTAGAACTTATAAAGCCAACCATTACTGTGATCCAGACGAGCATACTTTTAATAAAGACATCAGACAAATAACGCTGAGTGAAGATTCATCTGTTAATGATAGGAAAGCCTATCATCACATTAATAAAAAGATTCCGGATCATGATGTCTTATTGGCCGGTTTTCCATGTCAGCCTTTTTCATTAGCGGGTGTTTCTAAGAAAAACTCATTAGGTAGAAAGCATGGCTTTGAGTGTGATACCCAGGGCACTCTTTTTTTTGATGTCGCACGTATTATTAAAGCTAAACAACCAGCAGCATTTCTCTTGGAGAATGTTAAAAACCTGAAAAGTCATGATAAGGGTAAAACGTTTAAAATTATAACAGACACGCTTGATGAATTAGGTTATTGGGTGGCTGACGTAGATGCAAAGGGGGCTAATGATCCAAAAGTAATTGATGCGCAGCATTTTGTGCCGCAGCATAGAGAACGGATTGTACTAGTTGGATTTAGAAAAGATCTTTATGTTCATAATGGTTTTACGCTCAGAGACATTGGTTTTCCTGATGAGGTACCAACATTTAGAGATATTCTTCAGCATGGAAAAGAAGTTGATAAGAAATATATTTTGACTGAAAAATTATGGGAGTACCTATATAACTATGCGATTAAGCATAGAGAAAAAGGTAATGGATTTGGTTATGGACTGATGCGAAAAAAAGACAAAGTAGCCCGAACTCTGTCAGCGCGATATCACAAAGATGGTTCTGAAATTCTTATTGATAGAGGTTGGAGTGATAATAAAGGCTTTAAAGATAAAGATAACATGAAAAAAAGACCCAGAAGATTGACACCAACTGAATGTGCAAGGTTAATGGGTTTTAATAAACCAGATAGTTCTGACTTCATAATCCCAGTTTCTGATACACAGGCTTACAGACAGTTTGGTAATTCAGTTGCAGTTCCTGTTTTTGAAGCAATTGCTAAACTGATGAGAAAACGAATTATAAAAGCTAAAAAGTTACTCAAGAGCTCAGCTAAAGTAGCATAATCAATATGCTATGACTGACGTTCATTCAAAAAAAATCCGCAGTAAGAATATGGCTGCGATCAAAGGAAAGAATACTAAACCTGAAATTAAAATCGCCGAAGCACTTTGTAAACGAAAAATAAAATTTAAAACACATGTCAAAGAGTTACCGGGTAATCCTGATTTTGTGCTTAAAGACTTTGGTGCCGTTATTTTTGTACATGGTTGTTTCTGGCACGAACACCATTGCCACCTTTTTCATTGGCCTTCTACTCGTAAAAACTTTTGGAAAGAAAAAATCCATAAAAATTTATTACGAGATCGTAGAAACGAACGTTTATTAAAACAGGAAGGTTGGTGGATTCTGAAAATATGGGAATGTGCTCTTAAGGGAAAGAAAAAAATAGATTTTAATATTTTAATGGATAGAGTCGAAAATTGGATTAGATATGAGAAACGCAGTAAATCTATTTCACGTAAATAATATTAATAAATAAAGTGGGATCAGAACGCTTAGGAACACATTAGTGTTCACCTCAGAACCGCTATGCTAGTTCACCAGGTACTACTTCACTTTGTTTAGGTCGCACTAGCACTTCCTGCCCCCTTAATTCATGGTGTGACCAATGTATTCATTCCTTCATTTTCTGCTCGTTCAACATCTGTTAGATCAGTATCAATTACGCTCAGGTTAATAACGGGTTTATTGCTGAATTTTGGTTTTACTATTTGATCGGTTGAAGTGGTTCTTTTAGGTATAAATTTCTTAATGTTAATAATATTTATTTCTTTATCTTTTAAATTAATTTTATTGTCGACCAG
>Ga0224506_10003022_pt1 | contig 11254 bp, 12 predicted proteins | sample SF_Jan12_sed_USG_2_FD_169108 | JGI IMG/M metagenome (GOLD analysis project Ga0224506, IMG submission 169108) | Sediment microbial communities from San Francisco Bay, California, United States - SF_Jan12_sed_USGS_8_1 | ecosystem: Environmental > Aquatic > Marine > Sediment | place: USA...
CCATGTAATCCCGTACACGCAGTTTCTCCAATAGCATATAGACCTGGAATATTTGTTTTGCTGTCAATGTCTGTTACAACGCCACCACAGGTGTAATGTGCAGCCGGTACTATGGGGATTGGTTCTTTTGTAATATCAAAACCAAATTCCAGGCAACGTGCATGGATGGTTGGAAAATGAGATTTTATAAATGCGGGGGAGCGGTGGCTGATGTCCAGATATAAACAGGGCTCACCAAGACGTTTCATTTCGTAGTCAATAGCGCGTGCAACAACATCTCGTGGTGCCAGTTCGCCACGTTTATCGAATTTTTTCATAAAACGTTTGCCATCTGGCAGCAGCAGTTTGCCGCCTTCACCGCGAATCGCTTCGCTGATCAAAAATGATTTGGCCTCGGGATGATAAAGACAGGTCGGGTGGAACTGGTTAAATTCCATGTTGCTCACGCGACATCCGGCCCGCCAGGCCATGGCAATACCGTCACCTGTGGATCCGTCCGGGTTACTGGTATAGAGATAAACTTTACTGGCGCCGCCAGTCGCGAGCGCAACAAAACGTGTCTGGAAAGTTTCGACCTTGCCTGTTTTTTTGTTAAGCACATAAGCGCCCAAACACTGATTGGTGCCTGAGTAATTTTCTAAATGCTGCTTTTCCGAGGTAATAAGGTCAACGGCAATATGTTCTTCAAAGAAATCAATGGAGTCTTTGCTTCTGGCATGATTGATCAGGGTGTCCGAGAGTGCTTTACCCGTCGCGTCAGCAGCATGAATGACACGTCTGTGAGAGTGACCGCCTTCTCTTGTAAGGTGTAGTTCCCGTTGGCCATCTATCGATGGCTCAGAGCTAAATGGAACCCCCAGCTCCTGTAACCAGCTTATATTGTCCGGTCCGTGCTCAATGGTAAATCTAACGACATCGGGGTCACAAAGACCGGCGCCTGCCTTCAGGGTGTCTTTAATATGTGCCTCGAAGGAATCTTTTTCGTGCAGGACAGATGAAATACCCCCTTGAGCATAATAAGTGCTGCCATCCCGGTCTGAACCTTTGGTGATAATAGCAATGGAGGCATGGTCTGCCATTCGGAGTGCGAGACTAAGACCGGCGGCGCCACCACCTATAATCAGGATGTCATACTTGTGAGAAATATCCATAGATTTTGTATGCGTTGCAGGCTGCGAAGCGTGATCGGATAAGTTGTGTACGTTTTTACCTGATTCGACGATAATTAACGACTATTCCGAAACTATAACAGGATCGGGTTGCCAAATAAATCTGGCAAGGGAGTGTCTTTAGGAGGATGTGCCTGAGTGGGCGGTGAAAGAAGTATTGATCAAGCACTGGTAGAACGTGTGCAGCAGGGTGATAAGAAGGCCTTTGATATGCTGGTAATCAAGTATCAGCTGAGAATTGCCAAGTTAGTTGCCAGGTTCTTGCGCAACCCGTCTGATGTGCCCGATGTGGTTCAGGAGTCATTTATCAAGGCGTACAGGGCCCTGCCTGCATTTAGAGGGGATAGTGCGTTCTACACCTGGCTATACCGGATTGCGATTAATACGGCGAAAAATCACCTGGTTGCCATGGGCAGAAAAGCAACTACAAATGGCATTGATGTTCAGGATGCCGAAGATTACGGCGCCAGTGACTGGCTCAAGGAGTATGCGACACCCGAGAGGGAGTTGCTGGCCGACGAAATACAGGTAACGGTCAAGGATGCTATAAGTAATTTACCGGCTGATTTGCGTGAGGCTATATCCTTGCGTGAAATCGAAGGTTTGAGCTATGAGGATATAGCTGTCGCGATGGACTGCCCGATTGGTACGGTGCGTTCGAGGATATTCAGGGCGCGCGAGGCGATTGACGAAAGGCTGGAACCTTTACTGGATGAATACAGTCATAACGTTAGCAATACATAAACGTTGTTAGCGAACTTAGAGTAGAAGAGAGAATTATGAGCGAAGAATCCAAAAATGAAGCAAGAGAGAAAATTTCAGCTTATCTGGATGATGCCTTATCTCATAGTGAGCTTGATGCTTTGTCGACGATGATCTCATCGTCGAGAGATGCTGCATCAGATGGTCAACGAGCGGAATTAGATGTTTCAGCTCGCTATCAGATGATTGGTGAGGTGTTACGCGGCCAAATGAGCGATGCATCTATGATTGATGTTCGTTCACAGGTGCGCGAAGCTTTGCTTGATGAAAAACTGGACGTGACTGAAGCGCCCGGTAATCGAAGGGTTGATAGAAAGCGTTCAATATTTGACCTGGTTTCATTGGATCTGTCTTCATGGTTTAACCCTGCCGGGTTCAATCTGGTTGGGTACAGGTCTGTTGGTGGTCTGGCTGTTGCGGCTTTAGTGGCCATTATTCTGGTGGTTACAATAAACCACGAAGAGACGGTATTCGATAAGGGTAATCTGGTCGCCGAGAGCAATATTGAAAACAGGGCGGTTAGTGATGCAATCAACAATGCGTCCATTGTCAGTCTGCCGGTGTCAACTTCTGTGGCTGGTGTGGTCGAAACACAGAACCCTGCCATTGGTCTTTATCCCCAGGAATATTCCCAGGTCAATTCTCAGATTCGCCCTCGCGTCAATCTGGAAACCTACCTGGCCGAACATGCAGAATTTGCTGCACAGGATACAATGCAGGGCAGGATACCCTATGCACGGGCCGTCAGTTATGAGGCGGAGTAAGCAGAGGTAATGCGCTTTGTAGCAAGAAGGCACCAGGGTGTTACAGGATCGGGTATAGCAGGGCTGCTTCTTACAGTATGTCTGACCGGTTTTCTGGCTAGCAATGCCGTTGCGGGTGATGTTTCCGATTTGTTGAAAAAAATGACAACGGCATCGGAGAGCCTGAATTATCACGGGATATTTGTGTTACGTAAATCAGATAGTCTGACAACCATGCGGGTCGAGCATGGTGCAGATAGTCGTGGCATCTGGGAAAGTCTGGAATCACTGAATGGGGAGAAGCGTCAGGTGATTCGTCTGAACGAAGAAGTCACATCTATATATCCAAACCGTAAATTGCTCACTGTCAGTTATAACAAGGACAAGGCTTCATTACACCCAACGTTGCCTGAAAATCTTGACAAGCTTGAAGCGTACTACAAAATCAGTCGCCTTGAAGATGAACGTATTGCTGATCACGAAGCGGCAGTTCTTGATGTGATGCCTAATGATACTTATCGTTATGGTTATCGTTATTGGCTGGATACAGACACTGGTGTATTGCTGAAATGTGATTTGTTGAATGAAAACGGGGCGGTTGTTGAGCAGATGATGTTCACAATGCTGGAGTATTTGCCGCAGGCACCGAAGTCTGCTTTTAATACCGTTGATAAAAAAGATTATCAGACCAGGGACTATAAAATCAGGCGGCTCGATGCTGAACGTGCCGTTGTGGAAAATGCCAGTTGGCAGGTGACGAGGCTTCCGGATGGTTTTATGCTGGCGCAGAGTAGTGAGCGGAAATCCCAGGCGGCAGAACAGTTGCACCTGATCTACTCAGATGGCCTGGCCTCGGTGTCTGTATTTATAGAAAGGGGTGGAAAGAGTCATCACAGGCTCGATGGCGCTTCCAGTATGGGGGCATTGAATGCCTATGGCGCTCGCTCCGGGGAGTATTTTGTGACAGTTATGGGTGAGGTGCCGGCTTCTACGGTGATGCAGATCGCTCAATCCATACAGCCTGTAAAAAATAATCTTAGCAAAGCCAATGATTGAACAGCAGGCAAAAGTAATTAATGTAAAAAACGACCAGCTGGAGCTGGAGGCGGAGACATCTTCATCCTGTCATGCCTGTGAGGTAAAAAGCGGATGTGGCACTTCGGTGCTGGCGAAATGGGTAGGGCGAAAATTTACCCGTTTTAATGCAAAGAACACGGTTGGTGCCAAGGTGGGTGATCAGGTTATCGTGGGTCTGTCAGAACACGCACTGCTGACGGGCTCATTGGCCGTTTATCTATGGCCATTGCTGGGTATGATTGTATTTGCTTTGATTTCAGATGCGGTGCTTTTGCAGGATGCCGGTTACCGAGACCCGATCATTGCTCTGTCAGGTATGGTCGGCTTTGCGCTTTCATTGGGCGTGTGCCGCTGGTTTCTGGCCAAAGACAGTTTTAGAGAAAATTTAACCCCTACCGTACTTAGAAAATTATAGAGGAAAATTGCAGGGGGAAATTATAGGGAAAGATTATCCGGATAATCATCGGGAACAGTCATGGGGCGTGATAGAATTGCTCCCTGACTCAAGGCGCACAGAGATTGTGTGTGAATGCCGGCAATAGCCGGTTTTTTTCTGTCTAAAGGCGTTTTTGAGATCCGGGATATTGGCAATTAGATATTTCTGATGGGGCTTCGGGAGAGGTATGTCTATACAGTTAATATTGTATACACGAACAGATTGTCACCTGTGTGAAGATATGAAACTGGCCCTGTCCAGACTAATTTCGGAACTTGATCTGAAGATAGAAATTATTTCGATTGATGGTAATCGCGAGCTGGAGCTTGCTTATGGTGCGAGGGTTCCCGTCCTGGTGCTTGATGAAGAAATAATATGTGAACACTTTCTTGACAGGGCAATGCTTAATAGGGCGATAGACAAGGCGAGAACCAGGCATGTTGATGAAAAACATTCGTAATTTTTCCATTATTGCTCATATTGATCATGGCAAGTCGACCCTGGCTGATCGTTTGATTCAGACCTGTGGTGGTTTGAGTGAGCGTGAGATGCAGGCGCAGGTGCTGGATTCGATGGATCTGGAACGAGAGCGCGGCATTACGATTAAGGCGCAAAGCGTCACGCTAAATTATAAAGCCGGGGATGGTGAAACCTATCAGCTCAATTTTATTGATACGCCGGGGCATGTGGATTTTTCCTATGAGGTGTCTCGCTCACTTGCTGCCTGCGAAGGCGCTTTATTGATTGTTGATGCCTCACAAGGTGTCGAAGCGCAGAGTGTTGCAAACTGCTACACGGCGATTGAACAGGGCCTGGAAGTAATACCGGTGCTGAATAAAATGGATTTGTCCGCAGCAGAGCCAGAGCGTGTCAAGCAGGAAATTGAAGACGTGATAGGCATTGATGCACAAGACGCGCTTCCAGTCAGTGCTAAAACCGGGGCCGGTGTTGATGAGCTCCTTGAGCAAATAGTCAGAGTGGTGCCGCCACCGGAAGGTGATATTGATGCCCCACTGCAGGCGCTGATTATTGACTCGTGGTTTGACCCCTACGTTGGAGTCATTATTTTAGTAAGAGTCAAGCAGGGACAAATCAGGCCGCGTCAGAAAATGCTGGTTATGTCTACGCAGCGAAGTCATCTTGTTGATAAGGTGGGTGTGTTTGCGCCCAAGCGAATCGATCAGGATGTTTTATCAGCGGGGCAGGTGGGTTATGTCATCGCGAACCTCAAGGACATCAATTCTGCCCGAGTGGGTGATACGATTACCCTGGCTGATCACCCGTCGGTGGTGCCGCTTGCAGGCTTCAAGAAGGTTCAGCCACGTGTTTTTGCGGGCATGTTTCCGGTTGATGCCGATGATTATAATGACTTCAGGGATTCTCTCGACAAACTGACCTTGAATGATGCTTCATTGCAGTACGAACCAGAAAATTCCACGGCCCTGGGTCTTGGTTTTCGCATTGGTTTTCTTGGCATGCTGCACATGGAAATTGTCCAGGAGCGTCTGGAGCGTGAATACGACCTTAACCTGATAACCTCGGCGCCAACCGTGGTGTATCAGATTCTTGATACTAAAGGCAAGGTGTTTGAAATCCACAATCCCGTCGATTTGCCTGAAGCCAATTATATCGAAGAGATACGTGAACCCATTATTAAAACCAATATACTGGTGCCGCAGGAATATGTCGGTAACGTTATTACTTTATGTGTTGAAAAACGTGGTACCCAGACAAATATGCAATACATGGGTAAGCAGGTATCATTGCACTATGATATGCCCCTGAGTGAGGTTGTGATTGATTTTTTTGATCGTTTAAAATCAGTAAGTCGGGGTTATGCATCGTTTGATTATGAATTTTCACGTTTTGAAAAGGCGGATCTGGTCAAGGTTGATATATTATTAAATGGTGAAAGGGTCGATGCTCTATCAATGATTACGCATCATGAGACCAGCCAGAGACGTGGGCGTGATGTGGCCGAAAAAATGAGGGAGCTGATTCCTCGTCAAATGTTTGATGTAGCTATACAGGCGGCTATTGGTCGAAATATTATTGCCCGCACCACCGTAAAGGCCTTGCGTAAGAACGTGATTGCAAAATGCTATGGTGGTGATGTTTCCCGTAAACGAAAATTGCTGGAAAAACAGAAAAAGGGCAAAAAGCGCATGAAGCAATTTGGCAAAGTTGAAATACCGCAAGAGGCTTTTCTTGCTGTGCTTAAGATAGATAGCAAATAACAATGTGGCTGATTGTAGATCACATAACAATGGCTTGAGGTGATATAAAAAATGCTGGTTTTCGATTTTTCTTTTTATCTTTTCGTGGGTGTGGTTGTCACCGGTGCGATCTGGTTGCTGGATAACTGGTATTTGGCCCCACGCAGGACTTTGACCGCGGAATCAGCGATTGTTGATACTGCTGCTGTGGTGAATGATGAAAAAGAACCGGTCATAGTGGAATATGCCAAGTCGTTTTTTCCTGTGTTATTGATTGTTTTTTTATTGCGTGGTTTTATCGTGGAGCCATTTAAAATCCCGTCAGGTTCCATGCTGCCATCGCTCTATATCGGTGATTTTATTCTGGTAAATAAGTTTGCTTACGGAATACGCGTGCCCGTGTTGAATGTGAAAATTTTTGAGACGGGTGATCCTCAGCGTGGTGACGTCGTTGTATTCAGGTATCCGAGAGATCCATCGCTTGATTATATTAAAAGAGTGGTCGGTTTGCCGGGCGATCATGTTGCATATCGCAACAAGTTGCTCTATGTAAATGGTAAGCAGATTAAGCGTGAATTTACCGGCTCATATAATGGGCCGGATCAGCCTTACGCTAATGAGTATGAGGAGCAGCTTGGTGACGTGGAACACGATATATTGTTGATGCCGGGAAGAACAAATTCCCTGGAAGGCGAGTATATAGTGCCTGAAGATATGTATTTTGTTATGGGCGATAATCGAGATAATAGTAGTGATAGTCGTGTATGGGGAACTGTTCCGGAAAGGAATCTTGTGGGTAAGGCCTTTATGATCTGGATGCATGTCAAGGACTGGGACATTCGTTGGGACCGTATAGGTACTGTGATTGACTAATATATGAGTGAGACAGCTATGAGAGGAAAGAACGATGAATGGTAATTTAGCACACAAGCAGAGAGGCATGACGATGATTGCCTGGTTGTTTATCATTGCCTTTTTGGGGTTTCAGGGAATGATTGCCATGAAGATCGCGCCCATTTATTTTAATGATGCCAGTCTTAAAGCCATGTTGAAGGATATGGAGGCCGATGCATCGTTGCCTGGTCAATCTCCCAGGGCGCTCAGTGAAACTTTGTTTAAGCGTCTGAGGGTGAACGGTATTTATTCGTTAACAAAAGATAATGTAAAGATAAAAAAAACAAGAACGCATTATGTGTTAATAGTTCAATACGAGCCGCGTGGCAATATCGCTGGTTCCCTGGATTATATTATGACGTTCAGACATGAGGCCAAAATTCCAATTGGTAGATAATTAAGTTGCAGACCACAAAATATGGATCATGATGAAGCATTGTCGAAATTGTCCCGGCAGCTTGGTTATACATTTGACAATGATTCGCTGCTGATCGAGGCGCTTACCCATAGAAGTGTGGGTTCGCATAACAATGAGCGTCTTGAGTTTCTTGGTGATGGTATTCTTAACTTTGTTATCGCTGAGGTCCTGTTTCATATGCACCCTGATATGCAGGAGGGGGACCTCAGTCGATTGCGAGCCAGCCTGGTAAATGGCGAGGTGCTTGCAGATGTGGCGCGCGAATTAAACCTGGGTGATTATATTAAGCTGGGTGCTGGTGAGCTTAAGAGTGGCGGTTTCAGGCGGTCTTCAATTCTGGCCGATACGGTTGAAAGTATACTGGGTGCCGTTTATTGTGACAGTGACTTCGGTACCTGCCGAGCCTTGATCCTAAAGCTGTTTGATAACAAGCTTAAAAACCTGCCCGATGTAGATACGCTAAAAGATCCGAAAACCCGATTGCAGGAGTTATTGCAGTCCAGGCGCTGCTCGGTGCCCAGCTATGAGGTGTTTGAAGTAAAGGGGCAGCAGCATGCGCAGACTTTTCATGTTGAATGTAAAATTAACGAGTTCGCCTGTGTAACACGCGGCGAAGGTAGCAGTCGCAGAAAAGCAGAGCAGGCGGCTGCGGAACAGGCGCTTGTACAGATGCAAAAACATTTTAGTGCCAAAGAGAAATAACAGGTATCAATGATTTGTCCTAATGAGAATAGCGTTAGCCACTGTGGTTATGTTGCCATTATTGGGCGGCCTAATGTGGGTAAATCAACGCTGCTTAATCATATTCTGGATTTAAAACTCAGTATCACCTCAAGAAAACCACAGACTACCCGTCATCAGATTCTTGGGGTAAAGACTTCTGGTCATAAGGATTCTGCCCAGGTGCAAACTATTTATGTAGACACGCCCGGTTTGCATCAGCGAAGTGGTTCGGCAATTAATAAGTATATGAACCGTGCGGCGTCATCCATGTTGAGCGACGTTGATGTTTTGTTGTTTGTAGTGCAGGCATTAGCCTGGACTGATGAAGATGAAGCAGTATTGCAACGACTGCAGAATACTGTAGTGCCAGTAATTCTGGTAGTAAATAAAATTGACCAGCTGGGTGATAAACAGGATTTGCTTCCGTTTATCGATAAGCTTGCTTCAAAAATGAATTTCCATGAAATAATCCCTGTTTCTGCCGTCAAGGGTAACAATGTTAGCCAGCTTGAAGCGTCGGTGGCCAAATTATTGCCAGAAGCCCCGCTGTTTTTTCCAGAAGATCAGATTACGGATAGAAGTATGCGTTTTCTGGCTGCCGAGATTATTCGTGAAAAACTTGTGCGAGAGCTGGGGCAGGAGTTACCTTATACCTCTACGGTTGATATTGATAAATATGAGGAAGGACCGAAATTGACCCGCATTCACGCAACTATTTATGTGGAGAGCAAGGGGCAGAAAGCGATCATCATTGGTGCTAAAGGCGGGAAACTGAAAGAGATTGCAACCAGGGCACGTATCGATATTGAGTCGATGATTAATGCTAAGGTTTATCTGAATCTCTGGGTAAAGGTACGAGAGGGGTGGTCGAATGATGAAAAAGCATTGCGTAGTCTTGGTTACGGTGATGATTGATCTCAGGTTCCCTGAGTCCTTGGGGATCGTGAAACTTTGAAGGTGAATATTGATGCGCGTTGAAACTCAGGTTGCTTATATTCTGCATAAGCGTCCCTATCGCGATACCAGTCAGATTCTTGACGTTTTCACGCGTGATTACGGCCGTGTTTCATTGATGTCCAGGGGTAGTCGTAACCCAAAAGCTAAAGTAGCCGGCTTGCTACAGATTCTTAGCCCCCTGTTGGTAAGCTGGGGCGGGCGCGGTGATTTATTTTTTCTGAACAGTGTAGAACTTGCCGACTTGAAACCTCCAGGTCTAAAGGGCAAGTCTTTAAAGTCAGCGATGTATGTCAATGAGCTTTTAATTTATATGCTGCATAAAAATGACGTGCATACTGATGTCTTTGATTTGTATCATGAGTGCCTGTACGACCTGAGGGAGATATTAAACATAGAAAAGACGCTCAGGCTGTTTGAGAAAAAATTGTTGCAGTCGTTGGGGTTTGGCCTGAATCTTGTTACCGATGCAGACACGGGCAAGCCCGTGGAGAAGCATTGTCATTATGCTTATCATTTTGAGCATGGCCCTGTTTTGTGCCAGGAAAACAGACAATCAAAACACAATCCAGTGTTGTCCGGGGGAAGTCTGATTGCCTATGAAAATAACCAGTTTGAATCAGAGCATCATTTTTCTGAAATTAAATCATTAATGCGATATGTGCTGAACGGGCACCTTGGGCATCAAAAACTTAGAAGCCGCGAGTTATTTCGTAAATCGACACGTCTTATTGACCCCGTCTCGGCCTGATTAGCCCCGATTATGTGCCTTGGTCGCCTTTGATTCATCACTCTGATTGCCTTGCAGAAACTAAAATTCAGCCTATGATTAGCGGTGGAAGAAGTCTTTTTCGTTATTTCAGGAAATGAATATGAGCCCCGCTGCACAGAAAAAGTCCGATGACTACCAGGTGTTATTGGTGGTTCTGCAGGAAATGCTTGGAGTTGTAATAGGTGATGAGAATCATGCCCGGCTCAGGCAGAAGTTGGAACCCATAATGGCTGAGCATGGCTATGGTTCATATAATAAACTCGCTGAAGCTTTGCGTGAAGAACCGTCAGGGGATCTCCGTTCCAGTGTTCTTCAATCCATTACCACTCACAGTTCACAGTGGTTTACTTATCCCGAAATAAGCACACTGTTACAGGAGTATGTGCTGCCGGGTATTATTAACCAGAATAAAAAGGATTATCGGATCTGGATAGTCGGTTGTGGGCGGGGGCAGATGGCCTATTCCATGGCCATGGCCACTGAAGAGTTTAGACAACAGCACAGCATGACTTGCAATGTAAAATTTGTGGCAACAGACCTGTCAGAGTACGAGATCAGTCAGGCAGCAGCAGGGCGCTACGACGCATCTATGTTGACCGGATTGCCGTTGGCTTATAAACAGAAATACATGAGTGCGCATAATGATCAGTGGGAAATTGATCAGGCACTAAGATCGACAGTGCGGTTTAAAGTTTGTAATTTGCTCGAGTCTTTCAACAATATGGGGCGCTTTGACCTGATTATTTGTCCCGATGTCATGGTCTATTTCTCCAATGATGTAAAAAGTGAAATCCTGAGTGAGTTTGCCGAGTTGCTTGATCCTTCGGGTATGTTGATCGTTGGTGCTAGTGAGCCGGTTGTGCCTTTTTGCAAAAAATTTGAACTGGTTAATCACGCAGCGGGTATTTTTTATAGACAGATTCCCTGATGTTTTTCCCGCGAAGCGGGATTCGGGTTTTTTTCTTTTTTATTATTTTCTTAATCTGATACTTTTGTTTCGCCCTTGATGGGCGAGTTACTTTACAAATTACATCCCTGTAATTTGCCCTTCGGGCCATGCTGCGCATGTTCAAATTTGCTCCTGCAAATT
>Ga0224506_10003023_pt1 | contig 11251 bp, 11 predicted proteins | sample SF_Jan12_sed_USG_2_FD_169108 | JGI IMG/M metagenome (GOLD analysis project Ga0224506, IMG submission 169108) | Sediment microbial communities from San Francisco Bay, California, United States - SF_Jan12_sed_USGS_8_1 | ecosystem: Environmental > Aquatic > Marine > Sediment | place: USA...
CAGATGTTCGAACAGGCGATAGTGGCGCATGCCTTCAAAACTGGCCACCGCGTGGCCACTGAGGAAGAGTTTTAACACCTCCTCAAACAGACGTGCCGGCGGGATCTCCTGTAGCAGATGGCCCCACTCATAGATGGCCTTCTCTACCGCAGGGTCGATACGAAAACCCAGCTTGGCGGCAAAACGTACCGCCCGCAGCATACGTACAGGATCTTCACGAAAACGGTCTTCGGGATCTCCGATCAGACGCAGACGACCAGCCTTTAGATCGGCCATGCCACCGGTGTAGTCCACCACCGAGAAATCCTTGACGTTGTAATAGAGGGCATTGATGGTGAAATCACGACGCCAGGCATCCTCTTCGAGGGTACCGTAGACATTGTCACGCAGGATCATCCCCTCGTCCGAGGTTCGTCCCCCGTCCGCCGACTGGCTATGATGGCCACGGAAGGTTGCGACCTCGATGATGTCACGCCCAAAACGCACATGCACGATCTTGAAACGGCGGCCGATGATACGGCTGTTACGAAACAGGCTACGCACCTCTTCCGGGGTGGCATCGGTGGAGACATCGAAGTCCTTGGGCTCCCGTCCCAGCAGCAGGTCACGTACCCCGCCACCTACCAGATGGCCTTCGTAACCGGCATTCTTCAGCCGATATAGGACCTTGAGGGCACTTTCACTGATGTCGCCACGGCTAATCTTGTGCTCGTCGCGACTATAGATAGGGGTGTTACCGTGAGCAGAGCTACGGCTAAATAGACGTTTTATAAGAGAAATCATCGGGCAATATTACCATATTCATCCTCATATACGACAATCGAACATCAACATGACATGGATATTGGAACTGAAACAGCATGGAAAAGGGGACCGAAGCCCCCTTTGTGATAAACACGAACGAAATATCTTCCTAACCCCTGATAATAATCAGGTAGTTCACCACATCTGCAATCTGTTCCTGCGACAATTCACCGCCAAAAGGAGGCATGAAGCGCGAGCGTTTCATCGCCATACCACCTTTGGTAACCATCTGTGTCAGATACTCTTTGGGCACACTACTTTTGGTCAGGTTAGCAGGCGAAGGCAAGCCTCTTGAACGATATAGAGGTGCCATACGTCCATTACCATCGGCCTTACTACCGTGACACAGCACACAATAGGTCTGAAAGACTATCGAACCTCTGAGTACGGATTTTTCCATCACAGTAGGCTCGGCCTGAGCCGTTTGAGCGAAGACCATCCAGGCAAAGGACGCTATCAATACAAATTTCTTCATTATTTTACTACCTCTATAGTCATAAACATGGTCGGATGTATGGCGCACATCACTTCAACCGTTCCGGGCTTGTCAAAGGTGACAGATTTGGACTCACCTGCCGGATAGGAACCCAGGTCAAAGGTACTCGCCAAAGACAGGCTGAAGACATTGTGAAAGAAGGGATCATCATTACGAAAATCCACTGTCTCACCGACCTTGATCTGCATATTTGAAACCGTGAACTGCTTATTCTTCTGTCCAACGGCTTGATTTGCTGCCAGTGCAGCGGCTGCAAACACAACGATGTATAAACTGAACAACAAACGAACAAATGACTTTTTCATTCTTCCACTCCGTAAACGATTCAAATTCGGTTATAGGGATTACTTAACAACTACCGGATTGATATCCGTCAGTGTCTTCATAAATTCGACAACATCCTGCATCTCTTTTTTGCTCAGATGCAGCGGCTTCATATTGGGGTCCAGTCCCTTGCCCAGATCCACACCACCCTTGTTGTAGTGCTCCATAACCTCCATCAATGTGCTGGCAGAACCATCATGAAAGTAGGGAGCGGTAAGCGTGATATTTCTCAAGGTAGGGGTCTTGAATGCACCACGCAGAACCTTTACCGGGATGTGTGCAAACCGGCCACTATCATCCTGCTTGGCCAGACCTATATTATGGAAACCGTCATCGGCAAAGTTCCAGTCCATATGGCAGGCTATACAATTCGCTTTACCTTCAAATAACTTAAAACCACGCTGAGCGGATGCGGATATCGCGTTTTTATTGCCCTTGATCCATTTATCAAACGGTGAGGTTTGACTGACGATGGTCCTTTCGTATGAGGCAATTGCCTTGGCGATGGTAGGTTTACCTATGCCTTCTCCAGGATAGGCCTTTTCGAACATTTGGACATATTGCTTAACGGCCTTAAGCTCTTCAACCAATTTACCCATGTCCTGATTCATTTCATCCTTGGACACAATAGGTCCGGTGGCCTGATCCTCCAGTGTCCGTGCACGGCCATCCCACATCTGTACCGCGTTATAGGCCGTATTCAAAACCGTAGGACTTGCCCGGCCCAGCACCTTGCCACCGTTACCAACGGCCGTGGGCAGGCCATCACTCCAGCCCTTGGCCGGATTGTGACAGGACGCACAGGACATATTGTTCGAGCCCGAAAGCCGTGTATCAAAAAACAGTTTCTTTCCTAACTCAATGCGTGCTGCATTGGGTTTGTTATAGGCAGGGTATGGCACCTGCGCTGGGCGCAGATAATTACCATGCTTAAGATTGTTGTTCGCAGCTTGTGCACTACCGTATGCACTGAACAGCAAACCACCAATCAGCAGTGACATAGAAATCCGTAGTATTTTCAATTTACACCTCCATTATTAACTAAATTGTAAAGCGTTGAGAGATATCTTCGATGCTTTGCCCCTCTTCCAATAAGGAATGTGAGAGCTCTCTCAATACCAAACTCAATTGGCGAACATCATCTGAACGTTGTGCCACCGAAGAAATATTGCCTGTGACCCGCTCTATCGATTGGGCCTGGCTTTCTATAATATTGCTTAGCTGAGACATGGCCTGCTCACAGGCCCGAGTCTTGACCGAACAAACATTGCCCTTATCCTCAATGCTACCTATCGCAATAACATTCTCGGCTGCCTCATCCACAATGCCTTGCATCATGCTGGCGGTATCCGAAATCTGTGATTCTATTTGTTGTATCAACAGGCCTATCTCCGTCACCGCCGTAGCGGATTTGGTTGAAAGGCTACGTACCTCATCGGCCACGACAGCAAATCCACGGCCTGCCTCACCAGCACGTGCCGCTTCAATGGCAGCATTCAGTGCCAACAGACTGGTCTGCTCCGAGATTTGTGAAATTGCATCGGTAATCGAACTGATTTGACTGGAGACATCTACCAGTTTGGTTGCCTCTTGAGAGGCCTGTTGCATGCGTTCCTGAAAAGAGGTAAATCGGCTGGCGATCTCTGATACCTCGCTGACCATCTCCGAAGTAATATCGGCACTTTCTAGGCTATCGTTGGTTGCCACGGACAACTGTTTGTTAACCACGATGGCAGCATTCTGCACATCAACCGCTTCAGCATTAATTTCAGATATACTTTTATCCAACTCCTCGGAGGCTTGCTGCATCTGCGATGATGATTGCTCCAGAGTCTGCGAATCATTGGTTAATCTATGACTGCCATTTGCCAGGGCCTCGATCACCTCGCGTATTGCACTTACCGTTTTACCCGTGGCAATGGCAGTGCGACCTACCTCATCCTTGCCCATATCAGGAACCAGCACAGTAAAATCACGCTCGGATAATCGACTTATAATACCTTCAAGTATCTTCAATGGATGGGTCAACATACGCGAGGCAGCGACTGCGACAAATACGCCAATAACAATACCAAAAAACATAAAACCAAGAATTATTTGTATTGCGCGCATGCCGATATTTTCTACATGCAATATAATATCTTCGAGTCGTGATTTTTCTGCCGAGACTATGCTTTCCGCCATTTGTTGAATATTTTTATTATCCTCAGCCAGGATATTTGCGATGGCAATCGCTGCCGGTTTATTACCGGCGCGCACCTGCTGCATAATATTCAGTTGTTCGGGACGGATGCGCTGTATGGATGAAATGATAGCCTGAACATCATTACTGCTAACGAGTTCCGTCTCCAGCAACTTTAAGGCTTCATCCAGTTTTGCGCCTGCACGTATGGCACCTATAGCTGCAGTACGTACAGCCAGTGCATCATTGGCAGAGATAATCGCGTTTTGAGCACTGGCCATCTCGACCACGGCCATATGAACTTCATTGGCGGCAGTCATGCGACGCTGTCCCTGCTCTACCGCGCGGTGGACATTCTGATTCTGATCATAAATAAGATAACTGGCAGCACCACTGATAAAGACCATACCCAATAAAAAGAACGTGGATATAGCGAAAATCTTTTTCGACCAACTAATCCTTGCAAACAGCTTCTTTATCATTTCATTCATCCATAACCGAGTCTTTCTCCTACACACTTCTCAAGATGAAGAATTGTGCTCGAGGAAGTTGTCGGTATAGATGTAAGGATTCTTTACAAAGCGTTAGCTCTGTCACAGATTGTTTACAGCTACTGTACTTATTCTAAAAAGAAACCCTGTAAAAACGCTTAAAGCGCATGCGATCTATCAAGATGCAGTCAAAGATGTGTCAGTGAAGTGAAAAAAGGAGGTTTAATCTAATACAACAAACTCAGCCAGAGTGACAATAGTTACAATCATATAAAATAACAACACTCACAAATAAATCGATGGATGGGGAATAAAATATAATTTGGACGGTGGTTTTCTTTACTTAAAGCAAATTCATTTTCTATATGCTCAGATCATTTTTTAATGAATGACATGTAGCCAGTGGAACGGTCTCTTCACAATGATAGTTTGGATGATCTACACCCATATGGATGTCTGCTCCCGAATTCAGGCCCGCAATCATCTCCGCAGTTAGTTCAAAGCGTAAAAAGTGTACTGCAGAGGTCTTCTCTTCAGTCTCACGTTCCAAATCTTCATCGGCTATAGGAAAAACCTTCTCATAACCGCCTATCTGCACCCAGGCCATCCTTTCCACGCCGATAAGCCTGGCCAGCGCCTTCTTGCGCTCATCTTCATCGGAATACTCCACCATCATTGTTGCCTTCCAGTTGCTACCATCGGGGATCAACGGATTATAGGTATCCAGCTCTTCCTGTATGCCCTCGGCTTCAAAGATACGTTCTGCCCGCAGCATCTCTTGAATCTGGTACTGCATGGTCATGCGGTCTTCAAAATAGAGGGTAATGTGATCACCCAGATGAACCTTGCGATATTTCTTGTGCGCCATCACCTGGGCACGATAGTCGACTCGCTTGCTGGAATACTCTTCCAGCCCGAACAGATCCTCTCGAGTTAATTTATTCATAGCGGTTTCCATCTAGATAATACATGTCACTAAATATCGTATGCCTTGCGCATAAGACTTAACGGATGCTCGGGCTGACTGCCATCCTTGAGGCCATTTTCTATCTGATGTCCCGCCATAGGACAATCACTACTGTAATGGTCGGCCTCCATCTGTTTGACCTTGTTCACCACCGGACGGGCAATCTTCATTGAGATATCGTGGTACTCCTTCTTCACCGCATAGGTACCATCATGACCGGAACAGCGCTCTATCGCCTGCACCTCGGTATCCGGTATCAGCGACAGGATCTCCTTGGTCTTCATACCGATATTCTGTACGCGCTGGTGGCAGGCCACATGGTAAGCCACCTTGCCCAGGCTGGTTTTAAATTCGGTATTCAGCTTGCCTGCCTTGTTTCGTAGCGCCAGATATTCGAAGGGATCAAAGATACGTGACTTCAGCATCTGCACATCGGCATCGTCCGGAAACATCAACGATAATTCCTGTTTGAACATCAGTACACAGGATGAGACCGGTGCGACGATGTCGTAACCCTCGTTCACCAACTTCATCAACATCGGTACGTTGATATTTTTAGCCCTTTCTACCGATTCAAGATCACCCAGTTCCAATTTGGGCATGCCACAACACTGCTCCTTTTGCGCCAGCGTAACGGGTATACCGTTGTGTTCGAAGACCGCGACCAGGTCTTCACCCAGATGAGGTTCGTTGTAGTTGCCGTAGCAGGTGGTGAACAGGGCCACCTTGCCACTGGTACCTTCTGTGGTCTCGGCACTATTAACCGAGTGGTGATTCTTCAGACGCTTGCGTGCAGTGTTGCTATGGTATTTCGGTACCACAGCGTCTGCATGTACACCCAATACGCCTTGCATGATTTTGCGCACCGGTTTGATGCTATTGGCTGTATTCACCACCTGAGCGACGACAGGAATTCCTGCCAGTTTGCCGACCGTATCGGTGGACGAGAGCATCTTGTTACGCGCACCGGTGCCATGCTTTTTGAAATCTACTGCCTTGGCGCGCAGCATCAGGTGTGGAAAATCCAGATTCCATTCATGTGGCGGTACATAGGGACACTTGGTCATGTAACACAGGTCGCAGAGATAACAGTGTTCCACCACCTTGTAATAATCTTCTTTCTTTATTCCATCCACTTCCAGAGTGGGAGATTCGTCAACCAGATCGAACAGAGTAGGAAAGGCGTTACACAGACTCACACAGCGCCGACAGCCATGACAGATGTCGTAAACCCGTTCCAGCTCGGTAAACAGGGACTCCTCATTCCAGAAATCCTCACTCTTCCAATCCAGCGCATGACGCGTAGGTGCTTGTAGGTTGCCTTCACGGACTGCCATAACCCTTCCTTTGTTATTCAGTTTGTTTACCAACAGGAAATAAAGTCACGGGGCTGTAGCCTACAGCCCCGTACAGCCAATTACATCTCGTCCAAAGCCTTCTGGAAACGGTTGGCATGTGAACGCTCGGCCTTGGCCAGAGTCTCGAACCAGTCTGCGATTTCGTCAAAACCTTCATCGCGGGCATCCTTGGCCATACCGGGATACATATCGGTATATTCATGGGTTTCACCGGCAATTGCCGTTTTCAGGTTCGCCGATGTTTCACCAAAAGGCATGCCGGTTGCTGGATCACCGGTCTCCTCCAGGTATTCCAGATGGCCATGGGCATGGCCGGTCTCCCCTTCTGCCGTAGAGCGGAATACGGCAGCCACATCGTTATATCCCTCAATGTCTGCCTTGTTTGCGAAATACAGGTAACGACGGTTGGCCTGAGACTCTCCGGCAAAGGCATCCTTAAGATGTTGCTCGGTCTTGCTGCCTTTCAGATCCATTGGTTTTCTCCTTGTTGTTGAGGTGGTTCCACCAGGTGGGGATCAGACATCCCACCCCATCAACTTAGACACAATCTAATTACGTGTCAAGGTAATAGCATTAGTAAGTATATGGTTATATTCCGCAAGAATATTGCTATGCATGGAAGCTGTATCACGCACACTATAGTTAGCCCCTCTGGTAATCAGTCCCCGTGTCAAATTGACCACTCACCCCCACTGGCGTTAAGGTATCGGCCCTCGTGAAGGAGTTTGCGCAGTGGCAAAGAAAAAAGACGTTACCCCGATAGATTTTGAGTCCACCCTGGAAGAGCTGGAGGTGCTGGTACAGCGCCTGGAAAAGGGTGATCTGAACCTGGAGCAGTCGCTACAGGATTTTGAACGTGGCATACAACTGACACGCAGTGCCCAGCAGGCCCTGAAAGAGGCCGAACAAAAGGTGCTGATGCTGTCCGGTGAAGGTGAGCAGGCAAAACTGAAAAACTTTGAGGGCGACAACGAATGAGCCTGAAACAGGTGATGACTGACTATCAGTCACGTATAGAAGCGGTGCTCGACAGGACCCTGCCTGCCAGCACTATCTACCCCGGTCACCTGCACGCGGCGATGCGCTACTCCGCGATGGACGGCGGCAAACGTGTGCGGCCGATGCTGGTCTATGCCACCGGCTACGCCCTGGGTGTCGGGCTCGATCAACTGGACATCCCGGCTGCCGCCGTAGAGCTGATCCATGCCTACTCTCTGGTCCATGATGACCTGCCGGCGATGGATGATGATGATCTGCGCCGAGGTAAAGCTACCTGTCACAAGGCCTATGATGAGGCCACCGCGATACTGGTCGGCGATGCCCTGCAGACCCAGGCCTTTTATCTGCTGGCCCATAGCAAAACGATACGGGTTGCTGCCGAACAGCGCCTGCGCATGATCGAAACCCTGGCCCTGGCCAGTGGTTCACGCGGCATGTGTGGTGGCCAAGCCATCGATATCGCAGCCGAAGGCAAGGCACTAAGTCTGCCGGAACTGGAAGAGATGCACATTCACAAGACCGGCATGCTAATCCGTGCCAGTGTCACCCTCGGAGCACTGAGTGCAGAGAGCGTCAGTGAAGAGCTGTTGAAGAAACTGGATCACTATGGCAAATGCATCGGACTCTCCTTCCAGATCCAGGACGATATCCTCGATATAGAGGGAGATACCGAAAGTCTGGGTAAACAACAGGGTGCCGATCAGGCCCGCAATAAACCCACCTATCCCGCATTATTGGGGATGGACGGTGCCAAACAACGGGCCCAGGAGTTACACGAGGATGCCATCAATAGTCTTGCAGATCTGGATCAGCGCGCCGATCCGCTGCGCTGGTTATCACAATACATCATCGATCGACAAAGTTAACGCCTCCTGCCCCTTGCAACCTGGGGCCTAACATTAGATCATATGCGGTTTTTCACCAGCGAACTCAAACATCCATGGCCGACTCCAGCAATTATCCCCTGCTCTCCAGGGTAGATTCCCCCGAGGATCTACGCCAGCTGGGCCCATCCGAACTAAAGGAGCTGGCTACAGAACTGCGGCTGTTTCTTATCGAATCGGTCACAGAAACTGGCGGCCACCTCTCTTCTGGCCTCGGTACTGTAGAGCTGACAGTGGCCCTGCACTACGTCTTTAACACCCCGGATGATCGTCTGGTCTGGGATGTCGGTCACCAGAGCTATCCGCACAAGATCCTCACCGGCCGTCGGGATGCTATGGGCAGCATGCGCCAGTTTGGTGGTCTCGCGGGATTCCCTAAACGTGATGAAAGTAAATACGACACCTTTGGTGTCGGCCACTCCAGCACCTCCATCAGCGCAGCTTTGGGTATGGCGCTGGCAGCACAGAAGAGGGGTGAAGAGCGCAAGGTGGTGGCGATCATCGGAGATGGTGCGATGACCGCAGGCATGGCCTTTGAGGCCCTCAATCATGCCGGAGATCTGGATGCCAACCTGCTGGTGATCCTAAACGACAATGACATGTCCATCTCCGAAAACGTCGGTGCCATGTCCAACTACTTCGCCAAGGTGCTCTCCGGATCACTCTACTCCAGCGTCCGTGAGGGCAGCAAAAAGGTCCTCAGCAAGATGCCCTCGGTGTGGGAACTGGCGCAACGTGCCGAGGAACACTTCAAGGGCATGGTGGTACCTGGCACGCTGTTTGAGGAGCTGGGCTTTAACTACATCGGCCCGGTCGACGGTCACGACCTGCCCGGCCTGATCAAGACCCTGGGCAATATCCGCCGGCTCAGTGGCCCCCAATTCCTGCATGTGGTAACCCGCAAGGGCAAGGGCTATGCCCCTGCCGAAGAGAACCCCATTGCCTATCATGGCATCGGTGCCCCGGCCAAGCCGGGTGCAGAGAGCAAGGCCAAAACCCCAAGCTATACCCAGGTCTTTGGTCAATGGTTATGTGATGCGGCAGCGGCCAACGAACAGATGGTCGCTATCACGCCGGCCATGCGTGAGGGCTCCGGCATGGTCGAGTATTCACAGCAATTCCCCGAGCGTTATTTCGATGTAGGTATCGCCGAGCAGCATGCGGTGACACTGGCCGCGGGTCTGGCCTGTGAAGGGATCCGACCTGTTGTCGCGATCTACTCCACCTTCCTGCAACGTGCCTATGACCAGTTGATCCATGATGTCGCGCTGCAGAACCTGCCGGTGCTGTTTGCCATCGACCGGGCGGGCATCGTTGGTGCCGACGGCCCTACCCATGCCGGAATGTTTGATCTCAGCTTCCTACGCTGCATTCCAAATATGTTAGTGATGGCACCGGCCGATGAGAACGAGTGTCGACAGATGCTCTCTACCGGCCTGGCCCATAATGGTCCCAGCGCAGTACGTTACCCGCGTGGCGGTGGTCCCGGTGTGGAGATCGAAAAGAGCATGGAGACCCTGCCCATCGCTCGCGCCGAGCAGCGCCGTCAGGGCGGAGGCGTAGCGCTGCTGGCCTTTGGTGCGATGGTTTGCGTCGCCGAAGAGGCCGCGAAGGCCCTGAATGCCTCGGTAGTCAACATGCGTTTTGTGAAACCCATCGACGAAGCGATGATCCTGGATATGGCAGACAAACATCAACTGCTGGTCACTATCGAGGACAATGTCATCGCCGGGGGTGCCGGCAGTGCTGTCAATGAGGTGCTGCTCGATCATGATATACAGATGGCGGTGATCAACCTGGGATTACCCGACCAGTTCGTTGAACACGGTGAGCGTGAACAGATCCTCAGTCTGTGCGGCCTGGATGCCCAAGGCATCATCAAGGCGGTACAGGACTACTATGAGTCCAGAGATGCTTGCGATTTCTCTCTGGATGGCGTAAATTCCCACTAAATTTGTCAACATTACTATGAACCCAAAGTACACGATAAAAGTTGTTATAGATTTCGCCGCGGCACACATCCTCCATGGTTACCCCGGCCCCTGCAGCCAGCTGCATGGCCATAACTGGAAGATAGAGACCGTGGTGGTTGCCCGTAAACTGGACGCCATCGGTATGGGTGTGGATTTCAAGGATGTGAAGGCCGCGGTGAAGAAGGTTACCGATGTGCTGGATCACCAGTTCCTCAATGAAATCCCTCCGTTTGATACGATTAATCCGACCGCGGAAAATATCTCAGCCTATCTGTATAAAGAGCTGTCAAACGAACTGAATGCAGAGCATGTAAAGGTTGATGCCATTACTGTTTGGGAAACCGAACGCGCCTGTGTAACCTACTCAGAGGACGAATAGACACCATGAGTGCAACCATAGCTGACGTACAAAACAGTCAGGACACACGCCAGATCCCGATAAACAAGGTAGGCATCAAGGATATTCGTCACCCGATCAAGGTCAGTGACCGTACCGGTGGTGAGCAACATACCATTGCCAACTTCAACATGTATGTGAACCTGCCACATAACTTCAAGGGCACACACATGTCGCGTTTCGTCGAGATCCTGAACAATCACGAACGGGAGCTGACGGTAAAATCCTTCAAGGAGATGCTCTCCGAGATGATCGAGCGTCTGGAAGCAGAAGCCGGCCACATCGAGATGAGCTTTCCCTACTTCGTCAACAAGAAGGCTCCGGTTTCCGGGGTCGAAAGTCTGATGGATTACGATGTCTGTTTCATCGGCGAGAT
>Ga0224506_10003025_pt1 | contig 11246 bp, 11 predicted proteins | sample SF_Jan12_sed_USG_2_FD_169108 | JGI IMG/M metagenome (GOLD analysis project Ga0224506, IMG submission 169108) | Sediment microbial communities from San Francisco Bay, California, United States - SF_Jan12_sed_USGS_8_1 | ecosystem: Environmental > Aquatic > Marine > Sediment | place: USA...
GATCACCATCCCCGCTCCCGAGTTCATCCAACGGAGCAGTGCCCGGGGTGTTAGGTTCGGCTCTCTGGGTGGGCGAAGAGTGCGGGCCGTCACGCACCGCATGGTCACAAAGGCAGATATAGATGAAGCCCTGAACCGTGTTGAGTTTCTTGTCAGAGAAATAGAGTCAGAAGCCCATTAGAAAAAGATTCCTCTCCCGAGCCTTGAAGTCAAACGCAAGCGTTGGCACAGCAGGAGCTTGTGAGCAAGATAGGCAAAGTAGTCGTCGGCTGGGCAAAAAAGGCACAGAGAGGGAATATCAGGCGGGGTCAAGGCGATAAGAGTTGAAGACGCAGGTTAGCCTAGTCCCTGCCAATAGCACCTTACTTTTCAAAATCGCAACTACCTTCCACACGGACATGGATTCATCTCTGGTTCCTTGCTGGGGGTATTGACAAAGGTTTTATAATTAAAAAGGGATTTTTTTGTTAGTGACACCCTCACTATCAACCCGCTGGGGCTTGAGCCGAAGCCCCTTCGGACTCAGCGGTAGTGACAAAGCTCACCAGGCTCACAATATCATTATGGAATACCTGCTGAAATAGAAGGCGTTATTGCTCTTGTCAATACCGTTTCCCTCTCCAAAGTTGCAATTACATTCTGCTCGCACACCCATTTTATAATCACGGTATTCAATTACTATAGTGTAATACATCGCTCAATCAGGTATCATATTGTCGCTAATACTTAAGGAGGTCAACATGAATAAAGCAGCTGTTATAACCGACTCTATCGCCGCTATATCGCCGGAAATGGCACAAGAATATGGCATCGGAATAGTGCCAGCCCACGTCATCATGGATGGTAAGGATTATCCTGACACAGAAATAGATATGGGAATGCTCTATGCCCGGCTTACACAAAAAGAAAACCTGCCGACAACTTCAGGTGCTACCACAGGGCAATTCTTGCAAGCCTACCAGGAAATGAGCCAGAGAGCAGAGGCCATCCTGGTTATCACTCTCACTTCAGCTTATAGCACAACATATGGGGCAGCCGTACAGGCTAGAGAAATGGCTTGTGAAAAACTGCTTAAAACTATTATTGAAGTGGTTGACTGCCGCACTGTTGCCGCTGCTCAGCTACTTATTGTTCTTCAGGCGGCTAGGGCAGCCGCACAGGGCAAAAGTCTCCAAGAGGTAACCAAGCTAGCTAACGACATGATACCCCGAGTAAACGACCTCTCAACGCGTGATACCCTTTTCTACTTAGATAAGGGAGGGCTAACATTTGAGGCTGGTTCATGGGCTAAGGCTGAAGTGGAATCAGCAAGCACTTTCAGAACAATTTTGAAAGTCGACGCCTCTAGCGAAGGGATAACAAAGCCTGTAGCCAGGGCTAAAACTAGAACACAAATAATGAATAAGATGGTTGACATAGCCACGGAAAGGGTCGGAGACGAAAAACTGCATGCTGCTATAGTGCACACCAATGTCGCCAACCAAGCCGAACAGCTAACAAAAATGCTTCTATCCCAATTCCAGTGTGATGAACTTTATGTTGCTGAAGCCTTGGGAGCAACAGCAGCAAAAAACGGACGGGGGCTCATTCACTTTGGATTCTACAGTGCTTGATTAGGTCAGCGCCCCAAAGGTTGTGTTGATATATCACATATTTGTGGGGCAACCAACTTTGTGATGTCCTGCACCTTCAGCTTGACTAATCTTGTTCTCGCCCCGCCACCACACCAGACATACTCATTGCCCAAAACTCGTTGATCCAGATATACGGGCAGTCTCTTCTTATGTCCCACCGGAGGTATGCCCCCTGTGGGATAGCCAGTAACCTTTTCTGCAACTTCATCTGAAGCAACTTTCACCGACTTTGAGTGGGAGCAGGATTCAAGCTTGTGTCGGTTCACATTGTAGTCAGCCCTAACGATAGCTATTAATGGCTTCGAATCCTGGTTAACAAAAACAAGAGTTTTTACAATCTTACCTAGAGGTATGTCAGTAGCCCTGGACGCTTCCAAGGCATGATGAGTAGACTTTTTCTCCACAAACTCAAATTCAACTTTGTTTTGGCGCAGAAATGCCGTTAGATTCACTATCTACCCTCGAGAAACTCCCTTGCTTTATTATATACTTTCTTGAAGGATATGCTGCCTCCTTCACTAGCAGCTATTGAAGGTCTTACTCACCAAGTCTGTCTCCTACCTTCAAATCCACATGCTCGGCAAATTCTGCAGCTGCTATCTTGGGAATGTTTTCTACTTGCACCCGTTTAACAAGGACGACCCCATTCATGGCAGCCACTGTAAATCCCTCTTCAGTAATATTAATAACCTGGCCAGGGAATCCCTCCACATCACCCGCAAGTAATTTTGAGTCGAAAAGCTTGAGCCGCTTACTCCGAAAATGGGTTATTGCCCCCGGCTGAGGATTAGTGCCCCGAATCAGATTATAGACTCTGGTTACCGGCTGAAGCCAGTTAATAACAGCATCCTTCTCAGTGCATAGCCCTTCGTAAGTAGCTTGTGATTCATCTTGAGGGATTCGTGGAGCCATTCCCTTTTTAATCAACTCGATGCTCTCCACTAATGCCTCTATTCCCAATGGGAAGAGTTTACCAAAGTAGAGCGAGCCCACAGTATCATCAGGAGAAATTTCCACCTCCTTCTGCAACAGGATAGGGCCGGTATCTATCCCTTTGTCAGGCCAGAAAATGGTAATGCCTGTCTTAGTCTCTCCATTGATGATAGCCCAGTTAATGGCACTACCACCTCGATGCTTCGGAAGTAAGGAGGGATGGTATTGGATTGTTCCCAACTTAGGGTAGTTTAAGATACTCTCAGGTATGATACTGGTTACATAAGCCATAACATTCAAGTCCGGCTTAAGCTTAATATACTCGGCATAAACCTCTGGGGCTCGCATTTCTCTTGGCTGAAAGGTTGGTATACCTAATTGAACTGCCAATTCTTTAAGCGGATTTGTCTTTCCAGGAATATCAGGAGAGGTATAAACCCCAACAATCTCATCACCCCTTCCAGTCAATGCCTCGAGAACTTTCTGGCCAAAGGCTGCTCGCCCTATAACAACGATGCGCATTGCTTACCTGCCTTTGTGTTTTATTGTAAGGAACAATCCGTTAAATATATCGTAAACTCCGGTGCCGAAGGGCTGGTGCAGCTGGGGTTACAATAGGTAAAACCTTTGAACTAGCTTTCGGCTTGACTATTTGAACCACCTGCCGTCACAGGTGATTGTAGCAATAAAATGCATAACCAGCAATCGGCAGGTAACAATCTGGACTTCTGTTACCTATCTTCAGACATGTCCTTACCCATGATTGGCTTGACCTAGTTTCACACGGGTGGCTAACCATGCTTCCACATCGGCAAATACCTGCCCACACTCCGGTTCGTTGAAAATTTCATGGTAGAAGCCTTCATAGAGCTTTAATGTTTTATCTCGGGAGCTCACTCTCGCATACAATATCTTGCTACCTTCTGGGTCGGACAATTGGTCAGCAGTACCATGCAGAACCAGAATGGGCAGGCAGATTTTGGGCATTTGGCGCTGCAACGTCTCCATTGCTTTGATGAGCTCAATACCTAACCGGGCACGAATCTTGCCACGATACACAAGAGGATCGCTTACATAAGCACTCACCACGCCCTTATCCCGGCTGACCGCCGTTGCATCAATGACGTAAAGACCTGCCTTAGGCAGAAGCAGGGAGAGTACACGAGCCGCAATGATTACTCCGGCCGACACGCCAGCACCTACTTTAAGTGTTGCTCCGGAAAGAATGAGACCGTCAAAGTCATCTTGATGAAAGATAGCGTAGGCAGCGGCGATTGTACCACCTATGCTGTGGCCGACCATGAAAATCCTAGCGTCATGCTGCCTACTGTGCACAATGCTGAGAAAGGTGTTGAGGTCGTTGACAAAATTTGAGAACTTATCGACGTAACCTCTCAGACCGTCTGACTTCCCGTGCCCTCTTTGGTCAAAACCATAGACTGCATACCCTCTGGGTACGAAATAGTTCACTAGATTAGTGTAACGTCCGCTATGTTCAGCTAGCCCATGTACAATCAACAGTATGGTTTTGAATTCATTGGATGGTAGCCAACACTGATAGTAAAGATTTAGGTTTCTAAGTCCCTTAAATTGACCCTCCAAGTGCTTCATGTTTTCTCAACCTCGCCCCTGAAAACAGCCTCCGACAACGTAGCCTCTATCTGAAAGTCCGTAGGACCACCCTGTTCGGCTAAGGTCCAGCATCATCAGCCGTGACTCTCAACTTAGATTGAAATTTGAGTGTTATTGAACGAAACGCCCTCTTGTTTAGCACGAGCTGTGGCGGCCCTTTTTTGAATCAACTTGTCTGGGACGGGGATATTATACCTGGGGCAGCTATTCCTCTTTTGGCGCCTTCTTTTCGGGTGGCGGGGCTGCTTCAGGAGCTTCAACCGCCTCCTCTGTTACCTCCCGCTCCGCCACTACTTCTACAGGGCGTGAACTAACTTTCACCACCACCAGTTCCGGGTCATTAAGGATAGTAACCCCCTTCTCTAACTCGATGTCCTTCACTCGCACCATCTGCTCTGCCTCGGTGAGGGAACTGATATCCAGTTCCACACTGGCAGGAATTTTTGCCGGAAGGCACTCAACGGTCAAAGTGTCGAGCTCTTGCATTAGCATATTCGCCCTTAACTTCAAGGCTGGGGCTTCCCCAACTAAAGTAATAGGGACTTCCACTTTTACTTCCTCCGTCATTTTTACCTGATAAAAATCTACATGGAGTAATCCGCCTTTTAGTGAGTCTACTTGAACTTCACGAACTAAAACGCTCCTTGGCCTTTTTTCATTATCGAGTTTGAGACTGATAACCTTGGCCTCCCCTGCCTCAGTTAACACTTGCTGAAGTTTGGCAGTGTCACATTGTAATGCCATTGATTCGATACCATGACCAAAAAGATGCACCGGAGTAATCCCCTGGCGACGTAAAAATCTCACTTTTTTGCCTAGAACCTCCCGCTTAGTAATTTCTAACTCTATCTGGTCCATTCACTCGCTCCTTTATCCGTTAGCTAACGGATGATACCTTATTAAAACATATTTCAACCCATTGTAGGTAGTCTTGATGCCATCACACCGATGGACCTCCTCTACAATGTTCAGGGAAAGTCCCACATGAGATTTCACAAACCGTCACTTTGTGCAGCTACCTAGCCTTGTGTAGTGGCACCCTGCTATGTAGCCTTTTCGAGCAAAGGGTTATTAATGCTATGCGAGTCTCGGTCTCAGCATAGTGTCGCGAGTTAGACTGGTAGGGAATCCAGAAACACGTGAACATGATAAAATATGACCATCAAAGGAGGAACAGGGTGCGCTTTTGGAAATTGTATTTGGTTCCCACAATCGTTGTAATGCTGCTAATCGGCTCAATAGTATGGTGGAACTTCTTCAGCGAATTCAAGCCAAACGAGATCTTGGTACGATACGCCAATGCCCAGCTTGCGTTTTCCGCTGTAACAATTATGGGTATAGTGTTTACGCTTCTTTATGCTACTCATCAATTTCGCAGGTCGCTTGCTAAACCAGACATTAAGCTAACCTTTGATGAAACAGGTGCGACGAAGAAATTTATGGACCTTGAGGAGCAGCAAAACAAGGATTTGCTTATACCCATTTACGCATATAATGGTGGGAACAAAGTGGCTAGCATATACCAAATAGAATTGAAGGTACCAAATGTCTTTGAAAGTTACTTAATCCGTGCACAGGAAGATGATAGACTGGATGGGAAATCAATCGGTGATCCCAATACATTTACAGTCTATTTCAATAGCGAGAACAAGCTGGCATATACCTCTTTCGTAGATAAATATGTAGCGATAGGAAAACTGCGTTTGAGGAAGGGCAGTGGAGCCAAGTTAAAGTCGGCAAATAGAAAGATTACATATACAATCTTTGGCGACTGGCCAGAGTCTCAAGAAGGCTCGCTTTTATTCGAATTAAGAGAAAAGTAGAGTGACCTTTATCCATCACAAATAGTAGTGGTTTTGTATTACCATAAGGCTATGTACCGATAAGATGAGTCTGTTATTGGTTTGGTAGCTTGATGACCGATAAAAACATCGTAGGCGTAACAATTAGCGAATATGTTATGGTTTCATACACCGCTTGCTTTTCCTGCACCTCTCACCTTCTATCCTACGCAAAGTCTTCTCATCAATGCCAAAGTGGTGAGCTATTTCGTGGCGTACCACTTCAGCTAATTTCATCTCGATCTCCGCATCAGAGCGACACTGAGCCTCTATGAGTTTCTGGAAGATGCTTATTTTATCAGGTAGAACCATCCCATATCTCCTGCTACGCTTAATTTGCGGCACACCCTGGTAAAGGCCCAACAATTGGCTGGAATAACCGACTCTCAGTTTCTTGAGCTGTCCTGAAGTTGGCCAATCTTCTACACAGACATCAACATTTTCCAGTTTACTACGAAACTCGGGAGGCAGATTATCAATGGCTCTCACTAAGAGAGTCTCAAATTTTTCCCTCTCCATATCCCTCTCATCAAACTATTTAGGCTCCACTATTTTATTCTAATTTCTCGGCGACTGTCTCTTTATCCCCACGGATACCTTGAACACATTTCATCGTTTTGTTAGGTTGGGGCAGTCCGGTCTTATGAATCACCCCATGTGAATGCTACGCTCAAAGTGCAAGAAAACCAGGACGATTATGAAGATACACAAGACGGAAATGTAGAAAGGACACCCCCGTTCCGAGTTAAGTTCGTACCTGGTTGGATTACTTCTCCTGACTAGCTCGTTCTCCGTCAATAAGTGTGAATGCGGAATGTAGTTACAACATTGAAAATGGAAATTGCACCGGCCAAAGGGTCAAGTAACTTTGCATCGTTTTAAGAGACTCCGCCAGCGATGCTGCGGTTTAACCCAGCATCACCAAAATCCTCGGGCACGGTGATTAAGTGGCTATGCCTGAGCACCCTGCGTTTTGGGCTCCATATTAAGCCAGCGGCTGCGTAGTTGGCCACAAGCGGCGTCTATATCCACGCCTTTAGATGCTCTTAAGCTGTTGGAAACTCCGCTCTCCGTTAGATAATTCTGAAAAACAACCACGCGTTTTATTGGAGGTGGTATAAAGTTCGGGTTTGTGGTGGGATTGCCGACCATGAGGTTCACGTGACAATTGAGTCCCTTAAGCAGGAGGGACAAATCACGGGCATGGCTCAAAGAGTCGTTTATTCCCTGGAAAAGGGCATACTCAAAAGTAGGACGACGCCCTGTCTTTTCCAGATATTCCCAACATTCGGGTATCAATTGCCCCAGCGGGTACTTCCTGTTGATGGGGACAAGTGTGTTCCTGAGGTCGTCCCTGGCAGCATGGAGAGAAACGGCTAACTCGACATGAACACTTTCTCGGGCAAGGCGTTTTATTTGAAGCACTAGCCCCGCTGTAGAAACGGTTATCTGCCTGGCACCAATCTCCAACCCATGATTAGAATTTAGCATCACAATAGACTGCCAGACCGCCTCATAATTGGCTAATGGTTCCCCCATGCCCATGAATACCACATTAGTCACAGGGCGTCTGACTAGGTTCGGTAATATCTCTTGGCTCAGTTGTCTAGTATTTAGTAAGCGCATAAAGTAAAGAATTTGCTCGATTATCTCCCCTGTATCCAGATTGCGCTCGAAGCCCTGCTGTCCAGTAGCACAGAAAGGACACCCTACAGGACACCCAACTTGCGTGGAGACACAAATTGTCCTTCGTTCTCGGCTCAACCCCGTTTTCGGGTACAGCATAAGAACGGATTCAATAGTTTTCTCGTCGTGTGTCCGGAAAAGCACCTTCCTAGTGCTGCCATCAGCGGAAACTTTCTCATCTACAGGTATTAGGCTAAATAACGAGGCTACCGAGGCAAGTTTTTGCCGCAAAGGCTGAGGTAGGTCTGTCATCTGCTCAAAGGAGGTGGCTAACCTGCCATAGACCCACCTTAGGATTTGGTCAGCCCGATAGCCTGGCTCACCCATCGCGCAAACCCATTCCTTTAGCTGAGAGTAGGAGAAGTCCAGAATCTTTTGTCCCGTCATCGCGATAGAAGCCTTCACTTTAGATTGTATCCTGAGAACACGCAGTTGGCAAAAAACTAAAATGTGGTTCTTTAGTAAAAAGTAACAGACTATGGCTTATCGTTAAGATGCCTTAAGGCTCGAATTGATACCCTAATTCAGACGCTACCCAAAACGCTATTTTGTGTGATGGATGTATTAATTGAAAAAACGTAGGTATGACCTGCCCCCCAAAAAAACTAGTCCAGTTAAAATGTTAGTCCAGCGATTAGAAAGGGGAGCAAACAACGAGCAGAATCAGAACAGATCAATCACTCACCGCACTCTTAGGTGCCTTATCCTTGCTTTTTGGGTGATGAGTGCTTAAATTCACGATTATTTGGATAATAAAGAGGCCGAGCATCAGGAGCCCCCCCAGCAAAGAGGTTTTCCAGACCATCACAACAAATCCATAATTCATCGCAAAATAGAGACATAAATAGGGCGTTAATAATTTCCAATTCTGTCGAAAAGGGATTTTCAAAATAAAATCATAAACCCATTCTAAGGCTAAATACGTCAAAAAGATCCCCAAAAAGATACCATATTGCACCGCTTTCTGTTCCTGTACGACTAAGAAAATCCCGTAGACCGCTGGAATCGCCAAGAGTAAATAACCCACCCCAATTCGCTGCAAGGTGGCCATTTTATGGGTCTTCCGAACCAGAAAGATGAAAATTAAAAATATATTATTCAGAAGCCCGAGGATGAAGAAGAATAGTTCTAACATCTTAAATCATCTCCTTAAAAGATACAGGTCTAGCACCTAGTGAAAACAAGCAATCCTGAGTGCCATTCTCTCGTCTCCCTTGGAGAAAGATTTTCAAGTGTTATGTCTTGTGAACATAATATCACTTTCAAAAACAACTAACTAGTGTCAGAGGTGGAAATGAGCGCCCGTGATCCGGCAAGGGACGTGTTCCTTAACAAAACGTCATCTTGCTGCTATAAGGGGATATGTCCAACGCAGACAGCTATCATTTTCCTACTCAGGGAGTAATCCTGAGACCGTTTAGCAATAGTTATTTTTAGGTTCCTCTTCTCTCTGGGAGAGAATTTTGTAGTTTCTCAGCCTTAGCTCAAGGGCTCGGAGACCTCAATATTGGTTTTCTTTGCGCCTATATCTTGTCTTTTCCTCTCAGTTTTGGGCATAGTTCTCCCCTATTTAGCTACTTAACGCATAGGTCCTGCCCTCACCTCTAAAACTAACGCCAGTTAATAACTTCACTAGCCTCTTTAAGTTTAGTGCCATGAAGGTAAGATAACTCTGAATAGCATGTCTCATAAAACCTATATACCGACATCTGGCAAAACCATGCCATTTCTTCGCTTCACCAAACTTCCTCTCTATCCTATACCTTTCCCTTAAGCCCTCTTGATATTCTTGGCTCTCCTTAAGTTTCATCCACCCTTCCTTGTTTTCGTCTTTCTTCTCGGTGCGATAATTGTTGAGCCTTATAGCCGAGTTTATTCCTTTTTGTTCCAGGTAATAGTGGTTTTCCCCATCATCATAACCCTTATCACCAGCTACTGTTTCTACTCCTATCCCCTTCTTCAAATCCCTCTCCACTAGCTTCTTCAGCTTGTGCCCATCATAATCCTTAGCCTTTCCCGGGATAATGCTAGTCACTAGCTCAGACTCAGCATTAAGACTCACCTGATCTTTATATCCATAGTAGTACTGCGTCTCCTTGTGCCTTTTGCCATCCTTACCTGCTACTAGCCTGTTACCCTTTGCTCACCAGCATCCATCGCTAAGATGTCATCAATAAGAAGACAGACGAACCTGGAATTATGTGTTTCGAAGTTGTCTGCGCCTAAAAATCTGATATTCATTGCTTATTTACGTTTTGGGAGCACTATCTATATCTGGGGCTTTCTCTGAAAGTCTCTTATCTACGACCGCAACTCCGTCCATAACTGCTAGCTTTAATAATTCGGCCAGTTGCATAGCATCCTTTGCCATTTGCTCAACCTTGGCCATACGTTCATTCGCAATTTTAATAGCTTCGTTGGCGGCCTTCTCTCCGGCTTTGCGGGCTTCTACTGCCGCATCTCTTGCATTCTTAGCCGCCTGATCGGCTAACCTGATACTATCCTCAATCTCATCAAGGATTTGAGGAAGTGGCTTTGTCATAATTTTCCTGGTTTCACTATTGTTGACCATTCTCGTCATCCTCCATTTAGTTATTTCCTGCTTACATTATACAATAAATAATATATGGGAACTCATCATAAATTCTTCTAGGAGCTGGATTAACGACCTAGGACCCTTCGGTTATTGACAATGGTCTGAGTATAGCAATAAAATCAAGCCCTAAAATGAGAAATGATATTATGGTAAAAATTTTGGATTTACGGTAGAGTAAATGAGTTTATAGCGTTAGAATCAATAGGGAACGCGTTGGATATCTAGTTACCTTTCAGTATTTAGTTTTCTTTGTAATTAGAAAACTGTAAACAAAAGGGGCAAAAAGAATGGTTGACAAAAATATTCGGCAACACGAAGAAAAAAGACCAGACGCGGAGCGCAAGATATATACAAGACCGCTCCCTGAGATTCTCGATGAGATGGAGACTAACATAAGAGCAGCAACTGAAGCTGCTAGAAAAGCTGAGGAGGGAGCCAGAGAAGCAAAGGAGGCTGAAGAATCTGCCATGTCATCAGCACGGGAAGCTGCAAGAAAGGCTGATGATGCAAGTGTTGCCGCCAGACAGGCGGCAGAAGCGGCGAGGAAAGCATCCGAGGAGCTAGCAGCTGAAGTTTTCAAGAAAGCTGAGGAAGCAGTAAAAGAAGCCAGGAAGGCTGAAGAGGTTGCCATGACAGTATCACAGGAGGCTACAAAGAGGGTTGAAGAGGCAAAGAAGATATCGGAGGAGGCACTAGCTGAAGTTTCCAAGAAAACTGAGGAAGCAGTCAAAGAAGCCAAAAAGATTGGAGAGGTCGCCATGACAGCATCACAGGAGGCTACAAAGAGGGTTGAAGAGGCAAAGAAGATATCGGAGGAGGCACTAGCTGAAGTTTCCAAGAAAACTGAGGAAGCAGTCAAAGAAGCCAAAAAGATTGGAGAGGTCGCCATGACAGCATCACAGGAGGCTACAAAGAGGGTTGAAG
>Ga0224506_10003027_pt1 | contig 11244 bp, 9 predicted proteins | sample SF_Jan12_sed_USG_2_FD_169108 | JGI IMG/M metagenome (GOLD analysis project Ga0224506, IMG submission 169108) | Sediment microbial communities from San Francisco Bay, California, United States - SF_Jan12_sed_USGS_8_1 | ecosystem: Environmental > Aquatic > Marine > Sediment | place: USA...
ATGGGACCTATAAAATCGTATTGAATGATTTATCGATAGACATCAAACAATTTCCGATCAATACTGATAAGATAGCTAAAATCATTGAATTGGTAGATGGAAATCAATTAAGTTTTTCTGTGGCTTCACAGAAATTATTTACTGCTATGTTAGAAAATCCAGATGGAGAGCCTCTGCAAGTAGCTGAAAAAATGAACCTAGTGCAGGATAGCGATACAAGTACTATTGCTCCAATTATAGATGAAGTGCTTAGTAATTATCCTGAAAAAGTGAAAGAATTTAAAAAAGGAAAAAAAGGATTATTGGGTATGTTTGTGGGAGAGGTTATGAAATTAAGTAATGGAAAGGCAGATCCTAAAGTGACCAATCAATTGTTAAGAAAAAAACTAGAACAATAATGTATAAAAAGACAATTTACCTCGTAGGGCTATTTTTTATAGCTACAAGTTGTATTAGTCAATCAGCTAATGATGATGAGTTAAATAATAATTCAATCACTCTCTCTGGAAATATAGGGTTTCCACAAGACGGTCTTATTTTAATCGAAGAGATTACACTTGATGGAAAGTTAAAACCTAAAGACACAATTGTACTTAATGATGATTATACCTATTCTAAACAGGTGGTGGTTGAGCAAGCAGGAATTTACCGTATCAATTATTATGGAAAACAATTTGTGAATGTTATTCTTGATAAAGACGATGTTGTGATTCGTGTAGATGGTAATTCTAGAAATGGGTTTGTGGAAATTTCAGGATCAAGAGATCATAAAATGCTTGATGAGTATCAAGCATTGATGAACAATTTTCAAACATCAGAGGAAGTTCAGGCGTTAAATGCTCGTTTTATAAAAGCAAGAGATGCAGGTGATGAAATTGCTATAAAGGCGATTCAAGGAGAGTATCAGGTATTGGAAGCTAAAAATATTCAAAAACTCATTGAAAAAATAGATTTAATGGGTACTTCGTTAGCAGTACTGCAAGTAATTAATAGTATTGACAAAAATTCTAATTTTGATATTTATCAAAAAGTGGCTGATAAATTTATTGAAGAAGGTAAAGAGAATAATCCTTTTGCTAGGGGTTTTATTGATGAAGTAAATTCACTTAAGAAGTTGGCAATTGGTAGCATGGCGCCAGACATAGTTTTGCCTAACCCAGATGGAGAAATTGTTAAGCTGTCTTCATTGAGAGGGAAGTATGTGTTGGTCGATTTTTGGGCAAAATGGTGTAAACCTTGTCGTGCAGAAAACCCCAATGTTGTAAAAGCTTATCATAAGTTTAAAGATAAAGGATTTGAAATATATGGTGTTTCTCTAGATCGTAAAAAAGAAGATTGGGTACAAGCAATAAAACAAGATGGTCTTACATGGACGCATGTATCGGATTTAAAATTTTGGCAGTCTGAGGCAGCAGCACTTTACAATGTAAAATCTATTCCTTTTTCATTATTAATAGATAAAGAAGGAAGGATAATAGCTAAAAATCTTCGTGGTCAAGCTTTACATACCAAACTTGCAGAAGTGCTTGGTCAATAATAACACAATGCCTTATTATTGGAATCTTAATTCTATTTGTATTAAAAATTTTGTAATTAAGGTTGGTATATTATTTTTATAAAATAAATAAATAAAATAAATATGGTTAGATACGATCCTCACACTTGGTTAGGTTTAATTTTTCATTCATACAGTAAGCATACAGTAAAAGTGCTTCTCCCTGCACTTTTGTTTGTAGGGCTTTTTACTGGAGGAGTTGTTTTTTTAGTAGTTGACTTTCTCGAAATTAAATTTCAAGGTACAACAGCCATTCATTCGCTACTTGGGATTGTATTAGGTCTTTTTCTTGTTTTTAGAACTAATTCAGCTTATGATCGATGGTGGGAGGGACGTAAAAATTGGGGATCTTTGGTAAACAACACTCGAAATTTGGCACTAAAAATTGGAGCGTTTTTAGATATAGAAGACAAGGAGTCACGACTATATTTTGCGCAAATGATTCCGAATTTTGTGGTAGCACTTAAAGAACACTTGAGAGAAGGAACACTAATAGAGGAATTGGATGTGCCAGGTGATGGTTTTCTGAGTCGATTAGAGGATATAGACCATAAACCGAATATCATATCATTAATGTTGTATGAAAAAGTGAATGAACTATATATAGCTGGTAAGTTTACAAAAGAACAATTTTTTGTACTTGATAAAGAATTAAAATCATTTTCGGATATTATGGGAGCTTGCGAACGAATTAAAAATACACCAATTCCTTATTCATATAGTATGTATATTAAGAAATTTATTTTCACTTATATATTGACCTTGCCGTTTGCTTTTATTTATCCTTATGAATATTGGACCATTCCAATGGTATTAATGGTGTTTTTTCTATTGGTTGTTATCGAATTAATTGCAGAAGAGATAGAAGATCCTTTTGGAAGAGATGCTAATGATTTGCCTACAGATGATTTATCTAAAAAGATAAAGTCAAATGTGCGAGAAATCTTGATTTAATATCATCTTATTTGATTGATTCACATAACTTTAAGGTTATGAGAAATACATTTCTTATTCTATTGGTTTTTGTCATAACACCTAATGTGTTGTTAGCTGGAGAGCTGGTGTTGAAGGGGCAATATAGTGGTAAGAATATTTTTGTTCGTAACCCATATAATAACATCACAAAATCGTTTTGCACTAATAAAATATTTGTAAACGATAGGTTAATATTTGATTCACCAATGTTAACTGCCTTTCAAGTAGATTTGTCCTATTTAAAATTAGGAGATTTGGTTGTACTTAGGATTGAATATAAGGATGATTGTGAACCAGTTGTACTTAACCCACAAGCATTAAGTTTTACAAGTGGATTTCAATTTATTACTGCTCAATCGGACAATAACTCTATACATTGGAGTTCAAAAGGAGAGTTGCCGAATGGTAGGTTTGAAATAGAGCAATTAATTAAGAAAAAAAAAGAATGGAAAGTAGTAAATACTGTTACAGCTAAGGGGCAGCTTAATAATAATCAGTATAGTATTGCGCCAAATCATTACCCAGGTGATAATCATTATCGCTTAAAATATATTGATAGAGAAGGTAAAGAGTTTTATAGTGTTGAGTTTGTTTTTACTTCAACAGATGAGCCTATCACTTTTACTCCAGAAACAGTAACTTTAAAAATTACTCTTTCTAAAACTACAGACTATGTTATCTCTGACATGAATGGAAATGAAATTCTTAAGGGAAAGGGAAAGGAAATATTTGTACAAGACTTAAAGGCAGGCTTGTATTACTTAAATATCGAAAATCGAGCAGAACGATTTGTGAAGAAATAGCTTCTTACACTCTTCTTTTTTTTAATACTGTCTTGTAACTTTCCACATGTAGAATTGTTCTATCTTTAAGTCTAATTTGCAAAAAAAATATGGGTATATATACAATAGTCGGACTAACTGCGGCAGCTTTTACAACTTTTTCTTTTCTTCCACAGGCTATCAAAGTTATTAAAACCAAACAAACAAAAGATTTGTCGCTTGTGATGTATTCTGTTTTAACAATAGGGCTATTTCTTTGGCTAACTTATGGAATACTTGTAAAAGATATTCCAGTGATTATTGCCAATTTAATTACTTTTATATTTGCTGCAATTATTCTAATAATGAAAATAAAATATAAATAGGGTTAGAGTACTTCAATTATTATACATAATTTTTCCAAAGGTATATCCATTGTAATATATAATAAGAAATAATGTTTAGTGCTATCTGTTTTGGTGAAGTACTTTGGGATATCTTTCCAACCTATAAAAATATAGGTGGAGCTCCTTTAAATGTGGCTTTGAGATTACAATCATTTGGAATTAATACTTATATGATTAGTCGTATAGGTAATGATGAAAATGGAAATGAGTTACTACAGTATATAAATGAAAATGCTGTAAATACATCAAACATTCAAAGAGATAAAATTTTCAAAACGGGTTGTGTAAATGTAACTTTGGATAACAATGGCTCAGCATTTTACGAAATAGAGTATCCAGTAGCTTGGGATAAAATTGAAATTTCAGATAAAGTTATAGAAACCGTAAAGTCTTCAGATGTATTTATATATGGTAGTTTAGCTAGTAGAGATGAGGTCTCTAAAAGTACTTTATTGAATTTATTACAATACTCAAATTATAATGTATTTGATGTAAACCTTCGTGCTCCATATTATTCAATGGATTTACTGTTGAGTTTGATGAGCAAATCAGATTTTATTAAATGTAATGATGAAGAATTAAATGAAATATGTGTAGCGTTAAACTATAATTCAGATTCAACTATTGAACAAATAAAATTTCTTTCTCAACACTCTCAAACACAACAAATATGTGTTACTAAAGGTGAGCATGGTGCTGATTTGTTCTATAAAGGTCGATTTTATACTAATGCTGGTTATCCAACAAAAGTTGCTGACACTGTAGGCGCAGGTGATTCATTTTTAGCAACTCTAATCGGCAAACTTTTGAATAATATAGCACCTGATGAAGCTTTAAATTATGCCTGTGCTGTTGGAGCCTTGGTAGCTAGTAAAGAAGGAGCTAATCCAAGGCTTATTGATTCAGAAATTTTAGCGCTACTATCCTTATGATCCAATATCGTAAAATTGATTTGTTAATTAGATTTAATATTGAATATGTGAATAATTTCGAAAGATTAACTTTAGAATAATAAAAGAATGGCAATTTCATTTGCTTAAATTGATGTAAATTGATTATGTTCGTGGCAACATTTTTAATAAAAAAAATAATGAGTAAATCTTCAAACAGTCACATTAATATTTATTTCATCACCATTGTAATTACTTTAGGGGGATTACTTTTCGGGTTTGATACTGGAGTAATAAATGGCACCCAATTTTATTTTTCAAAATACTTTGAATTAACTGGTGCTTTAAAAGGGTTTATTGTAAGTAGTGCGCTTTTGGGTGCATTAGTTGGTGCAGCGGGTGCAGGATTACTAAGTAAAGAGGTTGGTAGAAAAAGTTCGTTAATAATTTCTGCGGTATTTTTTGCAATTTCTGCTTGGGGTTCAGGTTTACCCAGTATATTACCTGAGTCTATTTCCCTAATGGTATTTTTCAGAATTCTCGGTGGGATCGCCATAGGTATTGCTTCTATGAATGCGCCAATGTACATTGCTGAGATATCCCCTGCAGATAAGCGTGGTAAATTAGTTACGTATTATCAGATGGCAGTTGTTATAGGTTTTTTCGTTGTTTTCTTATGTACCTATTTTATTGGAGATAATTTGACTGAAACTCAAAATATAGAATATGGTTGGAAGTATATGTTCTGGTCTGAATTAATTCCGGCTTTATTATTTCTCGTTCTTTTATTTATGGTCCCTAGAAGTCCAAGGTGGTTGATGATCAAAGGAAAAGAGGAAGAAGCCAAAAACATTTTAACAAGAATTCACGGTGAAGAATTGGCAAATAAAGAATTTGTTGAAATTAAGGAATCAATTCATAAAGAAGGTAAATCTGAAAAGGTTTCTGTCTTCAAGAAATCTCTTTTTCCAATAGTAGTTATAGGTACCGTTATTTCGATATTGCAACAATTTACCGGAATAAATGCGGTACTTTATTATGGTGCGGATATTTTTGAACAGGCTCTTGGTTTTGGAAAGGAAGATATTTTATTACAACAAATACTACTTGCAACTGTAAACTTGCTGTTTACTTTCGTTGCCATGTATACCGTTGATAAACTAGGTAGAAAACCATTATTGACTATAGGAGGATTTGGTATGTTGGCAGGGTTTTTAATTATGGGATTCACCTTGTATTTAAGTGATTATTCTAGTGTAAATTCGGTGGGATTACCTACTATTTCTTCTACAGAAGGTATCATCAGCTTAATTGGTATTTTATTGTTTATTGCTTCTTTTGCAATGTCTATGGGTCCAATAGTTTGGGTGTTGTTATCAGAGATCTTTCCAAATAAAATAAGAAGTGCAGCTATGTCCATTGCAGTAGCTGCACAATGGCTTGCTAATTATTTTGTCTCTCAGACTTTCCCGATTGTGGTTGAAAGTGATGCTAATAAATTAGTAGCTGACGGTGGTGTTTGGAATAATGCCTTGCCTTATTTTATTTTTTCAGGATTTATAGTAATTATAATTCTTTTTGTTTGGAAATATATTCCAGAAACGAAAGGAAAGACATTGGAGGAAATGGAAAATATATGGGAGAAGAAATAGTTGTGTTTGTATTATAACATATAGTTTCTTCATGTTAATTATATTTCTAATACCGACTGGAATTTATTAGATCGAAAAAAAACATTAAAATCACACCTATTCCATTAAGCAAAGAATTAGGTGTGATTTTTTTTAACTTTAAAGGTTTCATCTGCTAAAACAGATAATAGCACATTTATGAAAAACAATAACCAAACTTTGTGGGCATTTGCAGTGTCATTAGCTGGCTTTTTATTTGGCTTTGATACTGTGGTTATTTCAGGAGCAAACCTTCCTATAAAAGAGTTATGGGATACCTCACCCTTATTTCATGGTACATTTATTATGTCTATGGCATTATGGGGAACAGTTGTAGGTTCATTGTTTGGAGGAATACCTAGCCAAAGGATAGGAAGGAAAAACACACTAATTTGGATTGGTATTTTATATTTTGTGTCTGCAGTAGGCTCAGGAATAGCTACTGACCCCTACATGTTTTCATTTTTTCGTTTTATAGGTGGACTAGGAGTGGGGGCTTCTACTGTTGCAGGACCTACTTATATTTCTGAAATATCTACTGCAAAAAATAGAGGAAAGCTTGTGGCACTCTATCAATTTAATTTGGTGTTTGGTATACTGTTAGCTTTTGTTTCAAATTACTTGTTAAAAGGATTTGATGGTGGTAATGACTGGCGTTGGATGCTTGGAGTAGAAGCAATACCTGCAGCCATTTATTTCTTTACTGTATTGTGGATTCCGAAAAGTCCAAGGTGGCTTGTGACAGTCAAAAACAATACAGAGGAGGCAAAATCTATTTTAATGAAAATGGATATTGAAGACCCAGAAAAAGAATTGAATGAGATTGTTAAAGCTGAACATTTGGATCAACAGAAGGAATCTTTTTTCGTTAAATATAAGACACCAATAATTCTAGCGTTTTTATTAGCATTTTTTAATCAGTTATCTGGGATTAATTTTGTGCTTTACTATGCACCTGAAATACTCAGTATGGCAGGATTGGCATCGAAGGAGTCCTTGTTTAATTCCATAGCTATTGGAGGGACAAATCTCATATTTACTTTTGTAGGGTTGTATTTTATTGATAGAACAGGAAGGAAAAGTTTACTTATTATTGGTTCTGTCGGCTATATTATTAGCCTTTTAATGATAGCCTTTTCATTTTACGCTAGTTTAGGATCAACAGTTTTAGTAGTATCTATTATGGTTTTTATAGCTTCTCATGCAGTAGGGCAAGGAGCTATTATTTGGGTATTTATTGCAGAAATATTCCCCAATCATGTTAGGTCTTTTGGTCAGGCATGGGGTACTGGTATTCATTGGATATTTGCAGCTTTAATTACACTATTAGGACCAGTAGTTATAGATGTATTTAAGGCTAATCCATGGCCTATATTTGCAATATTTGCAGGAGTAATGGTTTTTCAATTAATTTTTGCCATGTTTATGATGCCAGAAACCAAAGGGGAAACTTTAGAGAATATACAAAAGAAATTAGGCATATAAACGATTACTTGTAGCGTTAGCAGGGCGAACGCATTTAAAAATTCTCGCGTCATTTCGGAGTCAATGAACCAAAATAATTGGTTCATTGCTGTAGAAATCTTAACCCTATTGTAAATACATGTCCTAATTGGTTAGGATTCCCCCTCGTTTTTTATTGGCTATTGCCATAAAACATACAGAATGACTTACTGGAAAGTTAAACCCAGAATATGCAATAGAATTCGTACTGAAGCCATAAAGCACAAAGAAATAGGTGGTTATGCAAAGAAGCATAGCACCGCCTTTGACGGTGCTTATGTCTAAAACTTTGCCACATTGTATTTATACCAATGTATTTCAATTTCTTAATATACCTATCTCAATGATACACAATCAGTTAAATGCAATTTATAAAGGTGTTGAAATAATATCTATCAGTAAGTGAAAATATAAAAGGTAGAAAACATTTTTTTTATTAAATTATTTATTGATTAGTATAGAATCTTTAGAAGATTATGTGATTAAACAAAAATTGGAGTATATTTAGCATTATCCTATATTTAGGAAAAATGAAATCTTGTTGAATATTTCATTAGCATCTGTATTTACAGAGTACTACATAGGTAGAGGTTGTGAATATATATAGCTTATTATAAGCATGTTATAAGTGTATTTGTACACATGATAAGATATCAGTACTCTTTATAGTGATTCTAGATTATTGAAATAAATATTTGAAATGAAAATATGTTAAAGTTGTTAATGCTAGTACTGGGTTTAATAATAAATGTGTTAGTCATGGCGCAAGAAGTGCCAGTACCTGAAGGATTAAAAGGAAAATATATATCGACAGACAGTGTGAATTACATTAACCTTTCTTGGGATCATAAAAGTACAACAGATTCGTTGACGACCGGATATAATATATTGGTGAATTTTCCACCAGAAGACAAACTATTGATTTTAGGTAAAGCAGGAATAGTTTTTACCAACAATTATAACTTTACCATAAAGAATAATTATTCATCAAAATATCGGTTTGCAATAATTGGTGTTCAAAATTTCCCAAACGTTAAACGTAGTCTTTTAAGTGATACTATTGAAGTTATAACACCCTCAATAGTTCTGCCCAATATTGAAATTAAAGAATTAAAATCTAGGGGTGAAAATATTATTTTAAAGTGGGAATATGATTACAGCATAGCTGATTTGAAAGGATTTAGGGTATATGTAAACGGAAATATTTTTGCAGATGAAAATAAAATAAGTTCAAATACAGATCAACTTTATTTTTCATATAAAGAAAATGGAGAGTTTATTTTTCAACTTTCAGCAGTTACTAATAGTGGACTGGAGAGTAGATTATCTCAACAAAAAATGATAGCTATTGAATAGTGTTAAAAGATTAATATATGAATAGAATTTTAATAATATTATTTTATTTAGTGCTGGCTCTTCAAGTAAAAGGAGTATTTGGAGGGACAAAAAATGAAAATCTTGGAAAAAAGGTTGAAAAAGATAAAATTGAAGAAAAAGAAGAGCGTAAAGTTGATGTACCATTAACTAGGCAATTTCCATCTTTAGTACTTAACGAATCTATTTATTTTGAAGATATTGCTGATCCACTAAAAGAGGAAAAATTTGCTGGAAGTATTAATGATACCTTAGCATTCTATAGAAATAAAGCTACAGAATTGAATCAGTATGTTAAGGATAATAATAGATTCACTGAATTTTTGGATGACAAATCAATACTTGACCTTCCCATAGGTATTAAAAGATCAATTGGTAATCTGGAGTATACTATTGTAATAGATAGTTTGGTAATGACTCCCACACATGCCTACTTAATAGCATACATGTCCTTTACTGTACCTTCAAATGGTAAAGAAATAACTTTTAGAGGTGATAAAATTGAATTATCGAAAACAGGAGGCATTACTGGTAATGCTAAGCTCCAATTACTAGGTGATTACCCAATTAATATATTTGGCGAAAATTCTATGCTTGTACTTCAGGGGCATCAAACTTTTGTTGAGTTTGATTGTAATGGATTTAAAGAAATGAGTGTAGGAGCAAACATAGTTTTTTCAAGAGATATGATCATTCCTGAAGATGTGAATGGGAATATTCAAGAAGGAAGGGTAGAGGCAAATTTTAGTACTACACTAAGTGATTGGAATGATTTAATAGTGGAAATGAGCCTTCCTGATTTTCAGGTAAATGGAGTAGAAGGTGTTGGTTTTAGTATAAAAAATGCGGTATTCGATTTCAGTGATTTTCGTAATGCTCCAGCTACAGTATTTCCAGAAGACTATGAGTCTACATTAATGTTACCTGATAACCCTAATCTTTGGAGAGGGTTTTATCTGAGAGAGTTGTCTATTAGGTTGCCTCCACAATTTGAAACTAAAGATGGTTCAGGGAGAACAAGTTTTGAAGCTCGAAATTTACTTATCGATAATATGGGTTTTACTGGAACTCTGGCGGCTGAACATCTAATTAAAATGGAAAATGGAGACATGAGTGGATGGGCGTTTTCATTAGATGAAATATATATTCAGTTACAGGCGAATCAACTCAAAGAAGCTGGCTTCAATGGTAAAATAATAGTTCCTATGGCGGATGACCAAACGCCTTTTAAATATACAGCATTAATCAATAGGAGTAATGAATATATATTTAATGTAACTCCTGATGAAGACTTACAATTTGAGGTATTTAGAACTAGTAAAATTGAAATATATGAAGCATCATACTTAGAAATAAAAGTAGTTGAAGGCAAGTTTAGACCTAAAGCAAATTTGCATGGTAAAATGAGTATTAGTGCCAAAATGGGAGAGAATGAATCTTCCAAATCTGCTAATATTGCTGATATTAGTTTTGAAAGTTTAGAAATTCAAGCAGTAAAACCTTATTTAAAGGTTGGAGCATTTTCTTTTGGATCTGAAGATGATCAACAAGCCATGGCTGGTTTGCCTATAAGCATCAATAACATTGGTATGCGTAGTCTCAGCGATACGCAAGTAGGGCTTGATTTTGATATTATTGTAAATCTTAATGAGTCGTTTGGTGGTGAAGCAGGTTTAACCATTGTTGGAGAAATTGACACTGAAAAAGGTTATCAGAGTTGGCGATATAATCGTATTGATGTCAATAAAATTATAATCGATATAGACCAAAAACCATTTAAATTTTATGGTCAGCTCGTTTTTTATCGTGACGATCCTGTTTATGGAAATGGATTCAATGGAATAATCGATGCTGAATTTGAACCAGGGATAAAACTAAAGGCTACTGCCATATTTGGCACTGTGAATGATAATCGTTATTGGTATGCAGATGCAATGGTAGAATTCAGTAGTGGTATTCCTGTATTTACTGGTGTAGGCATATATGGTTTTGGAGGAGGTGCTTACTATGGTATGAAAATGGATACTGAAGGAGTAGGGAGTGAATTCGGAAAAACTAACTCAGGAGTAGTGTATGTTCCTGATCCTAATGCGGGATTGGGACTAAAAG
>Ga0224506_10003028_pt1 | contig 11237 bp, 11 predicted proteins | sample SF_Jan12_sed_USG_2_FD_169108 | JGI IMG/M metagenome (GOLD analysis project Ga0224506, IMG submission 169108) | Sediment microbial communities from San Francisco Bay, California, United States - SF_Jan12_sed_USGS_8_1 | ecosystem: Environmental > Aquatic > Marine > Sediment | place: USA...
CTGGTGCAGGCAGGGGCCGCCACTTGCCCGGGTCAGTAATATCCGGGTGGAAGAAATAAAGACTGTCGGTTTTGACCGTTTTGAAGTGAGACGGTAACCGAAAATTTAGTATTCCCTTAAATCCTAAGGCGCCTTTAAAAAAAAAGCATTTTAACTGTGAATATCACAGCTAAAATACTTTTCACTCATTCCCCTGATTTACTGGTTCCAGTTGTACTGAACATTAGTCCAGCTACCACCGTTGTGCGCATCCACGCCTTTACTTTCCAAAATATGCTTAGCTGATCCGCTTCGGTTGCCCGATGCACAGCAAAGCACTACTGGTTTGTTCCACTTTTTAATTTCCTCAGCCCTTTTGCTGATCTCATCCAACGGAATGTTCTTTGAGTCAACCACATGGCCGCCCATAAACTCTCCCCTTGATCTCACATCAACGATTACTGCCCCTTGAGCCTTCAAATCAGCGTAATCCAGCTTTTTACCTAATAATAAATCTAATATTCCCATTTGTTTTTTGTTTTCGTATTTAAAATATGACACAAAGGTAATGATGTGAAATGATGCCTTTTGTAATTTATGTCACGTAAGCGAAAATAATTTTAATAATTTGTTGATTACGTGTTAAAACACCCTTTTATAGTTCTCAACAATCATACCGGCATAAGGTTTAGCCAGGGCCTCTAAATCTTTCATTTCCGTCTCGCTGAGTTTTTTCAATTCGCGAAGTGTTTTTACATTATCTTCCAGTTCCTGAAGATTGGCACAACCACTGCACAAGACAGAGACAGGTAAGCCGTATACATATTGGTGCAATTTAGATAACGCTATACCTTCTTTACCCACCATGTCGGGGATGTCTTCTGTTTTGATATGTGCCGGAGTAGTATCTATACGTTTGCCCATCATACTTCCCCCGGCCATCGTTTTCATGGCAATGGCGCCGTACCCCCGTTCAAGAAGTACCGGCAAAAGTTTATTTTGAAATGACTCAAAAGAGGAGTCGCAAACATTCATTGGCATCTGGACGGTTTCCATTTCAAGGCCCCGGGCCTTAAGTATTTCCAAAAAGTGCAAATGGGTCTTGGGATTTTGGTGTCCTGTAAACCCGATATACCTTGTTTTTCCTTTTTCACGGGCCTCAAGAAACACATCGAGCACACCGGCGTTCAATCGATTGTCTACATCTTCAGGCCGGTTGAGTGCATGCATTTGCCAGAGATCCAGATAATCCGTGTTAAGGGCCTTTAGCGATTCATCAAGGTGTTTCTGCGCCTCTTTGGCCGTGCTTCCCGGCGACTTGGTCATCAAAAAAATATCCTCCCGGTATTTGGGCGTAAGAAATTTCCCCATGTACTCCTCAGATCTGCCGGCATGGTAACCCCGGGCATTATCATAGAATCGAACGCCCAGTTCCATTGCCCGCTCGATCATTTTTTCTGCCTCTTTGGGATTGAGTGTAATGCCGAGGTGATAACCACCCATGCCAAAGGCCGTGGTTTTTTCACCATTGCGTATAAGCTGCCGTTGGGGCAACACCTCACCAAATTTATCATTTACGGGATTTGCCGAAGCCCAGTCAGCAAAAAGGCCAAATGCGGTGAGCGCACTTGTTTTCTTAATAAATTCACGTCTTGTTTTCATGGCAGAGCGGGTTTTGATAAGGGAAATGAAAAATCAATTAACATTCGTTCCTCAATTTAAAGAATATTGTCAAATGAATAAAATGATTTTTCATTTGTTCGCTCCTGTCCATTAAGTCGTGTGTACACTATTACCGGAAAGACCGCCGGCATTCCGATAAACATTGACTTTAGACAAGTCAATTAATCATCACTACCCCCCATGAACATCATGACATAATATAACAAGGTAACCAGAGAGCCGATCGCTGTAACCACGTATGTCATTGCGGCCCATTTCAGGGCATCTTTGGCCATTTCGTGTTCCTGGCTGGTAACAATGCCGCGGGCCTCAATCCATGCAAGTGCTCTTTTGCTGGCATCAAATTCTACGGGCAGTGTAACGAAAGCAAAAAGCGTGAATACAAAGTAACAGCCAATGATGATTAGCAGGGCCAGGCTCCAGGGAATCATACTGGGCAGCATGAATCCACCAAAAAGCATCACCATAAAAATAATGTTCATTATTCTTGAAGTGGCATTTTGCAGGGGTACCAGTACGGAACGTACCTCAAGCATGCTGTATGCTTTGGCATGCTGTACGGCATGGCCTGTTTCATGCGCAGCAACTGCCGCTGCCGCTGCATTTCTGGCGTGAAAAACACTTTCACTCAGGTTGATCGTTTTGTTGGCCGGGTTATAATGGTCAGTAAGCTGACCTCCCACACTAATCACCTGCACATCGCGGATTCCGTTATCTGCCAGCATAAGCTGAGCCACTTCTGCGCCCGTCAGGTTTGAGCTAAGGGTTTCCTGACTGTATTTCTTAAATTTACTTTTCAGCCTTGAGCTTATGATCCAGCTCACCAGCATGAAGAACAGACCAATTACCAAAATCATATTATATTCGTTTTATCGTTAATAATCTTATTAATTATCTTACTGGTAGAATATCCTTCAACCAGCGGGATCGTAATAACTTCACCTCCATTTTCTCTAACAATATCTGCGCCAACAATGTTATCTGCCAAATAGTCATCACCCTTCACGAGGATGTCAGGTTTTAGCTGGCTAATCAGCTCATAAGGGGTGTCTTCATCGAACAACACCACCATGCTTATAAAAGCGAATCCGGCCATAACCCTGGCCCTGGAATGCTGATCGGCCACGGGCCTGGAAGGGCCTTTAAGACGGCTTATACTATCATCGGTATTCAGGCCCAGAATTAGGTGGTCTCCCAGGTTGGCCGCCTTTTCCAGATAATCCACATGACCCAGATGTACCAGGTCGAAGCACCCATTGGTGAAAACAGTTTTATGGCCTTCTTCTCTCCATTTCAGACTCATTTCAATGGCATTGTCCAGCGAGAAAATCTTATTGGTTGTGTTAAACATTTTTATTCTTTCTGATAATATACTGGCTTAACAATAATGAAAACAGTCCAAAAATAATAATGATAAAGGTTTGCCAGCCGTGGAAAATGAAAGAAAATGCGACACTTTCCTGCTGACCAAGGCCATAGAGCAACACCAGTCCAAAAGGAACAAGTACATGATAACTGCCTGTTCCTCCGGGTAATGGTATAGCCATTGCAATACCTCCAATCACAAAAATGCTTAACGCCGCTAAAAGGCCAAGTTCTGCAGTTTGTGGAAAAGCAATGATTACAAAATAGCTCATCAGGTAGTAAAGAACCCAAATCAATACACTATACGTAAAAAAGAGTGTTTTGTTTTTGATCTTAAAAACAATAGTCAGTCCTTTTTTTAAACCCCGAAATGCAGTGCGCATCTTCACCGCCAAACGCAGGGTTTTCATTTTATAATAACGGAAAACAAAAATAATAAAGGCAATACTCAAAGAAAGACCCGCCACACCAAGTATCAAAAGTGAGGTTATAGGATATGTTGCCCCTTCATCTTCTCCCGAGATGTTTAGCTCACTAAAAAAGTACAGGAGATTATCAAGTTCTATGAAAAAGGCCAGGGCAATAAGTGAAAGAAGAAAAAAGAGGTCGATGACTCTTTCGGCCACCACTGTTCCAAAAGAGATATCCATTGGTGTTTTATCGAGCTTATATATATTGTAGCAACGCGAAACCTCACCCCCCCGGGGTATTGCCAGGTTGACAAAATAGCCAATCATGACCGAGAGAAAACCGTGACCGAGTGATACCGGATGACCCAAGGGCTTCAGGAGCATACGCCATCGCTCAGCGCGTATGACATGGCTGATGATGGCCATGAATGCAGAAAGGAACAGATACTTTTTATCAGCAGTAGCCCAAATACTCATGATAAAACCTAGTTTTGTCTGCCCTTCGCCCACTTCAATATTATATACGGCCAACCACAGCAAAAGGGCAGCAATGCCTACCATGATTAAATACCGAACTAATCCTTTAAGTTTTTCCTGCATATAAATAAAGACTACACCGGCCTGTTTTGCTGGTCGGGAAATATAACGGTAGGTTCGAAGTTCTTCGCTTCCCCAGGCTCCATATAAGCATAGGTTATGATGATGATAACATCCCCCACCTGTACTTTCCGGGCAGCAGGACCATTAAGACACACTTCACCTGATCCACGCTTTCCTTTGATAACGTAAGTGTCAAGCCTTTCTCCGTTATTTATATTTACAATCTGCACTTTTTGACCTTCAATGATCTCTGAGGCATCCAGCAGGTCTTCGTCTATCGTAATACTACCCACATAATGCAGTTCCGCCTGGGTAACCTTTACCCGGTGGATCTTCGATTTCATCACCTCTATTAACATCCCATCTTTAATTTTGCTGCAAAGTTAACAATGTATTGTCAATGAGCCTAATCTTACCCATGTGACCGGCGATACACAACGCCACACGGCTATAACCCGATAATGATGATAAAGGTTTCAATGTATCTGCATCAGTGATTTCAATATATTCCAGCCGGGCCGGGTGTTTCCCGAACATCTTTTCAATGGATGTTTTGACCTTTTCGGGAGAAAAACCGGCAAGCAACAACTCACTTCCCCTGGATAGCGCCTCATAAAATACCGTGGCTTCACTTCTTTGCTCCGCAGTAAGCAGCAGGTTTCTTGAAGACATCGCCAGGCCGTCTTTTTCACGGACTATGGGCATGCAACGCAACTCAATATCGAATTTCAACTCTTTGTTGAGGGCACTGATCACCGCAAATTGTTGAAGGTCTTTTTGGCCAAAATAGGCCTTGTCGGGGCGGACGATATTAAAGAGTTTGGCTACAACGATACCCACACCGTTAAAATGCCCGGGCCTGAAATGGCCTTCCATCACTTCCTCCAGGTGGCCAAAATGCAGGTTTATCAGGGGTTTGCCCTCATACATTTCCTGATCATGGGGACAGAAAACAGCCTGTACCCCTGTCTTTTCAAGTTTTTCGAGATCTGAATCCCGTGTTTTGGGATAATTTATATAGTCCTCAGGGTTATTAAACTGACTGGGATTTACATAAATGGTGGCCAGCGTAATATTATTTTCTGACAGGCTGCCCTTCATCAGTGAAAGGTGGCCGTTGTGCAATGCGCCCATCGTAGGCACCAGCCCCAGTGACATTCGGTTTAACCGGCACTTATTCACATAATCCCTCAGTTCCTGGATTTTATAAAATACCTGCATACTTATTAAAAAGGGGGTAAAGCGGCCAAAATTAAATTCATTCATTAAAAAAACCTTGAGTTTTGATATAAATTTTGTAATTTTGTGCTCTTGTTTGAGCTCTAATCTAAATTTTATACTTATGTCAAAATTAAGAGTCCTTTATGTAGCCAGTGAGATTAATCCGTTTCTGGAAACTTCAGCCGTTGCGGATTTTGTGCGAAAATTACCCCAAGCCATGCAGGAACGCGGGATGGAAATCAGAATATTAGTTCCGCGATTTGGGTTGATCAACGAAAGGAAGAACCGGTTGCATGAAGTTGTCAGGCTTTCAGGTATTAATATTGCGGTAGGTGACGATGAGAAGCCCCTGATTATCAAGGTTGCTTCTATACCAAATGCCAAGATGCAAGTGTATTTTATTGACAATGAAGATTATTTCCACAGAAAGTCTGTTTTTCACGACAAGGAAAATAATTTTTATGCAGACAATGACGAAAGGGCAATATTTTTCTGTAAGGGCGTTATAGAAACAGTTCGCAAACTGGGATGGGCCCCTGATATTGTTCATTGTAATGACTGGATCACAAGCCTTATTCCCTTGTATTTGAAAACAACTTATAAAAATGACCCTTTGTTTAAAGAGACAAAAACAGTGTTTTCAATTTATAATAATGCTTTTGACCATAAATTCAGCACAGACCTGATGAGTAAGGTGAAAATGATGGACATCGAAGATGATATGCTTCAGGGACTTCAGACCGCTGATTATGAAGGGTTTATAAAGCTGGCAACAGAGTTTTCTGATGCAGTGATAAAAGCAGAAGACACCGAAGTTGATTTTCTTAATAATAATAAAAAAGAGAATAAGGCGATGGATGTCATTGAAGAAGGAGAAAATTTTACTGAATCGTATTATAATTTATACCATGACCTTGTGGGTTAGAAAAACCTTTATCGGGCTGGTTTTGCTACCAGCCTTTTTTTTGTCTTGTGAAAGGGAAGACCTTGAAATCGGGTTGCCGCCTCAGGACAATATATTCAATTTAAATTATCTGGAGTATGTGCCGCAAGCTACTATGTTTTGGAGGGATTCTATTCGCTCAGGCAGTCCGGATCGGTTGCTCGTAGGGGAATACTTTGATAATCATTTCGGGAGAGTATCAGCCCAAGGCTACACTGAGCTTGATATGGATGTAAATGATTACATCTATATTGCCGCCGATGCAATCGTAGAACGCATGGATCTTAAACTGGTTCATGATTATACTTATGGAGCAGACAATTATGCTATACAACGCTTTGATGTATACTTGCTCCAGTCAAATTATGATTCGGCTACTCTTTTTAATCCCTATAAATTCAAGGGGCTATTACTTGACAGCCTGATTGGTTCTGTTGATTATACACTGGGCATTCCCGATGGGAAAGCAGATACCCTTACCGTAAACCTTTCCCAGCAATTTGCCGAGGTGATTTTCGATTCTCTGAAAACGAATACTGAGCTCATGAAAAAAGGCCGCCTCCGCGACCTGGTGACAGGGATCAGTATCAAAACAGGATTAGCCAATAAGGGAATTCTCGGTTTTAATGCCGGTGATGGGCAATCGCGTATCGAACTGTATTACCGGCAAACTATTGATGGTGATTTAGAAAAAATGACCATTGATTTTAGTGCTTTCAGGCACAATCAGATTTCACCAAATGCCTATGATTTTGACCGAACAGGAACTCCGCTCGAAGGGCTGACCACCTTTTATCAAAGCTACGATCCCAACGATGGAAAAATCTATCTCCAGGAAGGTGGTGGAGTAAGCGTGACTTTGGATATGCTCCCCTTCACGGCTGTTATGGATACCGTAGACAACATCGTTATCAACAATGCCTATCTGGAGATATCCAACCCTGAAGATACTTATCCCTTCAATTACGTGCCTTCAACCATTGATCTGTGGTTAACCAATGCGAGCAACCGGTATCAGTTTCTCAATGGTAATGCGCGAAAAATATATGATAACAACCGTTCGGATTCACTGAGTGTGGCCTTTGGCAACAGCAGTAACCTGTTTCCTACCCGGCTTAAATATCAAATGGTAGATACTCTTTCAAAAGAAGGAAGGTACCTCGCTGATATCACCTTTTTTATTCAGAACGTGATAGATGACCAGGCAGACCTGACGCAGATTTTACTTTCCACCCCTTCCGACAGGCACTCGGTGAACAGGCTGGTTACCGACAGAAACAACGTCAAAATTAAACTGTTCTATACCACCCGAGTAAAAGAGTAGCGCTAGCGCGGTAGGCGGGCTATCTGGATGGCTACCTCACCCCACTCAGCGTCTCAAAGCAAGGACGGCGAACGGGTACAACTTTTATGAATAATAAAGTAAAGGCCGAAGACAAGGTGTTAAACTCGTCTTCGGCCTTTGCTATTCATGAATTCTACAAAGTACCTAAAATCCGCAAACGTATTTTAGGTATTAAAGAAAAAGATGTTTTCCCGCCCCAGGGGGCGGGAAAACATTTAAAATACATTCTTATTGGTGCACTTGAATAAGTGAGTAACCTTTGAATTAAAAACGTACTATTTGGTTATATTTAAAACATTTTAAAATGCTTTTTAAAGCCGCTTGCGCATATAAGGAAGTAGAAACTTACTTATTATTTACACCCGGTCAGGCACTTCAAAACCCTGGCGATAATTCCGGGTAAGCATAGCATCTGCCTCCGGATCATTAATAAATTTCTCCGCCTCCGGATTAAAGTTTAATACTTTTCCTAACCTGTAGGCAATGTTTCCAAGGTGTGCTAAACCGGAAGAAAGGTGTGCGGTTTCAACAGGGCCATTGAGAATGCTCTTATCATGGCTGCGAACGGCCTCAATAAAGTTGGCAAAGTGTCCGTCTGTACCACCTGCACCTCTGTCATATTCTGATCCTGCGGGCCCACCGTCCTGGCCTGACTTGCCTGGTGTTCTGTCCTGACCCATATAGGTTTTATATTTGTCATATCCTTCAACGACCAGAATCCCTTTGTCCCCGTAGAAAATATTACCTACAGTAGCGCCTTCTTCGGTATTTGTACACCAGGGACGTACTTCAAATTGAATAATTTTATTTTCTTCCGGATAATTATAGATCGATGTAAGCACTTCAGGCACTTCTTTACAGTCATCCCACAGAAATTTACCGCCCATTGAGGTAATTTGTGTTGGTAAGCCAACGTCTAAGCCCCACATACAAAGGTCGGTTTCATGAATTCCCTGATTACCTACATCACCATTGCCGTAATCCCAGTGCCAATGCCAGTTATAATGAACAAGGTTTTTGGAAAATGGGCGTTTTGGAGCAGGTCCGGTCCACAAATCATAATCAATACCATCGGGAACAGGAGAGAATCCCTGATCACCAATGTCTGCCCTCCAACGAAAGACCAGGCCACGTGCCATGTACACCCTTCCGATATACCCATCACGCATTAATTCAATGGCCTCGTTTACCGCTGGTGAACTTCTTAATTGCACCCCGTGCTGCACAATACGGTCGTATTTTTCAGCGGCCTCAACCATTTTGCGGCCTTCAAAAATGTTGTGTGAGCCAGGTTTTTCAACATAAACATCCTTTCCGGCCTGGCAAGCCCAGATCACCGAAAGTGCATGCCAATGGTTTGGCGAAGCAATACTTACCACGTCTATGTCCTTGTTATCCATTACCCGTCGTAAATCCTGCTCAAGGGCAACATCTTTGTTATAGGTCTTCTTAAAGTCTTTTTGACGTTCCTTCAGGATGTTCATATCCGGATCACATAAAGTGGTGATCTGAACATTCTTCTGGGCCATCAGCCCTTTGATATGCGCTTTCCCGCGTCCATTTACGCCCAAAACAGCGGCATTAATGCGATCATTCGCACCAAAAACATTGGATGAAAGGATGGTAGGAGCCACAATAGTTGCTGATCCTGCCACTGCCGTCTTCTTTAAGAACGATCTTCTCGATGATTCCATATTCATTTGTATGTTAGTATTAGGTTAAAAAAAGTATATTCGTTTCCAGTTATTCGGATTATAAAAGCGCTTTTGAACAGTGACGCCATTCTCGCTGCATAATCACATCACTTTTACGATGTATATCATGTATGATATGACCGCTAAAAATAGGTTATAATATAGGTACAACAAAACAGTTTTAATTTATTTTTCATTCAAAAAATCAGTTCAACCCTTGATTCCCTTTTGACATTTACCTCTTCAGGGACAATGATGTTATGTGTATACATCGGGCCATCTACGTAAGATTAATATGCAACACATGAATAATTCAGGATATAAACCGGCCTTTTAAATAAAATTAGGTTTTGCCAACCCAATTATATTATCTTTCTTCATAAAATTTTAAAAACCAACATATGAAGTCACTGTCCAATCGCTCTCTGGTAATTGTTCTGCTTTTTTTCTTTCTGGTTCTGCTGACCGGCAGCTGTAACCAAACACAAAAGGGAGATCAAATTGCCACCAAACGTCCCAACATCCTTTTTGCCATAAGTGATGACCAATCATTTGCCCATACCAGCTTTGCCGGCTCCAAATTTGTCAATACCCCAGCCTTTGACCGGATCGCCTCCGAAGGCATCTATTTCACCAACTGTATAGCCGGTTCACCCGGTTGTGCACCTTCCAGAAGCACAATTGCTACCGGCCGTTATCACTGGCAAAACGAACAATCCGGGCAGCATGCTTCCTCCTGGATGAAGAAACACGTCCCTTTCATCGATTTGCTGGAAGCCAATGGGTACATCACCGGACGGACAGGGAAAGGGGTTTCCCCCTTCCAATATGCCCGTGATGCCAACGACTCCTTATGGCGGGCCACCGATGCCGGAGGTGTTGAACATAGTAACATCAGCTATAAAGAAGGCCCAAATGATGAGCGTACAGCAAAGGGCATAGGATCGACTGATTACGCCGAAAACTTTAAGTATTTTCTGCAAAACGTACGTAAAGACAAGCCCTTCTTTTTCTGGTATGGTGCCAAAGAACCCCATAGGTCGTTTGAGCAGGACTCCTGGAAGCGCAATAACAAAAAGCTGGAAGACGTGGAGGTGCCCGGGTTCTTCCCCGACCATGATATTGTTCGGGGCGACATGTTGGATTATGCCGTTGAAATAGAGTGGTTTGATTTACACTTACAACGCATGCTGACTTATTTGGAGGAAATTGGAGAATTGGAAAACACGATTGTCATTGTCACTGCTGACAACGGGATGGCCTTTCCAAGGGCCAAGGCCAACGGCTACGAATATGGCGTGCACGTACCTATGGCTATACGTTTTCCCAAAGAATACCCCGGAGCACGTAGGGTTCAAGACCCGATAAGCTTTGCTGACATTGCCCCCACCATTCTTGAGCTTACACAAACCCGCACGGAAGGGATGCTACCCATTTCGGGAAAGAGCATCTTACATATCCTGCGTTCTGAAAAGCAAGGCATCGTAGATGAACACAAAAAATATGTTTTTTCAGGCCGTGAACGTCACTCTTCTTCCCGTTATAACAACCGGGGGTATCCCCAGCGTATCATCCGCAGTAAGGATTTCCTCTACATCTGGAACATCAAGCCCGAGCGCTGGCCGGCCGGCGCACCTCAACGCCTTGTTTCTGATGGTATGGATGATGTCCACCCAATGTACGGGATAGACCAGGCCGGTATACACCAATCACAATGGGCCTTTACCGACATTGATGCAGCCCCGACAAAATCTTTTATCGTTGAACACCGCAATGATCAGGCCCTGACAAAGGAAGGTGTAAGCATGATGGACTACTTCAATTGGGCACATGCCAAACGACCCGAATACGAGCTGTTTGACATCAGTAAAGATCCTTTTTGCCTGAACAACCTGGCGGGCAATGCGCAACATGCCCTGATAGAAAAGGAAATGAAGGAAGCCTTGATGCAGGAATTGACAATATCAGAAGACCCCCGCGTTGTAGGGCCCGACAAA
>Ga0224506_10003029_pt1 | contig 11233 bp, 6 predicted proteins | sample SF_Jan12_sed_USG_2_FD_169108 | JGI IMG/M metagenome (GOLD analysis project Ga0224506, IMG submission 169108) | Sediment microbial communities from San Francisco Bay, California, United States - SF_Jan12_sed_USGS_8_1 | ecosystem: Environmental > Aquatic > Marine > Sediment | place: USA...
TGCTGTCTGCTGCCGTGGACTTCAGTCAGGCGCGGAAGATGTACCTGCTCCATTGGGACGTCGATACGCTGTACAGGCCTGCCCTGATGGGCTATTACCGGGGCTCACCGGGCGATACCACCATGGTGATGGTACAAAGCTTTGTTTATGATGTGGAGACGGGGAAAAAAGCGCCTGTTCACCTGCCCAGAACCACCCACATCAATACACCCACGCTGGTATGGGACAAGAACAGACCGGTGCTGTACGCCCTGCTCAGAGAAAGAGGGTACAAGAAGATACAACTGGTACGCTATGACTTGGAAACGGGCGCAGAAAAGATCCTGTATGAGGAAACCAGCAAGACCAATATCGATAATTTCAGCTTCAGGGTCGATGACGGCCTCAACGCTATTTTGTTTTTGTCTGAAAAGTCGGGATGGAGGCAATTGTATGCGCTGGACCTGGATAACTACGCAATCAGGCCATTGACCAACGGCCCATTTTATGTGCATACCATCCTTCGGGCCGATCCGAAGAAAAAGGAAATCTATGCCATGGCAGCGGGCCTGTCGCCGTCAGCCAATCCCTATCACCAACAGCTCATCAGCGTGCCGTTTAGCGGGGGAGATTATTCCGTGCTGACCGATCCCTCACAGGATCATGATGTGGCTGTCAGCCCGGATTTCGGATTTTTTGTTGACAATGCAGGCACCCTCAATGCCCCCACAAAAACCACCCTACGCCGACTTCCCAACGGTAAAGAGGCTGCAACTATCAGTGAAGCAGATATCCGCAAGGCGGTGGAAATGGGGTACAAACCGCCAGAAACATACACCACCACCGGAAAAGACGGCAAAACCACCATCTACGGGGCTATCTGGAAGCCCACGGATTTCGATCCCCAAAAAAAATATCCGGTGATCGACCAGACCTACACCGGTCCGCACACCCATATGTTTCCCGATGACTTTATAGCGGGTTTTCGTCGCTCTAACCAGGCTCTGGCGGAGCTGGGGTTTATAGTGGTGGCCATCGACGGATTGGGCACAGCACACAGGTCAAAGGCATTCCATGATCATTCCTACAAGAACATGGGGCGTAACCTGGAAGACCATCTGTTGTTTATCCGGGCCCTGGGACAAAAGTACTCCTGGGCCGATACTACAAGAGTGGGCATCTTTGGCCACAGTGCCGGCGGGTACGATGCCGCCCATGCCTTACTGGCATTCCCCGACTTTTACAAAGTAGGCGTGGCCAGTTCCGCCGATCATGATTTCAGGATGGAAAAAGCCTGGTGGCCGGAGATGTATATGGGCTGGCCGGTGGATTCCAGCTATCATGAGGTCTCCAACATTATTATGGCTGGAAATCTAAAGGGGAAGTTACTTATTACTCATGGCGGGATAGACGAAAACGTCAACCCCAGCGCCACCTTCCGCCTGGCCGGTGCGTTGGTTAAGGCCAATAAAGAATTTGACATGCTCATTTTCCCCGGTCAGCAGCACGGCTATCGGGATGATGTTGGTGAATATTTCAGGAAAAAGAGGTGGAACTACTTTGTGCAGCACTTGTTGGGTGAAAGGCCATTGTGGGAGTGGTAATTGGTCATATTCTAATCCCGCAATTGCGGGATTAGAAGAGGGAAATTGAAATTTAAACTTACTTAAACCTTTACAGAGGCAACTGTGATGCATGATTATTTGAATATTTATAAAAATCGCTATATTGGGTTGTATTATTACTTAAAAACAAACCATCATGAAGCACATCATCGTTTTTGCAGCCCTTTTCCTGTTGTTCAATAACACCTCAACAGGGCAGGATACGTCCAATTTCTCACAAAAAGGAAAGATAATAGGTGTATGGCTCGAGGCCCAAAAGGACTTTGAAAGAATGCCTGGGATTACGGCCGCCATCATAAAAGATCAAAACGTGGTCTGGTCAGGAGCCTATGGTTATGCCAATCCTGAAAAAAAGTTACCGATGCAAACCAACACTATCTTTGGTATAGCCTCTATCTCCAAGCTGTTTACATCGGTGGCTATCATGAAACTCTATGACCAGGGTAAACTCCGACTGGATGATAATGTGGCCGATATTCTGCCCTGGTATAAAATTAATGAAACATTTCCCGAAAGCGCCCCGGTCACCATCCGTACCATGCTGACCCATTCTTCGGGATTGCCAAGGGAATCGATGTTTCCCTATTGGAATGGGCCGGATTTTCCCTTTCCAACGGACGAGCAGCTTAAAGAAAAGTTGAAGACTCAGGAAACCCTCTACCCGGTGGCCACCTACTTTCAGTACAGCAACCTGGCCATGGCTTTACTGGGATTTGTGGTAGAGGAGGTCTCTGGTATGGACTATGAGGAATATATCGAAAAGGAAATATTGTCTCCGCTGAAGCTTGAAAACACCAGCCCCAGCCTGCCGGAAGCACTTCATGGAAAGCACCTGGCACAGGGCTATTCTGCTTTTAACAGGGCAGGGGAGCGAACAATACTTCCCCTTTACGATGCCAAAGCACTTACCCCTGCCGCCGGGTTTTCATCAACGGTATTGGACCTCGGAAAATTCGCCGCCTGGCAATTTCGCTTACTGGAAAATAAAAACACGGAAATACTCAAATACTCTACCCTGCAATCCATGCACAATGTACAGTGGGCGGAAAACGGAGGCAAGCCTTCATGGGGACTGGGGTTTAGTATTATTCAAAATGACCCCGGTGAAAAATTAGTCGGGCATGGCGGGTCTTGTCCGGGATACAGAAGCCAGATCACTTTAGATCCCAAAAACAAAATGGGGTATGTGGTCATGATCAATGCCGGGGGCACCAGCCCGCAAAAGTACATTAAGGGCATACAGGAACTGGTGAATAAACTGGATGGTTTTAAGAAGTCGGAATCATCTGCCCGGGGTGAAGACTATGAGGGTTATTACAGTGTACAACCGTGGGACGGTGAAGTGTATATCACCGGTTGGAAAGGTGGTATAGTAAGTATAAATCTGCCTGCTGAAACACCCGGAAGCGGGGTCACTTTTTATGAGCATATAGAAGGTGACCGGTTTAAAAGAAGGATGGACAACGGCGATCTGGGGGAAACATTTACCTTTGAAAGAGACCAGAAAGGAAAAGTGACCAGGGTGTTGTCGCACGGGTATTATCTGATGAAGATTGAAGATTAAAATGGGTTGTTGGGGCGAGAAATATTTCGCCCCCACAACCCATTTTAATAATAAAAACAGTCCATATTGTAAAAAAACAAAGAAAACAAAAATATTAACCCTAGTTAATGTTTTTGTTTTCAAAACCCCGACCTTCCTTTTCAAAATGTTTCTTTACCCCGTAAACAACAACCCCGGTGGAATAAGCTAATAGCCATAAAAAACTAATCAGAAAAAAAATTATTCGAAAGGTCGGATCGTCAGCATTGGCTATTAACTCATATCCAAAAACCAGTGATAAGATGTAGGGAGAAAAAAGGATGACAATAACAGAATATTTCAACCAGGACCTGATTGTATTGGAAAACCGGTCATAGGCAGGCGTAAAGTAGGTGGCGTAAAACTCCAGACAATCAGGCAGAAATAAGAGAACCAAAACTGTGAAACTCAATTCTATTTTCAGGTGAAATGTTTTAAAAAAGAACACACTCATCCCAATGACCAAACCAATGATTGTGAGTGAAAGGGCCCTCGCCAATATATTGTATCGCCTGGTGAATTTTTGTAAAAGGAAGTAAAACAGGACTACTGCCATAACAATTAAAACCATGTTGGAAATTTCATCTATAAACCACCGGCTGTGAACATACTTTCTGTCCAGAATCATTTTAATGGCATTGGCATGAATGACCACCCCATACATGTCGGGTAGTTGTTTGTTATACCAGAGGGTCTTCAACGGGGTATAATATTTGTGAGGTATGCCTTCCCTAATGGATTTTCCAATTTCTATCTCTTTTCCCAGGTAGCCTACAAGGACTATTTTGTCTTTTACTACGCTAAATGAGGTGTCAAAATAGTCCAGGGTTAGAAAACTACTTGTGTTACCCTGATAGTTGATCCATTCCCATTCCAGGTTTCTTTCATTAAATTCACTGGCGGCTTCGGAATCATAATACTTTACCACTTCTGAAGCAAATGAACGAAATGTATCTTCCTGATAGGCCCCTCTGTTTATTATTTTTCGTATGGTTCCCTGACGGTCATATTCAAGATTGGCCAGACCTTGTTTCATATTGGAACTAAACATAGGGTGTGACATTTCAATGGAATCCTTTCCAGGGAAATATCTGGCCACCATCACGATGTCCTTTATTTCCGATATTACTTGTGTTAATAGTGAATCTTTAAGGTAATCCTGAGGATTTGAAAAAAAAACATCCAGTCCAATTACTTTTGGTTGATGTCGGCTGATTTCTTTAAGCAATAGAGCGATCCCTTCACGATCCAAAACATCAGCTTCTGATATATTCACTAAAACAATCCGGTCATCGATTTCCTCCTGGTTTTTTGATCCCTCATTATGAGCCAGGTCTGTAAAGTCCCAATCCATAACCGAATCGGATACGGGCTCAAGAAAAGGGACTTTTGAAAGGGCAAGGGTAACCAAAATAGCTGTAAACGCCGTAAACACTGCGCAGAAAAACACATGTATGTTGAAGATCCTTTTCATATGTTATATACAATGATACCATTTCTTGTTTCCGTACACAACCTCCAAACTCAAAATAATCAACCCACAAAGTAAATTTTGCAGTCAACACGTATGACGTTTACAACAGACCATAAACCGGAATTCTTCGCTGCTTTTCAACCCTACCAGGGTTCCAAACCCATGGAAGGACTTTTTGTCCGGAACAAGTTGTTATAACTGTCACTTAACGAAACGACATTGATTCATTTATTCAGGAAGAAACGCTTTGGCACTGGACTTTACACCATGGGGACAATGGCTGGGCGGGAGGGTCGATGCCAGGGCTTTTGAAGATTTTACTGAACTGGAGATCATTGCACACTGCCTGAATGAGATGACTTTTATATCATTTGCCCAGAAGGAAATCCAGGCTGAAATGGAGTCCGTAAAAAAGGCCAAAGAAGAATATGATAATATGACCCCGGAAGAAAGGAAACAAAATGCTAAGTCGTTGGAGGAGTTTCTTGATGAATTGGAAGGGAATAAAGCGGTTCTATGAACTGAAAAAAGCAACAATCAGGGATTCATTTACAGGTATAGGTAATCCCGAATCCTAAAAACACGATTTATAGGGCTTCAGGTCAAGCAGGATTGACAGTGAACACCGGTTGGTTTATGTGTACAGGGAAGTGGTGGTGGAGGTGGTGGGGTGTAGGTATCATAATTAGTTTAGTTTCCTGAACACAGACAGGTGACTGGATGGTGTCTGTCTATAATATTTATTCTTCTGTTTTGTATCTTTTAACTAAAAATCCTATTATAATGCTTAGACTCTGTTTTAGCCAGAATTATAAACAAACACATAATGGTAGCAAAGGTTCTTTTTTTCATTAGTATCTTATTTTTTACAGTATCTGCATTTGGGCAAACCTATAAATTTGAAGTACATCCGAATGGAAGAGTTGCCTCTGTGGTGACAGACGATGTCATATATGATTTATTGGCTTCAGCGAATAACAGGGTTATTCAGGAATTGAAGGATGAAATCTACAAGCGCTTTAACGATGACTTTAATTTTGTTATTGTTGCTCTTAACCATGGAGGACTTAATTTGGGTGGCAAATCTGTAGGAGGGGTATACTTTGGTAAAAATTATGTTAATAAAGACACTGTTAGAGCAGTTATTTTTTCAAATGGCAAGAATAGTATTAATGGCGTTGTGTATCATGAGATCATGCATGCCTGGGCCAACCATCATATTTACACTGAGAAAGTTATTGGTGAAGGTGAAAATATAACATCAGTACAAGACTATTCTCACTGGGGGATGACGGGGGGAAGCTCTACGGGATGGCTTGGAGGATTTATACAGTCCTCATTGGTAGATTATGGCAATAATTCATACAGGGTAAAGTTAAATGACTTCAAAGGCTCTTACAACGATCTGGAACTTTACCTGATGGGCCTGATACCTGTAGGCGAAGTGGCCCCTTTTGATGTTTTTACGCAGATTACCTCATACAGACGGGCGTCTATTAAATATTCTTATTTTACAGCAATGGAAAGAACCACCTATACACCTGCAAAGCTTGACTCTATATTTGGTTTACCCGTACCTTCACCCGATACACTTCCAAAAAAATTCAAATCGCTGATACTCATTTTATCACAAAGCCCTCTCACAGATGAGGATTGGGCCGTGGCCGATGAGAAAGCAAAATGGTTTGAATTTCAGGGCGATAATGGAAATCCTTTTTACGATACGTTTTGGGAAATAACAAATGGCAAAGCCAAAATGGACGCAGGTGACTTGTTCAAATCAATGCCTTTCCATTCTTTTAAAGTGACCACGAACGGATTTGACAAAGTACATTTAGAGTGGTTTGCTGAACCGGGCTTTGATCATCAAAAGTTTATTGTATACAGGGTAACCGAAAACGAACAGCGCTGGTGGCCTATTACTGAAATAAACACCCGTGATGCCCCAAATACCGGCGGTATTTATGAAACATATGATCTTAATCCCGAATCTGGGACAAACATATACAAAGTAAAACAAATAGACATTACGGGTAAAGTGAAATGGTCCAACAAAGAAACCGTCGCAGTTTTTAAAGATGATTTCAAGATATATCCTGTCCCTGCTCGTAATACACTCACTATAGAATGGAAGGAAGGCCTCGTTATAGATAACGTCAAAATTCATAATATAATGGGGGAGATGGTATATTCGCAGGCGACCATTGATGATATAAGTACCCGACTTGAAATAAACACATCGAATTTTTCCCAGGGTGTTTATTTGATCAGTTTATTTGGAAAGCAGGGGGGCACTAAAACTGAGAAAGTATTTATCAGCCCATAATTTTCAGAATAAATTCTTGCCAAATTCGAAGAAATGCACTTTAAACTCGGGTGCTGAAACTTTAGATAGTATCGTAAAGCGTCCAACTTCCATGAGAAAATCAGGCTTAAATGGACAGAGACTTCTATAAAATAGAAAACCAAAGCTTCATCATTTACGAGGTCAGACCGTACAGGCAAAATGAAAAGGTCTTCCCAGAAACACCCCGCCGCCAGATCCACCTGGGTGCATAGTAAAAAGGTATGGAAAACCCTTGGATGCGCGGAGACCTGAAGTGGCAGACCTACACACCGAACCCACATGTGAGATCCATTGAAGATTTCTTAAAGAGGTAAGTGAGGACAGTTATCATTTTTTTTTCGGCTGAAGGTTTAAAATGTATAATTTTATAAGAGTCCTCTATTTAACATAATAAATGGACTGTGCGTATCTGAATATAGAAAGGGGTAGGGGTGGAGCATTGATTCATTTTTAGTCATTTGGAACATTATTATTTCGAACATGACTTTTGCGAAATAATCAAACGCCACCACTGGCTCCGTCTTTAAATGAATCTCAATAGGTTTTGTCCGGATCAGTCAGTACAAATAGTAGCCTGTAGAAAAGGTTATGAACTCTTTTTGTCTGGCTACATCAACCATAATTTTTCTTTTAGCGGAACATTTGTATCTTTGCCTTTGAAAGCCCTTCCGGCTTTAACTACACTGATCCGTTTTTTTAATTCAACATCATTAAAACCATTAATTGCATGAAAGCATTTAAACAGAAATTTTATGCCCTTTTTTTTCTCCTCATACCACTGGTTGGGTCAGCACAAATTGATGAGTCGAAAACGGGTGCCTGGTATATGTATCTGTGGAACACCAGTATTGGCGAAAACGGCTTTGGCTTTCAGGGTGATATACAATACAGAAATTGGAACGCGGTGGGAGATCTGGAGCAATTGCTGCTGCGTGGCGGACTGACGTATTCGCCAAAAACATCGAGTGCAAAATTCACACTGGGTTACGGCAATATCCAAACCGGAGCCTACGGTGATGAAAAAACCACTACCAGTGAAAGCCGTATCTATCAGGAGGCCATGCTGCCCCATCATGCCGGTGGTCGTTTTTTTCTGACCCATCGTTTTCGCTACGAACAGCGTTTTGTGGAAAACCAGGACTTCAGAACCCGGTACCGATACAACCTTTTCCTGACCGTGCCATTAAACCATACGATCATAGGAGACAAAACGGTATACCTTTCTTTGTACAACGAGTTGTTTATCAATGGTCAACGGTCAATTGGCAATGGCCGTGAAGTAGAAGTGTTCGACAGAAACCGGTCATATCTGGCGTTGGGCTATGCAATAAAACAGCAATTGCGCGTTCAGGGAGGTATTATGCGCCAAATAACAGACAACTGGGGAAAAACTCAGATGCAGTTGAGCCTTCACCATAAATTCTAAAGACCGGGGACTGCTTTCCTTTCAAGGTTTGTGAATCCATGAAGGGATAATGCCTTGAATCATTGAGGAGTTGGGATTGCTTCCATATATTTACTGAAAATACAACTGTCGTGAAAACAAACTCCACAGTCATATTTCTGCTTATATTGGTTGTCACATATTTAAATACCTAAGCGCCCCAGGTCTATGAAATTATTACAAACGGTTTTGCTACTTATATCCTTCAACCTGGTGGCCTGTACATTGGCTGAAAAGGAAACAGGAGAAATCAGTATTTATTATACATCCGAATCGCCTGTAATAACCTATGGTATGGAAAGGCTATCTGACCACCTTAACACCAGAAAACAAAGGCTTAAAGTATTGCATGAAGGTGAATTACCGGAAAAGGGCATTTTTGTTTTGTCTGCTGAGCCAAAAAGTAACGACGAACTGAAAAAGGTATGGGCAACCCATCGCATTAATATCCGGCCGGAGGGGTATAAATTGATTAAAGTAAAAGACCGGGTGTACATTATAGCAACCACAGAAAACGGTGGACTCTATGGCATCATGGATCTGATGGAACAATGGGATGACAATGCTGACATAGACCAGGTGAAGGAACGGCATGTCAATCCGGCCTTGTCGTTCCGGGCCATCAAGTTTAATCTGCCCTGGTCGCCCTACCGCCCGGGACCAGCTACGGATCTGCATACAGAAACCTGTCGCGATCTGAAGTTCTGGGAGGCCTACCTGGACATGATGGTCGACAACCGGTTTAATGCACTGTCGCTGTGGAATACCCACCCGTTTCCGTATATGATCCGGGCCAAAAATTACCCGGAGGCCACACCGCTGAGTGATGGTGAACTGGAGGAGTGGCAGGCTTTTTGGAAATCACTGTTTAAAATGGCCAAAGACCGGGGAATAGAAACTTACCTGGTCAACTGGAATATTGTGGTGTCTCCGGCCTTTGCAGATGCCTATGGGGCAAAAGAATACTTTGACCGCTCTGATCTGGTAAAAAATTACACCAAAGAGTCGGTGACCCAGCTGATCAATACGTATGAAGACCTGACCGGACTGGGAGTGACCCTGGCCGATTGGATGGGCAATTGGGGCGAAGAAAAAATGCTCCCGGCCGAGAGAGAAGAGTGGATTAAAGATACTTTCGTGGAAGGAATGAAGGCCGCGGACCGCAAAGTGAAGTTCATCCACAGGGCCGTACTGGCAGGCGACCCGCAGGAGATGCGCCAGGTTATTGATCATGCCGATCTGCCCGATAAAACCATTGTGGAGGTTAAGTTCAACTGGTCACACGGGCACTCCACACCGCGCCTCTCCATTACCCATGCCAACGATGCCGGTACGATTATGCGGGGATTCTGGGATCCCGCGCCGGAGAATTATTTTATTGCCTGGATGATACGCAATGAAGACTTCTTTGTGTTGCGCTGGGGCGACCCACAGTTTATTCGGGAACATATCAGCACCAATAATTTGTCCTACGTGGACGGTTATTTTGTGGGATCGGAAGGATATATTCCCGCCGTGGATTATTCACATGCCGACACCCCGGAAAAAACCTGGAAGTATGCTTTTGAAAAGCAATGGTTGTTTTACCACCTGTGGGGCAGGTTGCTTTACGATCCGGAAGAAACCGATGAAATACTGGCCAAAGGCTTTGTAAAAAGGTATGGAGAAGTAGATGCAGGAATGCTGCTGGAGGCATGGTCGCTGGCCTCTAAAGTTCCACAGCAGCTGGCCTCCTTCTACAAGGGTACCTGGGACTTTACCTTGTATAGCGAAGGCTTTCTGGCCCCCTGGAACATCGGGTACGATGATGGAAAGTCGCCCTTTATATCCGTTGAGGAGCTGGCCAGGCATGAAACACTCGACCAGCGTTACCTAAGTATTGAGCAATATGGCCAACGGGTACGGGAAGAACAATCCATCGATACGGCCCTGACCACACCGGTGGAGCTGGCCACCTTGTTGAAAGAAAACAGTGACCGGGTAATGGAGTTGATTACTCCGCTCAGGCAGCAGGGGGAAGGTACAAAATCCGAATTGGGCGATCTGGAAACATGGGCTTATCTCGGGTATTATTTTTCTGATAAACTACGGGCCGCTGTAGCCCTGGATACCTATTGGCATGAACACCGTCCGGAGGATAAAGATAAAGCCGTGGAATATCTGGAAAAATGCCTTTTGCATTGGAAGGAGGTCATCCGGCTTACGGAGTACCGTTATAAGCCCATGCCTTATGTGAGTTTTGGACACCATGAACCGCGCTGGCCCAAATTTAATGCGTTTCATTGGAAACTTTTTCTGAAAGATGTAGAGGAGGATATTACTTACGTCAGAGCGTTGGATTAGCGGAGTATACAACGACCTTGTATTTAACATAATATACGGACTGCAATTGTGCTACACGGCATAGCTACTATTGTATATACAACTTTTAAATAGTCACTTTTTTCTTAAGTAGGGAGGTTTTTATTCTGTGTATATACAACTGTTAAAAAAAGTGATGATCCGAACAAATGTTATAACTTTGCATTTTCAATCACCAGTGATAATCTGACCTAACAGGCATCTGGTTTAAAATTGTATACATATGAAAAGCGATCAGCTTGTTATGCGCATGATAAAAAGAGGAATAGTACTCATTAGCAGCTTCAATAGAACTTTTCGGTACGGACTATTGGTTTGCTTTTTGGCTTTGGCACAGTTGGTATTAGCACAGGAAGCGGACAGTACCAAACAGGTAATTCATTTAAATGGTGATATCAGTGTCACCAACAATGGCATTTCC
>Ga0224506_10003030_pt1 | contig 11232 bp, 5 predicted proteins | sample SF_Jan12_sed_USG_2_FD_169108 | JGI IMG/M metagenome (GOLD analysis project Ga0224506, IMG submission 169108) | Sediment microbial communities from San Francisco Bay, California, United States - SF_Jan12_sed_USGS_8_1 | ecosystem: Environmental > Aquatic > Marine > Sediment | place: USA...
GACTGTTCAGCTCCTCTCCCCACCCTACCACGTAATTGATGTAGCTGTGCTAGTCCAAATCGTTCTGCATTTTCAATCACCATTACACTGGCATTTGGTACGTTTACTCCTACCTCAATTACAGTGGTGGCCACCATAATTTTGGTTTCTCCTTTCACAAAGCGCTGCATTTCATAGTCTTTCGCATCAGGTTTCATTTTACCATGAACAATACTTACAGTAATATCTGGAAATGCTCTACAAACACTTTCATAACCATCCATCAAATCTTTCAGATCCAATTTTTCAGATTCTTCAATCAATGGGTAAACGATATATACTTGCCTTCCGTCTTCAATTTGTTGCTTTATAAAACCATTCACTTTTAATCGATTAGCATCATATCGGTGTAGGGTTTGGATAGGTTTTCTTCCTGCTGGTAATTCATCAATTACAGAAATATCTAGGTCACCATATATGGACATGGCTAAAGTACGTGGAATTGGAGTGGCTGTCATCACCAAAACATGAGGAAATACGTCTTTGTTTTTTTGCCAAAGCTTAGAACGTTGTGCAACACCAAAACGATGCTGTTCATCAACAATAGCCAATCCTAGTTTTTTAAACTGAACAACATCTTCTAACAGTGCATGTGTACCTACTAAAATTTTGAGTTCTCCATTTTTTAGTTGTTCGTGAATTTCACGCCTTTTACTTTGTTTGGTTGATCCAGTTAATATTTCAATGGATACTCCAATAGCATCAGCAAACTCTTTTAATCCAACATAATGTTGAGTGGCTAAAATTTCAGTAGGTGCCATTAGAGCTACCTGTGTGTTTCCATCGATGGCTATTAAAGCGCATATAAAGGCAACAATAGTTTTTCCACTACCTACATCGCCTTGTAAAAGACGATTCATCTGATGTCCTGATTTCATGTTCGCATATATCTCTTTGATCACGCGTTTTTGAGCCTTGGTTAAATCAAATGGCAAATAATTTTTGTAAAAACTTGTGAGTAGAGATGCTTCTTTAAAAACCAACCCTTTAAATTTTTCCGTACGTGTGAGTTTTAGCATGAGCAGCCGTAGTTGCAAATAAAAAAACTCCTCAAATTTTAATCGATACTGAGCCTTGGTTAAATATTCTTGGTTTTTAGGGAAATGAATTTGAATAAGCGCTTCTTGTTTTGAAATTAGTTTGAATTGATGAATTAAAGAGTCGGAAAGCGTTTCTGAAATTTTAGTATGTGCTTGTTCAAGTAAAGCCTTTTGTAGTTTATTAAATGTTTTATTATCGAGGTATTTGTTTCGAAGCAGTTCTGTAAGTGGATATACAGGTTGCAAGTATCCACCTTTATCATGCGCGGGGACATACACATCCATTTCGGGATGAGCTATATTTATTTTAGCCCCATATTTATTAGGTTTTCCAAATACCACGTATTCAACACCTAACCTAAGTGTCTTTTTTATCCATGTTACTCCCTTAAACCAAACTAACTCTATTTGACCAGTAGCATCACCAAACCGAACAGTTAGTCGTTGTTTTCTTCCAACACCTATGGTTTCCATTTTTAATAATTTACCTTTTATCTGTACGAAACTCATTTCTTCATTGAGTTCCGATATGTTATAAAAGGAAGTACGATCTTCGTAACGGAAGGGATAGTGTTGAATTAAATCACGAAAAGTATAAATAGATAACTCCTTATTTAGCAGTGCGGCACGTTGAGGACCAACTCCTTTCAAAAATTCAATATTGGTGTCGAAATAACCTGCCATAGTTTGTACCCAAATATAGTTGAAGAATAGAAATCGGCAATATAAAAAACGAAACATGCGATAAGCTGTTGAAATAACATTTAGAAATAAATGACTTGCCCAATAAAAAGTCTTATAGAGCAGGTTGTGAATTAGATAATTATCGTTACTTTTGTTCGCTCAAAATGAAGGATATAAGCAACATATCGAAGTCAAAACAATTTGCCACATTACTCCTCGGAGTGTTGATTGCTTTTGTATTAGGTATAGGGGAAACAGGATATTTAAATTCTGAATTTACTAAATCAACCGTAGAGCAGGAAAATAATGATGAGAAGGATTCTGCTGAAAAAATTGAAGTGATTAGTTCTGTTAATGCTATTACTGCCTCTGTATTACTTCATATTACACATATTTTCTATTTCATTAGCGAAAATGTACTTTCAGATAGCTCTAAAATATCAGCTAACTATCTGGAAAAACCCTATTTAGAAACTTATCTAAGTATGGTATTCAAGCAAATCATTTCACCCAACGCTCCCTAATTTTATTAGCAAAATTACGCTTAGCGTGATGAAGTCTCTTGCTTCTATAAGGCAAGATAATTTACAGCGATATGTATTTATGCATATATCTGGTAAAACATTAATCCAAACTAAATTTTATAATCTAATACAATGAAAAACAAAGGACTAGTAATTGTCTTGACAGTAATCGTTACCGCATTATGCGTGTATTACCTGTCATTTACGTTCGTTTCTCGAAATATTCAAAAAGAAGCGACCGCTCATGCAACAGATAAAGCAGGGGTATATGACCCTTTTAAAAAACGATCTTATCTCGATTCTATTTGGAATGAGCCTGTGTATAATCTTTTTGGAAAAGAATATACATACAAAGAAATTAAAGATACAGAGTTAAACCTTGGTCTTGACTTACAAGGAGGAATGTATGCTGTATTGGAAGTTTCTCCAGTAGATATCCTGAAAGGATTGAGCAGACATAGTGAAGATCCAGCATTTTTGGGTGCAATTGCGAAAGCTAAAGTACAGCAAAAAAATAGTCAGGAAAATTTTAGTTCATTATTCTACCAAGCATTTAAAGAAGATAATCCAGGGGTTAAACTAGCACCAATATTTGCAAATTCTACAAACATTGGAAAAGTGAGTGCTTCAGATGAGGATGATGTAGTAATGGATTTTATAAATGAAGAAATTAATGATGCTATTGAGCGTTCATTCATTATTATTCGTTCAAGAATTGACCAATTTGGTACATCTCAACCAAATATCCAGCGTATACAGGGTACTGCGAGAATCCAAGTAGAAATCCCTGGTGCTGATAACCCTGAGCGAGTACGAAAATTATTACAAGGTGTAGCTAAATTAGAATTCTGGGAAGTTGCTGAAATTTCTGATGTAAATAATTCATTAGTAGCTATAAATGATATGTTAGTTGCAGAGATGCAATTAGAAAGTGGAAGCGTTTCGGATGCTTTACAAGCAGATGTTGAAAAAATTAGTGGAAACCTTAATGATTTATTAACTACTGATACTGACAGTAATGATGATACTGATACTACTACGGTTGCTGAAGATTCTATCACTAAAGATGCTTTAGATTCTTTAGACGCTCCTAAAGTATCTCCTCTTTTTGCTTTAACGAAGTCATTACAAACATTGGCATACGATGTAAAAGACACTTCTAAAATTAACCGTATTCTTAAAAGAGATGATGTGAAAGCATTATTTCCTCGCACAATACGTTATGCATGGGCAGCTAAGCCTTTCCAACAACAAGAAGGGTCTAATGAAGAAATCATGGAGCTATACTTTTTAAAAGTAGGACGTGGTGGAAAAGCTTTGTTATCAGGTGAGGTAGTAACCGATGCAACTCAGGATTTAGATGATTTTGCTCGTCCTGCGGTATCCATGCAAATGAATGCTACAGGAGCGAAAATTTGGAAAAAAGTAACAGAGGAAGCTTCAAGTAAATCACCACAAGGTAGAATTGCTGTTGTACTGGATAACTTAGTATATACTGCTCCATCTGTGAATGGAACTATTCCAAATGGTCGTTCTCAAATATCTGGAAACTTTGAGTTAGAGGAAGCAAAGGATATTGCAAATATTCTAAAAGCGGGTACTTTGCCAGCACCTACACGTATAGTTGAAGATGGTGTTATCGGACCAACTTTAGGTAAAGTGGCACAAAAGCAAGGAATATACTCTATCATTTCAGGTTTAGTTATTGTAGTGCTTTTTATGATTGCTTATTATGCAAGAGGAGGATTTGTTGCTAATGTGGCATTAGTTTTTAACATATTTTTTATAACAGGTATTTTAGCGCAATTAAATGCAGCACTTACCTTACCGGGTATAGCTGGTATAGTGCTAACTATAGGTATGTCTATTGATGCAAACGTACTTATATTTGAACGAATTCGTGAGGAGATGAGAAGAGGAGTAAGCTTGAGAGAAGCTATTTCTACGGGATACAAAAAAGCATATAGCTCTATTGTGGATGCTAACGTTACTACAGCATTAACAGCATTGATTTTGATGTTATTAGGTTCAGGTCCAATTAAAGGTTTTGCCGTTACACTACTGATTGGTATCGCTTGTTCATTCTTCTCAGCTATATTTATTACAAGAGTAATCGTAGAGTGGATGACAAGAAAAGGAGACGAAAGTAAAGTAAACTTCAAAACACCACTGTCGAAAGGATTGTTATCAAATCTTAACTGGAACTTTATCGGGAATAGAAAGAAAGCTTACATAGTATCAAGTTTAATTATTGTTGTAGGTCTTACAATAGCATTTACACAAGGATTAAATATGGGTGTCGACTTTAAAGGAGGTCGTTCTTATATTGTAGATTTTAATCAATCGATGGTTGCATCTGAAGTGAAATTGGGACTGAATGATACTTTTGAGGGAGCAGGAACTGAAGTGAAAACATACAATACTGACAATACACTAAAAGTAACAACTTCCTACTTAATTGATGACGAGTCGCTTGATGCTGATAATAAGGTGAAAGATGCATTGGTTGCAGGATTGGAAGGAATGACAGGTTTAACTTATATTGCAGATGATTCTAAAGTAGATGACACTCACTTTACCATATCTGGTAGAACTAAAGTAGACCCTACGATAGCTGATGATATTAAAAGCTCTTCATATAAAGCAGGCTTTTTCTCCATTGTGTTTATTTTCTTATACATTTTGATACGTTTTAGAAAATGGCAGTTTAGTACAGGTGCTATTATAGCTTTGGTGCACGACACCTCTTTTGTGTTTGCAGCATTTGCTATAGCTGGATTATTTGGGATGTCGTTTGAAATTGATCAGGTATTTGTAGCAGCCTTATTAACGGTTATTGGTTACTCGATAAATGATACTGTGGTTGTGTTCGACCGTGTTCGTGAAAACTTAAACTTAGGAACAAGTACGGATAAGTTTGCCATTTTTAATTCTGCGATTAATAGTACGTTAAACAGAACATTAATTACTTCAGTTACTACTTTAATTGTGATTTCGGTATTGTTGATTTTTGGTGGAGAAGTATTGAGAGGTTTTTCTTTTGCCTTGATGATTGGAGTATTAGTAGGAACTTATTCTTCCATTTTCATTGCTACACCCGCAGTACTTGATTTAGATAAGAAAGTAGAATAGTAACAATTCTATTTATCCATAAAAAATAAGGCTTCGTAAATTACGAAGCCTTATTTTTTGCTATTCGTTGTGTTGAGATCTGAGTTTAAATTATTTTAAGGTTATTTCTATGATGGTATCTATTGAATCCTGTTCTTTTTCAGGGATTTCTAATAGTAATCCATAAGAATTTACTTCGTGTTTTACCTTGTTCTTACTTTTATAATAACGAATTGATTCGACACCCCCTTTAATCTCAGGGATAAACCATGTGTTTTTGTTTTCTAACAGATGAAGATACATCTTCTTGCCTTTTTGGGTAGAAACCATTTCTTCCGTAGGACTAACCACCCCCTGTCTAGTGCCATAAATGGTTTCCCCATTTGTATTTAACCACTCCCCAATTTTAGCTAAAGATTGCACATGTTTTGGTTGAATCTCACCGTTAGGCATTGGTCCAACATTTAGTAATAGATTGCAGTCAAAACCTGCAGCTTTAATTAAATAATGTATGAGCTCTTTATCACTTTTATGTTTTCTGTCTTTTAGATTGAACCCCCAAGAGCCATTAATTGTTTCACAGACTTCTTTTGGTAATTCTCCAATATCTTCTGCATCACTAGCAAAATTTTGTGTAGATCTTCCAGGCAAGTCTTTTTCAAACATTTGAAAATCTTCCCCTGGTTTTACAGCTTCATGATGATTGTTTCCTATTAAGCATTGAGGCTGTAAGTCATGAATCAATTGATAAATTTCATCATAATGCCAATCAGCCTTTTTCTTATCCCAATCTCCATCAAACCATATTCCACCAATCTCCCCATAATTCGTTAATAACTCTGTCAACTGTGCTTTCATAAAAGCAATATATTTTTCCCAATCACCATCATTCCTTCCCCTAATTCCAGTGCCTGTACGTCCTCTAGGAAAATAATCATCATTATGCCAGTCCAATAATGAATAATAAAAAAACAATTTAATTCCTTCCCTTTTACATGCGTCTGCTAAATCTTTTAAAACATCTTTTTGATATGGCGTTTTTTTGACTATTGTATAGTCAGTAGCTTTAGAGTCAAACATGGAAAAACCATCGTGATGTCTAGAAGTAATACAAATGTATTTCATTCCAGCATTTTTAGCCATTTTAACCCATTCATCAGCATTAAATTGTATGGGGTTGAAAAATGTAGGCAGCTTCTCATATTCGTCTATCGAAATATTTTGCTGTTGCATTACCCATTCACCATCTCCTAATACACTATATACCCCCCAATGAATAAAAAGTCCGAATTTAGCTTCATCAAACCATTGTCTGGCTGCTAAGTTTTCTTTTGTAGGGACATAATTACTTTGTGCTATAATAGCTTTAGACAAAAGTAAAAAAAGCAATATTGGCACTATTCGTTTTATAATATTTACACGCATATAAAATTAGATTTAATGACTACAAACAAATTTTTTCTTTCACCAATATAGACAGATAACTATTGCTATGTATAAAACAATGTTCATTTTATAGAAAATTGTCCTAAGGTAACATTAAATAAAAACTTTGTTTTTGAGCAACTAGGTCAAATGCATTTAGAATAATAAACCTCCAAGATTATGACTCAATTGGTTTTACAGAAAATAGAAAACGTGTTTTCTTTTACATATGTTGAATCTTTGGAGGATTCACTTTTAGTTTTTTAAAGCAGATAACTCTGGATTGAACTTTAGACTTCTTATCATTTAAAATTAATACATTATATTCGGAGGTTGCATTTCTTGTATATAGACTGCTAATGTTTTATTAGTATGATTTCATCGTCATATTTGAAAACACGAGCATATTATAAATTTCTAAAACTATGGAAGGTTTTTTATTTGTACTATTAATTATTCTCATTGTGTTGGTTTATAAATTGATGAATAAAGTTAATCGTATTAGTAATAGGATTGATGATTTGTTTCATCAAATGAGATCCGGCTCATTTCCAAATGAGGAGGTTCAACCATCCGTTCTACCAAAAGAAAGTATTCCTAAGAAAAAAGTCGTACCTCCCACTTCAGTTGAAAAAGAACCAGAAATTATAAAACAAACTGCTTCTGAAATTCTGAAACCAATTATTGCACAATCAACAGAACGTTCAATTATTAGCGAGCCGTCTAAGAAGACCAACATTCCTCCTAAACTTTCTTTTATGGAGCGTAATCCTGACTTAGAGAAGTTCATAGGAGAAAACCTATTGAGTAAAATAGGGATAGTGATTTTTGTCATAGGGATGGGATTCCTTGTAAAACTTGGAATAGACAATGAGGTAATTACCGAGAGTATGCGTGTTGCAATAGGAATTCTCATAGGTGGAGGTATGATTGGTCTTGCCCATTATTTAAGAAACTCCTTTGCAAAATTCAGCTCAGTTTTAATAGGAGGCGCATTGTCAGTACTCTATTTTACCATTGCCTTGGCATTTCATGAATATGCGCTAATTCCTCAAAAAGCAGCATTCATCATTATGGTCATAATTACAGCATTTGGTGTTTTATTATCCGTTGCCTACGATCGTAAATCACTCGCTGTTTTGGCGATTATTGGTGGATTCGGGACACCATTTTTTGTAAGTACTGGATCAGGAAATTTTAGTGTATTACTCACCTATATTTTGATTTTAGATATAGGTATGTTGACTTTAGTCTATTTCAAAAAGTGGAATATTATTAATTATCTCTCCTATGGTTTTACCTACATTCTTTTTATTGGAGTTTATTTTTCCAAATTTATAGATCATGAAGAAGCTACACGATGGCCTTTATTATTGTTTTTGACCTCTTTTTACTTGATATTCTTTTTAATGACAATTATATACAATGTCAAAAACACTAAAAAGTTCAAATACCCAGAAATGGCAATGCTACTTAGTAATGCAAGTATCTATTTTGGACTGGGATTGTCGCTTATCCATGGTTACAAAGACGGACTATACAGTGGGGTATTTACTGCACTTACAGCTTTTTTTAATTTTGGATTTGCATACACGCTATATAAACGAAAAGACATCGACAGGAACTTACTTTTCCTATTAATAGGCATAGTACTGACCTTTGTTAGTCTCATAGCTCCAATACAATTGAATGGAAATTATATTACTATATTCTGGGCGATTGAGGGGGTGTTGCTACTTTGGCTTGCTCAAAAATCTGGAATTAAAATAATGAAGACTGGAGCTTTTATTGTTTCAGTATTAATGTTGATTAGTTTAAGCATGGATTGGCAACAAAACTACTATCCTAAATACGATTATGTAGTACTAAATGTGTTTTTAAACAAGGCATTTATAGCTTCATTTATGGCGATGACATCACTAATAGGGATACTTCAATTATTAAAACAGGATGAAATCATTGAAATAAGAAATTTTAAATTTGTGTGGAAAAATGCGCAAGTTAAGATGATTCTTGCTGTAGTTTTTTATCTTGGATTTTTGTTCGAGTTAAATTATCAATTTATTCGAATTGAGCTTGCCACCACCCATATAGCAATCCTTTTAGGTATTTATAATTACTCTTTTGTTATTGGAATTTTAGCAATCAGCCGCATTAAATCGAGTGGTTCGTTTCGTAAAGTGTGTTTCTGGTTATCGTCAATTGCTGTAGGGTCATACCTCACCGTTTATCTCAACCAAGTGGTGACTTCCAGAAGTTACTACTTACTTAATAAAGGAGTTTCCACTGGGTATTATTGGCATTATGTGCTGTTGGCACTTTTCCTAATAATATTAGTGAGTTTATACTTTAATATTTACAGAAAGTACACCTTCAAATCTAAAAAGGGAACAATTGCCTTATGGATACTCGCTTTTATCGGTGTTTTTGTTAGCTCTGCCGAAGTAAGTCATATTTCTATGTTGTATCAATATGGTTCGGGAATAGAAGATTACCAAGCGTATGATGTTGTAGTAAAATCTGTTTACCCAGTAGTTTGGGCTTTAACTGCACTTGTACTAATGATAGTAGGAATGAAATTTAGACTTAAAACACTTCGAATTGCCTCCTTAGGTTTGTTTACCATCACTATTATCAAACTGTTTTTCTATGATCTTGCTGGAAACTCAACGGGGAAAATCATATCTTTTATACTGCTAGGGGTAATATTATTGATAATTTCATTCTTATATCAAAAACTAAAATTTATTATTCAAGATGATGATGAAAAGAAAGTTTAGTTGGCTAATCTTCTTGTTCAGCATATCATATGCTATGGGGCAAGAGTATACTTATAAAGCAGATGTAGCATCAATAAACGAAACTGCATACTATAAAATAGTATTGTCGCCTGAACTATTAGGTAAGTTAAAGACGGATCAGTCTGATCTTAGGATATTTGATAATAATGGCAAAGAACAACCCTATTTGCGACATCAGGAATTGGAAGTGTCCAGTACTTCTTTATTCAAAGAATATGAAATCATAGAGAAGGAGTACAAAGAGGACGCAATTTCTCATTTGATATTTCATAATCCTGAAAAGCGAGAAATTGACAATGTGAGTTTTATTGTAAAAAATACTGATGTACAAAAAAGAGCCAGATTAAGTGGCAGTGACGACCAAGAAAACTGGTATGTAATCAAGGATAATTATTTATTACATGCTATGCATAGTAAGAATGCTACCTCAGAATTGAAAATTCTTAATTTCCCGTTGAGCGATTACACCTATTTTAGGTTGGAAATTAATGATAACTGGCGATTGCCAATCAACATACTGAAAGTTGGATATTATGATACACATCTGATAAAAGGAATTTCCACCGAATTTGATTACCCAATAGCACATCAAAAAGACAGTTTAAAAACCTCATTTGTGAAGCTAGAATTATCAGAAAAGAAATATTTGGAGAAGTTATCTATTAAAGTAAGCGGTGCGGATTACTATTCTAGGTATACCAATGTATTAGTAAAAAAGGAAAGGTTAAATAGTAAAAAAAAGGAAGAAGTTTTCTTTCAATCAATTGGCACATTTGAGCTCAACTCTAATAGCAGAAATGAGGTCGATTTAGGTGGACTTTCTGTAAAGGATTTGTACTTAGAAATTGATAATAAAGATAACCAGCCACTGATTGTAGAAAAAGTTACAGCATCATATCTCAATCAATATGCTGTGGTAGAGCTAGAACCTCAAACAAACTATACATTAAAGTTTGGGGATAAAAACCTGAGGTCACCAGAATATGATTTAGTTGCCTTTGAAAATAAAATAATACCTGGAACAACTAAAATAAGTCATAGTGAAGTAATAAGCTTGATGCCATTAAAAGAGACGAAAGTCAAAGCACCAAGCATTTTCGAAAATGATTATTTCATTTGGTTCGTCATTGGCGCAGTTGGAATAGTATTAGGGCTAATCTCTGTGAAAATGATAAAGGAAATGGGCAAAAAGAATAATACGTAGTTACTTGTGTCCCAACAATAACAACATCCAAAATTGTATAGCCTTATGTAAATAAGTGAGTAGGATGAAAATCCTTAGAATTAGAAGAAAACAAAATATTGATTATAATAAATCAGGCCACATATTATTCATTTTTATAAACTACCCCTGATTTCATTACAAAACTCACTTTTTCAGTAGCATGAATATTTTGTAGTGGATTTTTGTCTGTAGCTACCAAGTCAGCAATTTTACCTTTTTCAATAGAGCCTAATGTATCATCCACTCGTAAAAGCTGCGCAGCTACAATTGTAGCTGATTGAATAGCTTCCATAGGTTTCATTCCTACTTCTACCATATAACCAAATTCCTTAGCGTTATCACCATGAGGAAATACACCTGCATCTGTACCAAAAGCAATTTTA
>Ga0224506_10003031_pt1 | contig 11229 bp, 10 predicted proteins | sample SF_Jan12_sed_USG_2_FD_169108 | JGI IMG/M metagenome (GOLD analysis project Ga0224506, IMG submission 169108) | Sediment microbial communities from San Francisco Bay, California, United States - SF_Jan12_sed_USGS_8_1 | ecosystem: Environmental > Aquatic > Marine > Sediment | place: USA...
AACACAAACATAATTTGTAACCATAAAAAATAACATACAAGTAATATAGTTTATATACACTAAATGTATGTGTCAACCACAGAACGAATAGAAACAATGGAAAAAGAGCAACGAAAACGCTACTGGGAAAAAAATTTAAAATACTTGATGATTTTACTCTCCATCTGGTTTTTAGTATCGTATGGGGCTGGAATTCTATTTGTTGATTATTTGAATAATATACGAATAGGTGGATTTAAGCTTGGTTTTTGGTTTGCCCAACAAGGCGCAATTTATGTGTTTGTCGTGTTAATCTTCATCTATGTCCGATTGATGAATAAATTAGATAAAGAATTTGATGTTGACGAAAAATAAAAGATAAAAAAATGGATGTACAAACTTGGACATTTATACTAGTAGGGATGTCTTTTGCCCTCTATATAGGAATTGCAATTTGGACTAGAGCTGGATCTACAAAGGAGTTTTATATCGCTGGAGGAGATGTGTCACCATTAGCTAATGGCATGGCTACTGCTGCAGATTGGATGTCTGCGGCTTCCTTTATTTCAATGGCAGGTTTAATTTCTTTCATGGGATATGATGGAGCTGTCTATTTAATGGGGTGGACAGGAGGATACGTACTATTAGCACTTCTGTTAGCTCCTTATTTACGAAAATTCGGTAAATTCACAGTCCCTGATTTTATTGGTGATAGGTACTACTCTGACATAGCGCGTATGGTAGCGGTTATTTGTGCCATTATTGTGTCATTTACGTATGTAGCAGGACAAATGAGAGGAGTTGGAATAGTCTTTTCCAGATTTCTTGAAGTACCTATTAATATGGGCGTTTACATCGGTATGGCATTAGTATTCTTTTATGCCGTATTGGGAGGCATGAAAGGTATTACTTATACACAAGTTGCACAGTATTGTGTGTTAATTTTTGCATTTATGGTACCTGCTTTTTTCATATCATTCCAACTAACAGACAATATTATTCCACAACTTGGTTTTGGAGGCACACTTTCTGATGGCACGTATTTGTTAGATAAATTAGACCAACTACATGTAGAATTGGGTTTTGCAGAATATACGAATGGCACAAAATCTATGGTTGATGTATTTGCCATAACTTTTGCTCTAATGGCAGGCACAGCTGGTCTTCCTCATGTAATTGTACGATTTTTTACTGTACCAAAGGTAAAAGATGCTCGCATTTCAGCTGGATGGGCATTGGTCTTTATCGCTATTTTATATACAACTGCACCAGCCATTAGTGCTTTTGCAAGAACAAATTTAATCAACACCGTTTCTAACAAGGAATACAATACTATGCCCTCTTGGTTTAGCAATTGGGAAAAAACAGGGCTAATTAAATACGAAGATAAAAATAAAGATGGCTTAATTCAATATGTTGGGGATAGCGAAAAAAACGAACTTGTAATCGATAGAGATATTATGGTTTTGGCAAATCCCGAGATTGCTAACCTTCCTAATTGGGTAATAGCACTTGTTGCTGCTGGAGGTTTAGCTGCTGCTCTTTCTACCGCAGCTGGTTTACTATTAGTGATTTCAGCAACCATCTCACACGATTTGATAAAAAAACAGATTAAACCAGATATTTCGGAAAAACATGAATTGATGTGGGCACGAATTGGCGCTGGAGTTGCCGTAATAATTGCAGGCTATTTTGGTATTCACCCTCCAGGATTTGTTGCAGCCGTTGTGGCATTGGCTTTTGGTTTAGCGGCTGCTTCTTTCTTCCCCGCTATTATTCTTGGTATTTTTGACAAACGAATGAATAAGGAAGGGGCTATCGCAGGCATGGTAGCAGGGATTTTATTAATGCTATTTTATATGATTAAATATAAATTTGGCGGATTTGGAGGAGGCACCTCATCTGATTGGTGGTTTGGAATATCACCAGAAGGATTTGGCACAATTGCCATGATTGTAAACGTACTGGTTAGTGTAATAATTTCTCGATTTACACCGAAAACACCAATTGAGGTTCAAGAAATGGTTGAGAGTATTCGATACCCTAGAAAAGAAGAATAACGATTGGAAATTGAAAACCATAGCATCAAATGTATACTGTTCAATAAAATAGTAGAAATGAAAAAAGTAGTTATTACTTAAAAAAATAATCGTTTAAATTGCGACTTAAAGTTTAGTAAAATATGAGCCATAAAATTCAAACCCTAAGTGGATACCTACATGAGTATCAAAAAAGTGTTTTACAGCCAGAAGAATTTTGGGGAAAGATAGCCGAATCATTCCACTGGAGAAAAAAGTGGGATAAGGTATTGGACTGGAATTTTGATGAACCAGATGTGAAATGGTTTCGAAATGGAAAGTTAAACATAACTGAAAATATTTTCGAACGTCATCTTTATACTATGGGCGACAAGCCCGCAATTATTTGGGAACCTAATGATCCAAATGAAGAAACTGTAACCCTTACCTATCGTGAGTTGTATGAAAAAACATGCCAGTTTGCCAATGCTATGGAAGCAAAAGGTATAGTAAAAGGAGATAGAGTAATTATTTATATGCCCATGGTACCAGAAGCAGCAATTGCTATGTTAGCATGTGCTCGAATTGGCGCTGTACATTCTGTTGTCTTTGCAGGTTTTTCTTCTACCTCCTTAGCCGATAGAATTGTAGATTGTGAGGCAAAAATGGTATTAACATCTGATGGGAATTTCCGTGGGGCAAAAGCCATTGAAGTAAAGTCGGTAGTTGACGAAGCACTTGAAAAAAGTAATTCAATAGAATCGGTGATTGTCTTAAAAAGAACAGGTACTCCTGTCACAATGAAAGAGGGAAGAGATTTTTGGTGGCATGAAGAGGTCGAAGGACTGTCTTCTACACACCAAGCGGCTGAGATGGATGCCGAGGACATGTTATTTATCCTTTACACTTCAGGATCTACAGGCAAGCCCAAAGGAGTGGTTCATACTACAGGGGGGTATATGGTAAATACGTATTATTCATTTGTAAATGTTTTTCAATATTCAATAGATGATGTTTACTGGTGTACAGCAGATGTAGGTTGGATTACAGGGCATTCATATATAGTATATGGCCCATTATTAGCAGGTGCTACTACATTAATGTTTGAAGGAGTACCCACCTTCCCTCACCCAGGTAGATTTTGGGAAATAATTGATAAGCATAAAGTCAATCAGTTTTATACAGCTCCAACAGCTATTAGAGCATTACAAGCATTTGGTTTAGAACCATTAGAACCATATCGTTTTGATTCATTAAAAGTGATTGGTTCGGTTGGCGAACCTATAAATGAAGAAGCATGGCATTGGTATCACGACCATGTTGGAAAAGGAAATTGTCCTTTAGTAGACACTTGGTGGCAAACAGAAACAGGTGCTATTATGATTTCTGCACTTGCAGGAGTAACACCCAACAAACCTGCTCATGCCTCGCTCCCATTGCCCGGTATACAGCCTATTATTGTAGATGCCGAAGGGAATGAATTAACTGGAAATAATGTTGAAGGTAATCTATGCGTAAAATTCCCATGGCCTTCTATGCTACGTACTATTTATGGTGAGCATGAACGATGTAAACAAACCTACTTCAGTACATACCCGGGACTATATTTTACTGGAGATGGTGCGAAAAGAGATCATGATGGGTATTTAAGAATACTAGGACGTGTAGATGATGTGATCAATGTGTCTGGACATAGAATGGGTACCGCTGAAGTAGAAAACGCAATAAATGAACATCCAAAGGTAATCGAGTCAGCAGTAGTAGGATATCCACATGACATTAAAGGGCAAGGTATTTACGCTTACGCAATTTGTAATATGGAGGGTAGAACGGAAGAAAATTTAATTAATGAAATTCGTGAAACCGTAAGCAAAATAATAGGACCAATAGCAAAACCTGATAAGGTTCAAATTGTTTCTGGACTTCCAAAAACAAGATCTGGGAAAATTATGCGTAGAATACTTAGAAAGGTAGCTAGTAAAGAAATTTCTAATCTAGGTGACACTTCTACACTTTTAAACCCTGAAGTGGTTGACGAGATAATCAAAGGAGCTGGATTGTAATTAGAAAAGACGATATACTTATGAAAATGAAATTATAACATTTTATTTTCATAAGTATATTTTACTAATTCAGCAATATTATTCACTTTAAGTTTTCTCATAATATTCGTTCGATGCGTATCTACCGTTCGAATACTAATAAATAATTGCTCGCTTATAATTTTGTTGCTTTTCCCATCTACGATATGCTTTAATATTTCTGTTTCTCGTTCTGTAAGATGAATATCTTTTTCTTTCTTCCCCCCTTTATTTAGAAGAGCCTTGGTAAGTATTTCAGAAATATTTTTATTGAAATGTTTTTCTCCTTTTGATGCTTTAATAACAGCCTCTATTATCTCATCTTCTTCAACCCCCTTGTGTAAATAGCCTGTTGCACCGTTTTCAAATGCTTTTATCACATACTCCTCCTCTTGATGCATCGTTAAAAAAAGCACTTTTGTCTTTATTTTAGCATCTCTTAATTTTGCTGCTAAATCTAAGCCTGATATGCCTGGAATACTTATGTCAGATATTAATATATCAGGAGCATATTGCTCTATCATTTTTAATGCCTCTAAACCATCACTAGCCTCACATACAATTTTAACATTTTCGACATTTTCAATTAATATACGAATTCCTTTTCTTACTACTGAATGATCGTCAAGAAGCATAATGCGGATTTCTTTTGAGCTAGATGTCATTTTAGATAACTTTTGATATAGTAATGGTTGTCCCTTTTTCTTCGTTGCTTAATATATTAAATTCTGCATTCATTATATCACAACGTTGTTTAATATTATATATACCATTCCCATTTGTTTTCCTAGATGTTCTATTGTTGTAATTAAAACCTACCCCATCATCGGCTATTTTTAAAACCATTTTATCCTTTTGTTTTAGGTAGGAAACAGAAATCGTTTTTGAATTCGCATATTTCAATGCGTTATTAATTGCCTCCTGTGCTATTCGGTAAAAACTCACTTCATGTTCTGGCTCCATTCGGACAATTTTAGAATGTGATATATACTCAATTTTTTCTTTCGATTTTTCATTGAGCATTTTTACCACATTACTTAACGCTGACGAAAGTCCAAAATCTTGTAACACACTAGGCATAAGATTATGCGATATTTTCCTTACTTCTTTTACTGTATCATCTAAAATTTCACCTAAATCATCTATAAGCTCATGGTCTTTTGTGTCCATTTTACTTGACTGCTTAAGTCGTTTTAAGTACATTTTTGCAGCAGAAATTAATTGTCCTAGCCCATCATGCAAATCTCTTGATAAGCGCTTTCTTTCAAGCTCCTGACCTTCAATAAGTGCTGACAGATAGTTTCTTCGCACTACTTCAAGTTCTTTTTCTGTGATTTTTCTTTTTGTCACATCTCGATTGATACTTAATATTGCCTCAACACCAGAATACTTTACAGATGATGCATTTATTTCAAAAAATATTTCTTCCCCTTTTTTATTGTAATGTGTAATATCGAACGTTTGAATACTATCACTATTTTTTACTTTGTACGTATGCCCCGTTCCATTTACTGTATTTTTAGATATGTTCTTTATAGACATTCCTATAAATTCTTCACGAGAGTACCCATAAATTTTTAGTGCTTGATCATTTGCCTCTATCACTACCTCATCATCTGGGGTTAAAATAATAATTGCATCATGCGCATTATCAAATAAACCACGGTAATCTTGTTCCGATTCTTTAAGTGCAAGAGTAGTTTTCTTTCGGAGCTTAATTTCATGTGCTAACTCCATATTAGTTTCTGATAGAAGAGCCGTTCTTTCTTTTATTCGATACTCTAAACTAGCATTCATTTTCCTCAATTTTTCTTCCAACTCCTTACGTTCCGTAATATCACGAGCTACAGCAAAAAATCCTTTTATCTTTTTCCCATCTTGTTCTTCATATACTATTTTCACATTCTGACCCAACCACAACAAAGTTCCATCTTTACTCTTTAATTGAAATTCATAATATGTGGTTTCTGTTTTATTATTTATTTGTGATTGGTAAAACGACAAAATACTTTCCTTGTGTTTGTCATATACAAGATTAATGAAATTCATCCTAAGTAATTCTACTAACAAATACCCGCTAATCGAAACTCCTTGTGCGTTTACGAATGTAAAGTTTCCTTCTAGATCTACTTCGTATATGACATCATGGGCTGATTCGACTAAAAATCGATACGTTTTTTCACTATCTCTTAATTTATCTTCATTAATCGTTTTTTCTGTAATATCATGAAACACTCCATGTATAGTAGCTATTGCATCATTTTTTCTTTTGATGTACATCACTACTTCCACGATAACTCTTGTCCCTCCTATTGTAACTAAATGAATGATTTCATTAGAAATTCGCTCACCATTGGAGACCCTCTGAATTATATTTTTTATATTATTTATATATTCTGGATGAACAATATCAAATATGGTCATACCATTAATTTGACTAGGAGTATATTCTAGGGTATTGTACCAAGAAGGATTTACGAAAATAAAATTACCCTTACTGTCCAAGATTTGAACAATATCGATAGCGTTTTCAAACAGATCTTTATAACGTTCTTCGGTTTCTTTTAGGGCTTGTTGATTCTTAGTATATCGAATAGCTTTTAAGATAGTAATAGGGAGTTTTTTTAAGTAATTACACTCCCTGTCCTTTACTAAGTAATCGTATACTCCAGCTTTCATTGCTTCAACCGCAACGCCCTCGTCACCAACACCCGTCACGAAAATAATAGGCACTTTAGAAATATGATGAATTAAATCAAGAGCTGTACCATCGGGAAGGTTATAATCGGATATAACTACATCTATGTCATTATCAACCTTTAGAACATCTAAAGCCTCCTGTATAGAACTTGCATATTGGCAGCGTCTATATCCTGATTTTATTATTTGGCGCTCAAAGGTTAATTTATCAATTTCATCGTCTTCAATATATAATAAACTATAATATTTAAGCGTTTCAGGCATTTATTTCAGGTGATTGGCTTAACGTCCAATATGAATTAATAGATTTTATCATTTCCACAAACTCATAAAAATCAACAGGCTTTACCATATAGCCCGCAACATAATTATCGAAACATTTAGCAATATCGTTATCGTCTTTAGAAGTAGTCAGTACAATAATAGGGATTTGTTTGTATTTTCCTCCATTATCTGCCCTTTCTTTCAAGAATTCTAAACCACTCATTACGGGCATATTTAAATCAAGAAAAATCAAAGAAGGAGATTTATTTTCTTCATTGTTTAAATAATCAATAGCTTCTTCTCCATTTTTAACATGATGAACTTCATTAGTAATACCTACTTCTTTTAAAGCTCTTCCTACTGTCATTGCATCCACTAAGTCATCCTCAACGAGAAGGATTGGTTTATTTTTATCCATTTTATTTAATAATTAAGACTGCATTTAATACAAACATTATTTTACTATGCCTGTGAAATAATGTGTAAAAAATTAACATCAAGCCATTAAATGTTTAACATATTTACAATCCAAAAATAGCACATAATAAAATGAAAACTATCCGTAAAATTACGTATATGTATCTAAGTACAACAACGTAGATGAAAATACGCTTTTTTACGGATTGAAAGTAAATGTTTCAAATTGTACTTTTGATTGCACTTAACTGTTAAAGGCAATACAACGTGCTTTCCATGTATATTATTATATAAAATATGTTTAGTAGATTAAACACTAAAGAAGGTGAAATAGCAAATGACATCATAAGCAAGGGGTTATCGAAAGCCGCTCTTTCATTAGAACAAATCATACAAAGCAAGGTAGAGTTAAACCCCATTAATGTCACCTACGATAAAATAGATGCCATTTTCCAATACACCAAAAAAAATGATGCAAAAACACATTTGCTAAAGACAGAAATAAAAGGAGAGATAAAAGGAATTTGTTATTTGGTTTTTACTATTGATGAAATCAATAAAATACATCAAAAATGCTTGCCTACTAAGATATTGGAAAGTCAATCACTTAATGACATGATGATGAAAGGTGCTATCCTTAAAGAAATTGATAATATGCTATCTGCTGCAGTAATTACGGAGTTTGCCAATCGATTAAAAGTTGATATTTATGGCGATGTACCTAACCTTAAAGTAGTTAAAGAAAACACTATAAATTCTATTATTGACGAAGAAGCTGAAGAGCATGAATGTTTTGTGAACTTCCGAACTATCATGCATGCTGAAGAATTAGATATTTCAGCTGATTTTATTTGGTTAATGGATGATGATTTTATAGATAGTATTAAATTTAGTGTGTCACAAATAAATGTTTGAAACATATTTCTTTGTAGTTTTTTTTTAAAAATTAATATTACAATTAAATAAAAATTTAATACATCGAGAATAGTATTTTGCTAAATTCGCACATTATGAAAAAGAAAATATTAATTGTAGATGACTCTTCGTATATGAGATCTTTGATAAAAGATTCCTTAACGGAGGCTGGCTATGAAATTGTAGGAGAAGCTCATAATGGTGAAATGGGTATAGATTTAGCCTTGGAACTAAAACCAGACCTTATTACACTAGATAACATTTTACCTGATATGATTGGTACAGATGTTTTGAAAGTGATAAAAGATGAAGAAATTGATGTGAAAGTATTAATAATTAGTGCAGTAGGTCAGAAATCTGTAATTATCGAAGGAATGGAGCTAGGTGCTTCAGAATACATTGTAAAACCCTTTACCCCTGATGAAATCGTAGAAGTTGTAAACCGAATACTTCAATAATTTATTTTTTATTATTTGATGTAAATCATAGAATAGAAAATATTCATAAATCGCTCATATTCTGTAAATAAAGTATTAAGACAATTGATTTTACTGCGAATTAAATAAGCAATCCTTTTTAAGGACTCACATACTCCCTAAATCAGGTTGTATGTGGGTACAAACGATGGCGTAGTATGTTTTTATCTAGAACTCTAGTTCGTTCTCTGTAACAAAATATCATTTATAATACAACATGCCCAAAAGGTTTTCCTTCTATTACTTAAGTAATAGAACAGCTTATGAAGTGTTTACTTTATAAAGTTGCGGTAATGACAAACTTTTTAAGTAATTTGAATAGTGTATTATACGGATATAAAAATACGTGATTTTACTGATAGATATAAGTGCAATTATCTTGTAGATTTGAATATCAATAATTTTTCCATTTTTATGGAAAAAATTAAAAATAGAAAAATATAATATTGACCATTTAAAGTTTTCAATTCCAAATTAAAATAAATATGTAATTTGGTTATTAATACTTAGTTAAGTTAATGATATTAAGAATGAGAAAAAAAGTACTAATAGTAGATGACTCATTATACATGAGGAAATTAATAAAAAATGCTCTTATCGATGAAGGCTATGAAATTGTGGGTGAAGCACATAATGGAGACACGGCTATTGAATTGGCATTAAACCTCCTTCCCGATTTAATTACTTTGGATAATATTTTGCCAGATATGATAGGGGCAGATGTTTTAAAAACACTTAAAGATGAAAATGTGGTTTCTAAAGTGTTAATGATAAGTGCTGTAGGGCAAAAAACAGTGATTGAAGAAGGTATAAAGCTAGGTGCTACTGAATACTTAGTGAAGCCTTTTACTTCTGAAGACTTGGTAGAAGCAGTAAATAGAATTTTAAAATAAAGTCATTTTTTAATGGAAGATATAAATTTATTAGAACAAGATGCTTTTATAGAGATCGCCAGTATTGGGCTAAGTAAATCAGCAGATTCACTTTCGCAAATAATAAACGAAAAAGTGCTGCTAAAAACCACTAAAATGGGGATCAGTATACGTGAACGACTTGAAAAAAGTGACACCAATGATTTTACTGTATTAACCACCCGTATTATGGGTGAGCATGAGGGTATTTGCATATTGATTTTTTCTCAAGAAGATGCTTTAAATATTCAAAAAAAATGCCTACCCGGAAGTGAGGAAAAAGAAATGAGAGAAGCTCTTCTCTTAGAAATTGATAATATCATTTCTGCTTCTGTAATTACTCAGCTCGCTAATATTTTAGACTTAAAAATTTATGGTGATGTCCCCCAAATAACCTCTTTAAATTTGGAAGAGTTAAAGCAGCACTTATATGATTTAAAAATTGAGTTTAAGCCTTTATTGTTTAGTACTAACTTAATTTCTGAAAATTTAAAAATTCAACCTGATTTTTTCTGGTATTTTAAAGATGATATGTTAAAAACCTTAAAAGAATTTGTTAATAAAGAAAACTAATGTATTTTTTATCGATTGATATATATACACATGGAAAAACAAGCGATACTATATCTTGATGATGAAGCGAGTAATCTAAATGTTTTTAAAGCTACATTTAAAAGGGATTATAAAGTTTTTACTACAACTAGTCCTTCAGAAGCATTTGAAATTATTGAAAAAGAACCTATCAAAGTTGTTCTTTCTGATCAAAGAATGCCTGAAATATCAGGAACTGAATTTCTTAAAAAATTATTAGACAAACACTCCGAAGTTATTAGAATTATTTTAACTGCGTATACCGATGTGGAAATCGTTGTTGGGGCTTTCAATGATTCTAAAATATATCGATATGTAACTAAACCATGGGATGCTACAGAGTTAAATGTAACAATACAAAATGCTCTTGAAACCTATGAATTGAAATCAAAAAATAAAAATTTAGTTAGTGAATTAAAAAAGGCCAACACCAATCTAGAAAAAAAAGTAAAAAAAAGAACATTAGAATTAGATAAAGCAAACAAAACCAAAGACAAGCTTTTTTCTATTATTTCTAAAGAACTAAATAAGCCAATCAATGATTTGTCTGATTACCTAGAATTAATGCTGAATTTTGATAATGCTATTACTTTCGAAAGTTCAAAAAAATATGCCAAAGAAATTAGTAATGCGCTATTGGAGACCAGAACACAAATGGAAAATTTATTTTGTTGGTCAACTTTACAATTAGGTACTACTGAAGTAAATATTGAAAATTGTATCATTAATAATTATGTGAAACATAATATTGAAACCATACAGTATAAAGCAATAAAAAAACGAATTAGATTAAAGTCTAATGTACCCAAAGAGATTATAAATGTGAGAGCAGATAAAAATATGCTAAATTTCATATTTAGAAGTTTGCTTTACAATG
>Ga0224506_10003032_pt1 | contig 11227 bp, 11 predicted proteins | sample SF_Jan12_sed_USG_2_FD_169108 | JGI IMG/M metagenome (GOLD analysis project Ga0224506, IMG submission 169108) | Sediment microbial communities from San Francisco Bay, California, United States - SF_Jan12_sed_USGS_8_1 | ecosystem: Environmental > Aquatic > Marine > Sediment | place: USA...
AGAAACGATGAAGCAACATCAGATCTGGAAAAACTGGATGCGGTCAAACCCACTCCAGTTACCGAAAATACAGATTCAGTCGACTCACCTGTGGATAATATAGCTGAAGGTGCTGACAAACACACTATAAACAAGACTGAGTCTGAAGACGAAGCCCCTCCCAACATAGCATCGTCACAGGAAGCAGAAGAATCAACCTTAAAGAGCGATGACAAAAACTCACAATACAGTGCCCGCATTAAGCCCGACGACAACGGCGTAACTATTGAAATCAATGCACCTGAAGAAGAACCTGTGTTGCAGAACACAACTCCCGATAATGAAAATCAGACACAGGAATCTCAGGAGACAACGGCTGGCGACGACATTAGTCACAAGGTTACAGAATCTGAGCCAGGTATTAAAATTACAGTGAAACAGGAAAACAGCAACAAATCAGCTAAAGAAGTTGTTCACATTGTAGTTAAAGGTGACACCTTGTGGGCCATTGCCAAACACTATGTCAACAACCCCTACCAATACCCTGAGCTGGCACGCCTAAGTAATATCAAAAATCCGGATCGTATCTACCCTGGTAATCGGGTCCGAATCATCCACAAACCTTCTGATAGCAAACGGTAGAGACAAACGGCATGCCGACTCGATCAACAAAAAAGCATATTGTTGAAATACTTCCTGGAGGCGATCAGGAAGAGTCCAGTCATGCAAAGACTCGGCGTGTTCATCATTACCATGTAAACATCAAAGATGTGAATGGAAATCCAGAACTTAAATATGATAGACAGATCATCATTTCTGAAAACAAGGCTAGTCCCACACCGGTGCATGAACAGGTAAAGAACAACATATCTCCAGCCAATTCAATCGAAAAACCAGAACAGTCGACTAATACAGAAAATACGGCCGATAAACCGAAAGCCAACGATGTACAGCCTGAAGCCGAGAAGCATAAACAGATTAATGTTTCAGAAGAGAGTTTCCCCACCCCCCCTGCTCAAACTCAGACCAAAAACATTCTCACTGCTGAGGACACGATAGATAAACCAGAACAAGAAGACAATACAGAATATCTTGCTACTAACCCACAGCTTATTAACAACACAAGGTTTAAGCCCGATAAAGAAACGCAGCTTAATGTAACTGAAAATGTTTCTGCCAACCCTCCTCCGAAACCGCAGGCCCGGGCTGAGTTGGCCGCTGATAAAATCATAACCGAATCAGAGCATGCTGAGATTGCTGAAAATACGACTGACAATTCAGAAGAAAATGAAACATTAAGCTCTGACATTGAAAGTCCGGTTAAAAATTTACCCGACACCACACTCATACATGGCGATGCCCCCCTGATCTCTGAGATAGAAACAAATGCGAACAACACCGACAGAAAAACAAGAAAAGACTCAGAACAATTACCTCTTGAGCCAACACCTCCTGTTGAAGACAGACCAATAACTCAAGTAGAAAATAACCCGATCTCTAAAAGCGCGCTGCGTTATGTGAAAAATATAAATAATAAGTTGAAAATAACCAAATCTAAAGCAGAAAATTATTCTTATAACATAAGAGAAAAAGCTAAACAGAAAATATCAAGTTTCACAACTGTTTCAAAAAACAATATCAGCAGAATACAAGAATCAATATCAAGTCGCGTTAATCGCATCTCTATTCCAAAAAATATTAATAAGCGACTTTTTATGTCGGCGGCCGAGGCCCGACCTAATAACAATAAAAGATTCTTATATGCTCTGGCCATTATTTTTCTGATCGCAGCTATTTTGGTCTATCTATATCCAGTATCATTTATGCAAGGCCAGATAACGACTTCACCACCAGAGTATCAGGCTAAAATTGAGCGCGATGCAGAAGGATTCACGATCACACTCGAAAAATCTGACCGCAGCGGCTCAGAAAGTCCGATTGTTGAGATTGAACATGACATTCCAACATCACAACATCAAATTGTTCACATTGTTGTCCCTGGTGACACATTATGGTTTATTGCCAAACGTTATGTTCATGATGCTATGCAGTATCCTGAACTCGCTCGCCTGAGTAATATAAAAAATCCTCACCTGATCTATCCCGGTGATCGGGTGCTTATTATTAAAAACCATCCATAGTATCTTGATCATGTTCTGTGCTGGTTTAGAATACGTACATGGACAATGTCACAAGCTGTCAGCAACTTCCAGAGAATGCTTTACAAGAGTTACTCGAAAAATATGGATTGAATATTATTTCAATTCCTTCTAACGAACCGATACCTGGAAGCTATTGGGGTGAATCAGAAGCCGGACTTATCGGTACCACTCTTTATGTCCGTGACGATACCCCTGTCCATTCCGCCTTGCATGAAACCTGTCATTACATTTGTATGGACTCGATGCGGCGAAATAATCTACATACCGATGCTGGAGGGCACTACGATGAAGAAAATGGCGTATGCTATCTCCAGATCCTGCTTGCCGATCACCTTGCTGAAATGAATAAAGAAATCATGATGCGTGATATGGATAACTGGGGATACAGCTTTCGGCTGGGTTCCGCAACTTCATGGTTTCACAATGATGCTGAAGATGCTAAATCATGGTTACTGAATCATGGCCTAATTGACCACCATAACCAACCCACCTGGAAATTAAGGCACTGACCAAAGCCTGCTGCTTTGCAGATCCTCATCCTGGCGACTATGCTCAGGGATATATTCTCAAATTGGATTACACATGAGCTTTGATAATATACACAACTATTATGAGCAACTAGTCATCGACAAGATTATGGAACTCACTCCTAAACGTCCAGTCGACGCAGACGAAAATTTTCTCGAGGACGTTGCCTGTGTAGCACTAAATCATCTACCTGCACGCTATGTTCGCTATGATGTTGATATTGTTTATTATATGACGTCTGATGAGCGCAACAGGATGATCGAGCAAATTGATAATGCCGTTACCTTTGCAATTGAATATGTGCTCAGTCATCGCCAACGATCCAACGAAAATTAACTATATCTATTTCGAGACATTTTGTTCCTTACTCAGAATGGGTATGATCAAGCTTCACTTGCTAAGCAGTTTATCCGACTATGACAAAACAAGACTTAAGCCATGATACGCGTATTGAAGTCGAGACGATGTACATCCCGGAGCAATCCAGCCCCGAGCATGAACATTATGTGTTTAGCTACACCATTACCATTAAAAACCATGGTACCGTTCCTGCGAAACTGCTGACCCGTCACTGGATCATTACTGATGCCAATGGGCATTCTGAAGAAGTGCGCGGAGAAGGTGTTGTCGGTGAACAACCCTACCTCAAACCCGGTGAAGGCTTTCGCTACACCAGCGGCACCGTCATCAAAACCCCAGTGGGTAGCATGCAGGGCAGTTACCAGATGCTGGCCGATGATGGGGTAGCATTTGAAGCCCCCATCTCTGCTTTTTCTCTGTCCATGCCAAACGTACTGCACTAGTAAGAATTATTCTCATTTTGTTGGTATGCACTGTTCTGTGACATATCCTGCATTTTTGTAGGTCTAATAAAGGTCTACACACGCTGAACCGATAAACGTATGGAGAGATTAAATTCCTGAGGAATTTGGACCATACCCATGACATTCGGCCCTGATAAAAATAATTCACATCACAAAAGCATACTTGAACGCTGCCTTTGTGCTGGGCTGGCAATATTCGTCTGTATCTATTCCTCCTGGGCCATCGCGATTACTCCTGCTGATCAGGAATCTGACCGCCAGAATCATTCTGAGACAGTCGTTCAAGGTACTCTTGAAGATGCCCAAAAGGCATTTAAGGCAAAAAATTATGCTGAATCATTAACAATTTTATCCTCGCTGGAAGGAAAGTACGCGGGACAGATTGAATTTGACTATCTGCTCGGTCGATGTGCGCTGGAAACCAGTAATTTTGACCTGGCCATATCGGCGTTGATAAGGGTTTTAACCGTTGATCCAGCATTTGCTGCGGGACGCTTTGAGCTTGCGCGGGCCTATTACAGTAAAGGTGTTCGCCTATTATCTAAAGGCCCGTTTGAACAGGCCCGAGATCAATTTAAGCTTGTTCTTCAACAAAACCCACCAGCGAAAATAAAACTGGCGATCAACAAATACCAGCAACATATCGACAAATATCTGGAAGTTCGCGAAATGAAAACCCGGCTATTTGTTGAACTCTCCGGCGGTTATGACTCAAATGTTGGCAGTAATTCAGATGATCAATATTTTAGTTATTATGATTACTCCAGCAGTTCAATGAAGACCTATGATGTACTCAGAGGTACCGGAAAACACGATTCTAGTTTTGGACAAGTCCTTGCAGGCATAGGAATTGCCATGCCTCTATTTAGCAATAACTTCGAATTATTTGGTGATGCAAGCGTAAGTAGAAAATCATATACAGACATACACGAATACGATCACGGTGCTGATCAAGTTCAGTTCGGTGCTCGGCACTATGGTGTCTCTAATACAAAACTGGCTCGACTTCGTTTTAAAAAAATCGAGGCTATAGATTCCGGTGAACGTTATTACAATGAGTTTGAACTTAAATTTGAATGGGCATTGCGTTTAAACAGAGAAAATGCCTTGAAGACCACTTTTGTCGGTGGAGATTCAAATTACGATGACTATAACGCGTCTTCCATGTCCATCAATTACAGTCGGCTTGGTGTTGAATGGACATATCTGACCCATAATGAAAGCAAATCCAGCTATCAGATACTTGGCCTTGTTGGTGGTGATCAACCACATGGGTGTTATTCAACAGGAAGCACATGTAATAGTATTTATCTAAGAGACATTACTGGATTACGACTGGCCTGGTCCAGAAATATTTTTGATCAATCCAGACTCTACAGCAGTCTCTATTTTCAGCGTTCATCGTATGGCAATGAAGCATTTTATCAACGCAGGAATGATAACAGAGTTGAACTTTTCTTAGGGCTTAATACGCCGATCGGAGACACATGGTTTATTCGACCAGAAATTCATTTAATCAACAATGATTCCTCAGTAGACCTGTATGATTTTAACCGTTCTGTTGCAACGGTTACCATAAGATGGGAACAGTAAGTATGATTACTCTACTCAATAAACGATCATTCCTACGCAGCTTAGTTTGTACCCTGGCGCTACTACTTATGCCCTTGCAATATGCACATGCTCATGCAGGTAAAGTTCTGTTTGCCAGTGGCCAAGTCACAGTAAAATCCAGGAAACATAACAATACAACACTTAAACGAGGCAGTGAAATATGGGCGGGTGATATAATTATGACTGGAAAGAATGGCACCATTCAGATTCGTACAGGCGATGACAGTCTAATTTCACTAAAACCGAACAGTAAACTCATAATCGAGGCACATAAGCATTCAGGCCCAGAAGATGAACAGTATAGTTCAATTGAAATTGTTAAAGGTGCAATGCGCGCAGTTACAGGCTTGATTGGTAAAAACAAACCAGACAATTTCCGCATTAAGGCGCGAGGCTCAACCATTGGAATTCGTGGCACTGAATTTGTAGTTCAGGTATGTGAAAGAGACGAATGTAATCTGGCAAGCGAAGGGCAAAGGAGAGATCCAGCTGATAATGGTGTTTATGTCGGTGTCGTCAGTGGTGCAATCACCGTTGAAAATAATAAAAAGATCGTTGAACTCGACTCCAGCCTGAATGTAGTCCTGGGTGTCAGTATGGGGGTGAGCAAGAACAAATACCAATATGTTTATATTGAGGAAAGAAATGATGATCCTGTTGTTCTAAAAGAGGTGCCAAAGATTCTGAGTAAGGCAATGGCACCACCCGGCCTGAAAACAAAGCAAAAATCCAGACATACCATGAAACCCTATGCCGGACTTGATAGTGCACATATTGAAACACATCTTGCCCAAACTGCCCCTATCGATAAACCCCGCTCAGGACTAGCAGATTTTGAAAATCTGGCCTATCCATCAGCCCCGGATGTATTCAAGGCATGGCGTGAAGTACGAGGTTCATATCTTGGTATCGATGTTTCTGATGGCCAGGAATACAACCTGACCAGTGGTACTCCTGCTCTAACTCCCTGAGAATTCTTAACGCAGATATTCTGCCTCAACACTTCTCAAGTTGCATCATTTCTAAACCCCGAACTTTTCTGCGTTCAATGGCAAATAAGCTGTTCGTACACGGATTTATCTTTCTATTCCCCTTAAAGTGAACCCTGTTCCCACCGCTAAGGCTATAACCGAATTGACACTTACCGCTTTTTATACGTATCAAATCTATGCCTATATCTGGTCTTTCAGTCGATGCCAAACATAAGAAATGCATCTGCAATAACGTAATTCGATTCTTTCGTTCACGTTTGCTTGTTCTATTGGCCTTAGTATCAGTCTCAATATCAGTCCATGCCGTAGTTAATTCCAACCAAATTATGCAGGAAGCACAACAGGCCTATAATCAGGGTCAATACCTTGATGCCTTTGAACTACTAAAACCACTCGAATCAAAAAAGGCGGGTATTGTTGAATTTGATTACCTCTATGGCCGAGTCGCTATCGAGGCTGGTGAACTTAACACTGCAATTGCAGCACTATCACGCGTGCTTGCTTTAGACCCAGGCTTCCCAGGTGCCCGACTTGAACTGGCACGAACCTATTACAGTAAAGGCGTTAAAGAAAATTCACGTGGCTCATTTGAACAGGCAAAAGCAGAATTTGAAACTGTCCTTGATCAGAACCCACCTCGGCATATTGAAAAATCTATCGATCGTTATCTGCTGTTAATCGATAAATACCTTGAAGTACGTCACCTCAACATGAATATGTTTGCTGAGGTTTCGGGTGGCTACAATAGTAATATTAATAGTGGCACGGATAATGATCAGTTTTATTTTTATGACCGCTATACCGCAAATTATAAGCTTGTTGATCTTGCGCCTGAAACCAAAAGAACAGAATCGTCCTTTGTAAGCGGTCAGATTGGTCTGCAAATCATATTGCCCTTATTTACCAAGAATTTTGATTTGTTTCTGGGCGGCACTGCCAGATCATTTACTTATGACAAGGTACGTAATTTCGATACCCAGGTATACAGTGGTCAGTTCGGTGCTCATCATTATGGCAATTCAAACACTAAAACAATTAGCATGAATTTTAAGGCAATTGAAGTTAATGAAGAAAAATATGGTGATGAGTTTTATATTGATCTGGAATGGGCACAAAAAATAGATGAAGATAATATGCTGGATTTTCGCTTTGTTGCAGGTGATTCAAATTTTGAAAGTGATCGATGGCCAATGTCGGTCAATGGTTTTCGCACCGGGGCCGAATGGACACATGTAGTCGACTCCAAGGACAAACATAGTTATCAAATACTATTAATCGCTGGCCGCGATGACTATCAGCAATGCCAGACTGACTGTACCGCCCCCTATCGCCGTGGTGTAATTGGCGCAAGATTTAGCGCAAGTCGAAATATATTTGGTTCGTCACGGATATACTCAAGCCTGTATATCGAAGGCTCTGATTATGATGAAGAGTTTTTTGGTAAGAAACGGCGTGACCGGCATTATGAGATATTTCTTGGCTTAAATATGCCAGTTACAAAAAACTGGCAAATCAGGCCTGAAATCCACTGGACCTACAATGAATCTAATGTAAACCTGTTTGAATACCAGCGTTTTGTTGGCTCGTTAAACATGCGAGTAGGATTCTAGCCATGAACAGCGTAACAATTATCAAATCACTACTGATTGTTTTTGCTGTATTAACAGCTGGCTTGCTATTAATACCAGAGCAGGAAGAAACCAGTGTCGAAACGCCCAAAGAACTCCCCGAAATTGCTATCGAAACTTCATCAGAAAAACAGACTAATGACATTAAAAATGATATCCCTGAGGAAGATATAAAGACTGTTATAAATAACCCAGACAAAGAACAAAACGAAAAAATAGAAATTGTCTCTAGTAATACAACAAAACAAGAAAAGAAGAAAGAAGCGAAAAAGAGCGATAAATACGTAAGAAAAAACAAGAAAAAAACAAAACCCAAATCAAGGCCAAAGCAGAAGAAAATTGTTTATGCCCATGCTGGTGTTATTCTGTTTGCCAATGGCAAAGTCACGGCAAAATCTAAAGATGGAAAAACTCGAACACTAAAACGCGGCAGTAATGTTAATGTTGGCGATACAATATTTACAGGGACGTCCAGTCAGGCCCAGATCCGTGCTGGTGATGGTGTATGTTTTCACTCAATGCGAGTAGTAAACTCATCATTATTGAGCACCAATACACAGGCGACATAGAGAAACAGAGTAGCGTTATAGAACTTGTCAAAGGTGGCATGCGTGCTGTTACTGGTCTAATTGGTAAAAACAAGCCTGAAAGTTTCAAAATCAAGGTCAAACAGGCGACCATCGGTATTCGCGGCACTGAATTTGTTATTCAGGTTTGTGATGATGCCTGCGCCAGGAACAAGAAAAAAGTGTCTGGAGAGCCGTCTGGTAATGGTGTTTATGTCGGCGTATTAAGTGGCGCTGTCGAGGTTGAGCAAAAGGAACAAAAAGTTCAACTCGATGCAAGTCTAAACGTAGTAATGGGTGTTTCAATGGGTGTTGATAAGAGTAAAAAGCAATATCTGTTTATCGGCGAGAAAAAAGATGAACCAGTACAAACACTTGAAAAACCACCTGAAGTCATTCTTCAGGCTTTGGCACCTCCGCCCCCTGCCAAGGTCAGCAAAAAAGAAAAGAAGGAAAAGACACATTCACTCAAGCCCTATAGCGGAATTGATACTAAAGTTTATGCGGCACATATGGATGCAACACTCCCAGTTGAGAAACCATTATCGGCGACCGATAAGTTTGATCAGCTTGCCTTCCCGGGCCGCCCAGATGTCTACATACGACAACGATTCCTGCTACCACGATACTATGGGTATGATAATAATATAGGCGAGCTATTGGACTTGAATCAGGGTGACCTGAGATACCGGTATTATTTCTTTTACTAAACCATAGTTGATTAAGAGCTGGATTCCCGCTTATTTATTTGTTAGTTTTCCTTCATGGCAATATACGCAATTGGTGATCTGCAAGGCTGTTACACAGACCTGCAAAACCTGCTTAATAAACTCAACTTTGACAGTAGCACAGATACCCTCTGGTTAGCAGGCGACCTCGTTAATCGCGGCCCTGACTCTCTGAAAACACTTCGCTTCATACATTCACTTGGTGATCGAGCCATTTGCGTATTGGGTAATCATGATCTTCATTTGTTAGCCGTTGCCGAAGGCATTAAGGAAGCAAAGGATGATGGCCTCGACGAGATCATTGAAGCCGATGATGGTGATGTACTCATTGACTGGCTTCGGCACCAGCCTTTACTCCACCATGATCACAATTTAGAAGTTACAATGGTGCACGCGGGAATATATCCAAAATGGTCTCTACAGCAAGCCATTAGCCATGCCAATGAGCTAGAACAGATTCTACGCAGTGAGCATTACCATGATTTTCTAAACGTAATGTATGGTAATGAACCGGCAAACTGGAGCAACAACCTATCTGGCATGGATCGATTACGGTTCATCTGTAACAGCTTAACCCGTATGCGTTATGTGCATCTCAATGGCCGTCTGGATCTGGTTGATAAAGGCAGCCCAGGAAGCCAGCTTGAAGACTGTAAGGCCTGGTTTGATATCCCTAAGAGACTAACCTCAAAAAACCCAATCCTTTTTGGCCACTGGTCGACTCTCGGTCAAGTAGATACACCGAATATCTATCCACTTGACGATGGCTGTGTCTGGGGTGGAAAACTCACAGCACTGAGAATCGATATTCAGCCAATGCAATACATCAGCATCGAATGTGCTACCCACAAAAACCCTGGCGAAAATTAATTTCTATTAACAATAATACTGCGGCTATATGTCCTAAAGTTATTCCTGATTCGATACGTTAATAACAATAACAATCTCTAAAGGCTTCAAAGGATTGGGGGAATCATGAAAACCTCATTAAATATATTAACCCTGCTATTTATTATTTCTGGCATAACATCGTGCTCCTATGTCGAGGAAGATGATGACGGGCCAAAGATCTCAGTGACAGTTTCAGTCAGAAACATCGACAACTACTAATACTTTGTGTGGGCATAATGAATATTTCGAATCGTATCTTAGTTAAAACATTTTTTTTAGTCCTGCTTATTAGTTTCACTCAACAATCATTCGTTGTTGCTGCCACAAATGAAACCAGCTTTACGCCCAGCATCGTTAAACTACCTATTACTGCGATCTCTCTACATGACTCAACCACAGGGTCAACCCCACCGATCTATATTTGTGATAGTTCTACCGAGGATTGTGTTGTTGATTTAACGGATAACACATCCATCAGCGATAAACTTACCAGAACCGGTGGCGCACAGATCCCTGCGGGTAATTATGACAGAATAAAAGTACAGCATTGCACTATTGAAGGCGGATACGATATACAGGTGCAGGGCGTTATGGGAATTGGCGTTGGCCCAACAACCTACTACACAACTCCGAACAGCGATGTGATTAGCACAGTTGCTACAGACCTTGGTCTGGCAACAATACCTATAAGTGGTTGTGAGTCAGAGTACAATCTTCCTCAGGTTGTAACCGTTGGAGATGGCTCGCCTGTGCATATAAACTTGCTTGTAAATTTCAACAAACGTGCTTATGCGGCCCTTAGCCTCATAGGTGCTCCTGCATGGTGTATAAAAAATGATGGTGGTACAGCAAGCCTTTGTCTACAACCGCCCCATTTTATTCCTATTTTGGGAAATACATTTCCCTCAATCGAAACCTATTATCTAGCAAATGGTGCTGGTATCGTAAGTACGGCCGGTGGACAAATAATACTCTTTGTTGATAATGGCGAAGTTATCGGTGGGTTTGCCCAGCCACTCTACGCGGAAGGCTCTATAGCAACTATACTTCCTTTCTCAGCCCCTTTGAGCATATTCTCAAATAATGGCGATGGGACATATACACTGCAGGCATCAGGACCTTATTCGACTTCATATGATTTTCGAATCGATAATTTCCAACGAGCAACGCACACAGGAACATATTATGACAGTGTTTTTTCCTACACTTACTCTATATACCTACAGTAGAATGGAGTAAATAAAAAAAGATAGCGGGAGTATAGTTCAGTTATTAACGTCGTTCTAATACAACAAAACTATGCGCATAGTTGTTT
>Ga0224506_10003033_pt1 | contig 11226 bp, 15 predicted proteins | sample SF_Jan12_sed_USG_2_FD_169108 | JGI IMG/M metagenome (GOLD analysis project Ga0224506, IMG submission 169108) | Sediment microbial communities from San Francisco Bay, California, United States - SF_Jan12_sed_USGS_8_1 | ecosystem: Environmental > Aquatic > Marine > Sediment | place: USA...
CTCATTCGAGAGAGCACTTGTGCACGCGAGTTACGGGAAAATTTGTATATGAGAGAGAAAAGAAGAACAAATAGACCTTATTTTCACCACAAAAGGATTTTTTACTCGTATTTTTTTGAACGAAATACATATATACTCACTGTAGGGCTTTAGAAGATTTTTGAGGGATAAAAACATAGAAGAAGAAAAGTGGTGAAAAATGGCGAAGAAAAAGGGAAAGAAGAAAGGCAAAGGCAAGAAAAAGTGAGACCGGAAAGCCTTTGTTTCTTGCTCGCCTTCTTCTGCCTTTAGGAAGCATGCAGGGGTGAGATGGTGCCTCAACTGGTGACTTGTCAGGGATGTGGTTCTGTTCTTTACAAAGGGGAAGAGTTGAAAGCTCCTTGCGACATCATTGAGAGTTATGATGGCAAATGCCCAAATTGCGGCAAAAGATTGTCTGAGATACCGGAACACTTTCAAGTTATGCCTGTTGATGAAACAAACTCAAAACTCTTTCTTAAACGAGAAAGGGTCGTCAAAAAAACTCGGATTAAGACAATAGAAACTTAAAGGAAAAGTGCACCCTTTGAGCTGATTTGGTGAGAAGGCAAGAGATGAAAAGCAGAAAGAAAGTTCATGCACGCAAGAGAGCCAAGAAGAGATCGCAAATGGCCGCGTACTCCAGAAAGAAAATTACATTCACAGAATATAAACCAGACGTGATAACCATTGCGGAAATGAAGAAGTCAATAAACGTATGAAAATCTTTTTCATTTCCTATGTTTCTTAGGATTCTGATAAAGAGGGTTCACACGCACGAGTTTAACATTCAGATGCTGTGCACGTGGTTTGTGATTCCATATTCTCCGGTGATTGGGTCTCTAAAGATAGGCAGATGCGGGGGATAGAAAGTGAAAAGCACAAAGGCAACGCCTAACAAGACCAAGGCAACCAAACTGATCTTGTTTGAGACATCTGGCAGTTTTCTGTAGGTTAACGATTTGTAGCTCACTAGTTGTCCAACTATGACGGCTATGACAAACGTGAGAATGTCGATCACTAGCACGCTTTCTCCGAGTATAGCCGTGTAAGAATAGAAGAGAATTGTTATAATGATGGGTATGAGATAGATTCCGGCAGTTTTTGCAAAGAGAAAGTTGTCCGTTGATTTCTTAATGTATCTATATTCAATAATGGCATATACAAGAGCTGGCCAAAAACCCAATTTTAAATGCTCCCATACGCTTTCATTTACGGCTGAGAATACTCCAACAACTGGCTGATGACCAGAAAATTCGAAAGTAAAATGAAGCAAACTTCCAAGAATCACTATGAAGACTATCCCTGCCAACTCGTAGGCGAATACAAACTTCCTTTCAGACCCACCCATTGCTCTCACATAACCTAGATTTAATAGATCGCGTATTAAAACTAATCATTTAGTTCTAAACTAAATATAACTGGTGTTAAGTTTGACTGTAGTCAAGTTGCCTAAAATGACGAAGTTCGAAATAGAGAGACTCCTTCGAGAACAAATACTCTGCCGCATCGCATTCAAGGGAGACGACTACCCGTATATGGCTCCATTCCAGTATGTTCCGATGAATGGATCGCTCTACTTTCACTTTACAGACTACGGCAAGAAAATGAGACTACTTGAGAAGGACAAAAGGGTTTGTGTCGAGATAGAAAATTACAGGCCAGATCTAAGCGAATACAACTTCGTCGTGTTAAGAGGCAAATTGAAAGTTGTGAGAGACCCCCAAGAAAGAGCTAATGTCATCGAAAAATTAGCCAACGAGGGAAAACAAAGGCTCTCAAGAAACTTTCTTGCTGCTCATGGCCTCAAAAAGGAGCAAGGTTGGTCTTCACTTAGTCCGGAAAAACCATTGGTGATAGTCAAACTCGATGAAGTAACCGAAACAATAGGCCTTAAATCACCGGAATGAAGAACAAATGAAAATCGGTTATCCATGCATAAACACCACATTAGGGTGCAGGAGCAGTCGGACATTTCGCCTAAAGTCCTACTCTGAAGAGCGTTTGATGGAAACTGTGGAAAACAATCTTACGTGTCTCGGGAAGATACTGAGGTTTAATGTAAAACACAACATGTTGTTCTTTAGAATAACCTCGGATCTAGTTTCTTTTGCGTCTCATCCCATCTGCAAGTTTGGCTGGCAGGAATACTTTCGAGAACAGTTCAGAGCGGTAGGAGATTTTGTCAAAAACCACGATGTGAGAATATCAATGCATCCTAGCCAATTTACTGTAGTTAATTCCTTAAACAACAGGGTGTTTCAGAATAGCGTTAGAGAACTAGTTTACCATGCACAAGTCTTAGACTTGATGGAACTTGACACTTCTGCGAAGATACAGATACATGTTGGTGGGGTCTACGGAGACAAAGAAAAAAGCATGAGAAGGTTTGTAGAACGGTTTGAAAAGCTTGATGAAGCTGTAAAAAGAAGGCTTGTAGTCGAAAACGACGATAGATATTTCAGTCTAAGAGACTGCCTCCAGATAAGTGCAGAATCAGGAATCCCCGTATTGTTCGATGTTTTTCATCACGAAGTCAACAATTTCGGAGAAACAATTTGGGATTCTTTCATGCTGCTTACCAAAACCTGGAAAGGAGGAGACGGATTACCAATGGTTGACTACAGTTCTCAACGGAAGGGTGAAAGAGAAGGTCAGCACATTGAAACGATAAACTTGGGAAACTTTAAGAAATTCCTCGAAGAGACAAAGCCTTTCGATTTTGACCTGATGCTAGAGATAAAAGACAAAGAAAAAAGTGCACTTAAAGCCATAAAAGTCGCATCACAGGACGGTCGTTTGATTAATGTTACGAAATGAAAAAGCTGAGTTTTCTAAAGCCCGCGCGGTTTTTTATAGTTCATATTTGCGTGAAGGATGACATAAAGTATAAAGCCAACTTGATAATTGAAGATATCGCGTTAATAGAGGAGATCCAAATGTCCAACAGACAACTCAAGCAGTTAAACTCAAGTACACGCGCCTTAAGTACCCTGGTCATCGCCCTGATAGTCATTGTTATAGTAGGGTCGGTGGTCGCGGTTGTAGTGGCCGCAGTCTTACTTGACTTTTGGTATCCATACGGTCGGGTAGTCGGTTCTGGAGAGTTAGTTACTGAAGAGAAGGACTTTACTGATTTTACGATTGTTGAAGTGGGATGGGGATTTGAGGTTGAAATTAGCCAGTCAGATTCATACAGCATCAATATAACAGCAGATGACAATATGCTCGATTACATCGAGGTCTCTGGCTCAGGCAATAAGTTGACAATAGGTCTCAAATGGGGCCATGGTTATCAAAACGTAAACTTAAGAGCCGAAATCACAATGCCTGACCTTTACGAGCTGCAGTTCTCAGGTGGAACACACGGTACCATTGAAGGATTCAGTACTTCAAACGAATTCGTTCTTGAACTATCCGGGGGCAGCTCTCTCATTGGTAGCTACACGACTAGTGGAGACGCCCAATTTACCCTGTCTGGAGGAAGCCGTCTGATTGAACTGGATGGTGCAGCTGATAACCTGCGGATCAGCGCCTCTGGGGGAAGCCAACTGGAACTGTCGAATTTCCCTGTTCATAATTCAAGCGTCAACCTAAGTGGTGGAAGCCGCGCAACCATAAACCTTGACGGCAGATTGGACGCTGACTTAAGCGGAGGCTCACACGTTCTCTACGTTGGCGATCCTACCATGGGCGACATCAACACTTCAGGCGGATCCACAGTAAGCAAAAAATGAACAGCTTACCTACGTTTTCTATGGCATGTGATTGAGGAATCGCTTCTTTCCAAACATAGTCTTCATAATATGAATCGATTAGTGTGTCGACCACATCAAAGGATACAACTTTCAACATAAGGCTCACAGTTACAAGCTTGGTCTTCTTGGCATATTTACTTGGTGAATCTTAGACTCCTCTATCAAAAGAAAACGCGAACTCTTGTTTCTGGTAGTCAGGAATGCTAAGGCTTTGCAAGTTCTTCCAGTATCGAGATTGTTGTTAGCACCTTGTTTACGATGTCTGTGAAAGTCACTATGCCAACAAGTTTCTGTTCGTTCATTACTGGAATTTTTCTGACTTTTTTCTTTGCCATAAGCTTAGCCGCTTCCTCTATGCTGGCAGTTTCGTTGATGGTTACTACTGGACTGGTCATGACCTGCCTTGCAGTTAGGGCTTCTGGCGATAAGCATGGCTCCACTACTCTTCTGAGTATGTCACGTTCGGATATGACACCTACGGGCTTTTCGCCTTGCACAACTACTATAGAACCTATGTTGAACTTGTTCATTTTGGCTGCAACCTCTCTGACGCTGGAGTTCGGCTGCACCACTTTCACGTCTTTTGACATGACGTCTCTTACAAGAATCATACCAACCATCTTACCAATGCTCCAAACATTTAATGCTTAATCCTCTATGTGTATTAGTCTCTTAAAAAATGGTAACGACCCTACCCATTGAACGAAACTTTGTTCAAATGGAATACAGATATATTCGAGGTTTATGAAAATGGCGACAGCAGGAGCTACAGCAGGGGCGGCGGCACAGCACACGAACTCGTATCGTGTAAAATTCAGAAGAAAGGAGTTCTTGGGACTAGTGGAAATCATCAAGCCGAGGATAATCTATCATAGAAGGCGCATGCACATCTTTGCATTTGAGGGTTTTGTCATGCATACCTTTGAGTGTAAGGACAGCGATTTCAAACAAAAAGTCCTGCATGCCATTGATTTTCAAACCAAGCATGGAGCGAGCGACTCAAAACCTTGAGGATAGTCGACTCAGACCAATCCTCTTTTCTTGTCTTTAGATGCGAACTCCTGTAGACTGGATTATTCTGAAGTGCTACAGAAGGTGATTTTGAGTTGAAGCGATATGAATGCGTGAAAGTTAAGCACCACAAAAACATCGGTAAAACAGTTGATGATTGGCAAAAGAAGGGTTGGTGTCTCCACACTTATCAAGCGATAGGAACAGCAGGTAATCCCTCCCATTACTTGCTGTTCGAGAGGGACAAGTGAGTAGCGCGCGCGTACACATTCTTCTGTGAAGAAATGTTTATCTCTAATAGAGCCTTAGGTGAATGATTGTCATGAGCGAGAGCGAATTAAATGCTATAAGACGGAAGAAACTCCGTGAACTTCAGAGAAGACTTGCTAAAAAAGAAAAGAAGACTAAGGGCGTAAATGCTGATAACGTTTTGAACAGGATCTTTAGAGGTAGAGCTTGGGAAGTGTTCAACGCTGCAAGTTATCAATATCCAGGGACTATGCAGAGAATCAAAGAAGTGTTGGTAAAACTGACTCTGACTGGTAGATTGAACGAGGTGACTGGAGAACAGCTCTATCTTTTCTTGAAAAATCTAGGTTTGAAAATCAGGCTAAACACCAAAATCAACTTTGCAAGTCATGGAAAACTAAAGTCACTTGCAGAAAAAATGAAAGAGAATTTGTAGAAAATCTGACACGCCAAGTGACCTGCTGAGTCATAATCGCCAGCACGCTCTGGAAAAAAGCTTAAAATACTCACCTAATGGTGTAGTATCACAAAAAGGATGAATTCTATGACATTTCATGAACTGAAGGTGTTCGACTTCCACGCACATTTCCCAACTGAAAAATGGGCAAACTGGATGGTCTCGTTTCAGCGAAGGCTGGCTGAGAAGTACGGAGAGAGAAACGCCAAGATACTCATGGAGCAGTCGAGGCGTGACAGGGAAGAGATGAGAAAAAATTGGGGCTTCGAGCCTCCTGAATCCAAGATGCATTCGGACGAAGAACAGGCCGATAGGTGGATTGCTGAGCTTGACATGAAAGGTGTAGAAAGAATAAACTTCGTCACAGGAGGCGGAAACGACAACCTAGCCGAGATAGTGAGAACACACCCCCAGAAATTCTCAGGGTTTGCCCACCACAGCATTTTCTCTGAAAACGCAGCCATGGAACTCGAGCGAGCGGTCAAGAGGTTGGGGTTAAAAGGCTACAAGGTCATAGCCTCCTCGCAGACCATTCCCATCGACGACAAGTCCGCTTACCCAGTCTGGGACACGGCTGAGAAGCTAGAGATTCCGGTGATCATTCATTTCGGTGTCCTCGGTGGAGGCGGCGGCATGGCATTGAACCTGAGAAACATGAACCCCCTCACACTTTGGGAAGTCGCAAAGACGTTTCCAAGACTTGCCTTCGTCATACCCCACTTCGGCGCCGGCTACCTCAGAGAGCTTCTCCGATTGTGCTGGTCATGCCCCAACGTGTACATAGACACCTCAGGGTCAAACCGATGGATGCGTTGGATGCCCTTCGAAATCGACCTCAGAGGGCTTTTAAGAAAAGCTATCGAGACCGTTGGACCGGGCCGACTGATCTTCGGAAGCGACTCAAGCTACTTCCCCAGAGGTTTCAGCCTCCCGTATCTAAGGGAGCAACTCAAAGCCTGTCGATCGATCGGGCTCGAAGAAGGAAGCATAGAGAAGATCTTCTACAAAAACGCCGCGAAACTACTGAAAATAGCCACATAAAAAACAGAGCGTCGTGCAGCTCTAAGTCAGAAAGTGCTCGTCGGTCTGCCTCCGCCGCCCGATAGCACCCCTGAGATATGCAATCTGCCCTTCATGATGATAGATCTCGGACAAATAAATCAAAAGACCGTACTCACGCTTCCTTGTACCTCCCCAGAGGGGAATCTCAGCTTCAAGCTCCGCCGAACCCAACTCTTCCAGACCTCTTAAGACAGCGTTTTTCCCCTTATTTAGATAGTCCATCAATTTCTCAAAAGAACAGGACCTGCCAACATAGTCTTCGGGCCAACCTTCAGGCTTGAACTCAGGATCTCCCTTCAGGATTCCAGGTATTCCCACGTTCCACTGTTGCGAGAGATGCATGAGAATCCATCTTATGGAGTTAGCCTCCTCCATGGGTTGCCAATTAACCTCCTCCTTTGTGATGCCCTTCATCGCTTCGTCAAATCTCTCGAAGGCTATTTCGGCGAACCTTTTCATTAAGCTCACTTTCCCAGACATCGCAATCCTCTCGACAGCTAAGTTCTTGTAGTGTAGGTCTCTGAAGATAAAAACGTTTCCGAGAGAAAATGTGCACGATCGTTCGCGAGTCCAGTTTAACACAAATGTCTCAGCATGCAGAGATCCGCCTCTTTTCAACAAAACAATTTTCAAGCAAATATTGCAAGAGCGCGCGCTATAGGTATAGGTTAAAATAATCTTAATGGCTACTTGAACAAGTAGAACGTGACCCGCAGTGAATCCTAAGGCAATGCCTATTGAATTCGTAACTTCAGAAAAAATAACTATTGACTACCTTAACCGTGCCAATCACATCAAACAAGTTTTTCCTAACCATTTTGAAGAGCCAAGCATCCGAAAATTCGATATAAACAGGCAAAAGATTGTAGACAAGTTACTCGACTATAACCAGAAAATAGACGCTCCCAAACAAGTAGTTCAAAACATACAGTCTCTTTCACAACCTGAAACCTACGCGGTGATAACCGGTCAGCAACCCGGCATATTCTCAGGTCCTCTCTACACGATTTACAAAGCAATCTCTGCCATTTCAATATGTGAAAGACTATCCGACCAGAAACGCTCATTTGTTCCTATTTTCTGGAACGCATCTGAGGACCACGATATTTCCGAAGTCGATCACATAACCGTATTCAAACAAAATGAGCCGTTCAAGATTCACTACCGTTGTGACTCAAGGGATTTTGCTTTTTCACACGTACGTCTCGACAAATCCGAAGCAAAGAAGATATTAGCAATAATAGACGGCGTCTCTCCGAACTCGGAGTTCAAGACACGTTTGCTGAAGGAAATTGACGGAATTGTTGATAAGTCATCTACTGTGAGCGATTTTTTCTCAAGGGTTATGATTTATCTCTTAGGAGACTTGGGGCTCATTCTGATAGAGCCCGAATGTTTAAGGGAATTGATGGTTCCCATATTTGACAGGTTGATTAGAAAGCCAGCTGAATGCACGCGAATCCTTACTGAAACAGGTTCAAAACTAGATAAGCTTGGCTATTCGCCCAAGATCCACAAAAAATCCAACATATGCAACTTCTTCATCCTTGACGATGAAGGTAGACGACTACGAGTGACATACAATGGAAATTTTCAAGTTGCCCAAAAAACTTTGTCTCAGAGAGAACTCCTTAGCCTGTTAGACGAAAATCCTTCCAGGTTTAGTGCTAACGCCGTAACCAGACCCATAACTCAAGATTTTCTCTTTCCCACATTTGTGTATGTAGCTGGACCTAACGAGATAGCCTACTATGCGCAACTAAAGGGAATATACGATTTCTTCTCCCTTGAGATGCCTGTCATATTCCCGAGATTTGGGGCTACAATAGTCGAGAAGAAAATATCCAAAGTCTTAGAGAAACATAAAGCACAAATTCATGAATTGAACAACCCAGAGGAACTACTGAAAAGACTAGCCAAGCAGAGGATCGATGATGTCTTCGCTTCTTTTAAGGATGAGACTCTAAGAGGCATGGCTGAGGTGACCCGTAGGGCTGAATCTATCGATGAAACTCTCATCGGACCCTGTTCACTTGCAAGAGGTAGAATCCTCAAAACAATGGAAGCCTTAGAAGACAAGATCACGTCAAGACTGAAACAACATGACTTAATTACCAGACAGCAGATCATCAAAACTTACAACAACATTTTTCCTTATGGAGATCTCCAAGAAAGGAATATAAATGTCACAGAGTACCTCATAAAATTTGGGAATGAATTCTTGAAGATTGTTTATGAAAATTTCCTTAACGCCGAATACGGCGCGCACAGGGTGATTAAATGCTAGATATGATTGCTTTGAGCCCTCATCCAGATGATGTGGAGCTTTGCTGTGGAGGCCTCATTGCTAAGATGCATGAGAAAGGATACCGGATTGGGATCATAGACCTCACTAAGGGCGAGCTGGGAACCGAAGGAACAGCAGAGATAAGGATGCGCGAAGCAGCCAAGGCAGCTGAGATACTAGTGGTACAAATCCGTGAAAACATCGATTTAGGAGACTGCAAATTAAGTTCCGGCTTTGATGAAGCGAAAAAACTAGCTGATGTGATCAGGCGATACAAGCCTTCAGTTCTTGTGGCTCCGTACGGAGATGAGCAGCATCCTGACCATGCTGTGGGCAAAGAACTTGCTAAGAAGGCAGTCTTTCTTGCCAAACTCGTCAAGGTAAAAACAGATCATGAGGCTTACGGAGTGGGAGCGGTTGTCTATTACATGCTACACCAGCCATTTGTTCCCTCTTTTGTAGTCGATGTTACAGAGAGTTACAGCAAAAAGCTAGAGGCCATTAACGCCTACGAATCCCAGAGGAGACTGATGTCTGGTGTCGAAGGTCTCCTCAGATCAATAGAATTGAGAGACCAGTTTTATGGTTCGAAAATAGGTGTCAAATACGGCGAACCGTTCTTCTGTGACGCTCCTTTAAAGATAGATGATCCGGTGGGATTCTTGAGATGAAGATAGGCATCGTATGCTTTCCAACTTTTGGGGGCAGCGGAATCATCGCCACAGAACTGGCGCATCTGCTGGCGAAAAAACACAAAATACACCTCATCAGCTATGACAAGCCTGTTCGATTAGAAAGGGATGGAGACGTTTTGTTTCACAAGGTGGAACTTTTCGAATACCCACTTTTTGAACGTATTCCATTCGGTTATTCTCTCGCTCTAGCCTCAAAACTGGCAGAAATCATAAAGTCCTACAAACTAGACATAATTCATGTTCATTACGCTGTTCCTAACGCCGTGTCCGCTTACTTGGCCAAGAAAATCTGCAACGACTCTGTAAAAGTGGTAACTACGCTTCATGGCACCGATTCCTACCTGGTGGGGCGTCATCCTTCTTACAAGGAAGTAACACAGTTCAGCATGCAACAGAGCGATGGGCTAACAACGGTCTCCGAATACTTGAAAGAACGAACAATGACCGAGTTTAACATTTCAGGGGAAATCAAGGTGATACCAAACTTTGTTGACCCACAGGAGTTCAGGAGACTTGAGAAAGGTCGGGAACAAAAAATCGTGTGTCATTCATCCAACTTTCGACCAATTAAGAGAATACCCGACATTATTAAGGCCTTCAGAATAGTCTCTAAAGAGATCAATTGCAAGTTGTTGCTTATCGGGGATGGTCCTGAACGTCCCAAAGCTGAAAAACTAGCGAAAGATCTTGGAATGTCAGATAGAGTTGACTTCTTGGGAAATGTGAAAAACGTTCAGGGGATACTGGGAAAGTCGGATCTGTTCCTCTTGCCATCAGAGGATGAAAGCTTCGGACTGGCTGCATTGGAGGCTATGAGTTGCGAAGTTCCAGTTGTTGCAAGCAAAATCGGAGGACTAAGAGAGTTGATCACTCACGGTGTCGACGGTTATCTAATCAAAGTTGGAGACGTAGAAGCGCTCGCAGAGTACTCACTCAAGACTTTACAAGACCCAAAGCTACAGGAAGAACTTGGTAATAACGCTAGACAGAAAGTTCTGAAAAGATACACGCCAAACAAGATCGTGCCTAAATATGAAAAGCTATACAATGAAACCCTAAAAGAAAGATGAATGACTAAAAGACGTGCCCATTTTCCACAGAACAGATTGAAAACATTAGCGCACGCAATTACTGTTCTTCTGTCGCATCCCATTTCTCTACGATAAGTTTGTTGTCTCTAGGTTTGAAACTGACTTTTACATTTATGGAGCCCATTGCGCCTTTTCTGCCTTTGCCGAAATCCTTGAATGGGAACATGCTATCTTCAGCCAAGTACACTGGAAGATAAACTAGGTATTTGCCGTCTTTCCTTCTGAACAAACGCCCTCTTCCCTCACTAACCATTCTGATATCCCCTAATTGCATTATTGGTTTAAGAAAAACTTGTTAGGCAGAATATTATTTAAGTTTTTATCTCATTTCATTCAATGAATCCGTCACTAAATCAACAAGTCTCCACTTTTTATGAATCATACAAAACGATGCTTTATAGAAGCAAACAAATCAAAGTATGCTTCAGTCAACATCTTTCCGACCTCTTAGTTCTCTTCAGCCTCCCTTTTTGAGCTGATTAAACATTACAGAATACACTAAAAACCAGATGGCATCGTTTCGAACATTATCAACTTAACACTCCTTTGTGTTTAGTGAAAGTTGAAAATCTGTGGTTGAAAGGTTAAGTGACGCGCG
>Ga0224506_10003034_pt1 | contig 11226 bp, 8 predicted proteins | sample SF_Jan12_sed_USG_2_FD_169108 | JGI IMG/M metagenome (GOLD analysis project Ga0224506, IMG submission 169108) | Sediment microbial communities from San Francisco Bay, California, United States - SF_Jan12_sed_USGS_8_1 | ecosystem: Environmental > Aquatic > Marine > Sediment | place: USA...
ACGGTTATGATATAGGGTAGATGCCTGAAATCCCCTCCCGCGTCTATACCGTATCCAGCGATCCATCTGTCAGGAATCTCGAAGCCAAGGTAGTCAATGGCCAATTTCTCCTTTATCTTTCTCACTTCTTTGGTTGGGTTTTTCAATACTTTATTGAACAAAACGCATACTTTCAAAGAATTCAGAGCTTCCTTTTCCAGCAGGTGCTGCTTGATCTTCCACAGCGTAAAGCCCTGGTCCACAAGATCTTCGATCAAAATCACATCCTTTCCTTTGAGATTTCCGGGTTTGAGTTTAATGCGGACTTTTCTCGCTGATTCCTCTGACTCCTTTATCTCCTCACCGTAGGTGACGGCTTTGATGAAATCGAATTTGATCTCCGGACCTTTCAACCCGTACGTTCTGTAGATTTCTCTTCCCAGGTCTGAAGCAAAAATAAAAGCACCCTGGAGGACTGCCACCAGAAATACTTCGTCTGCGTTTTGATAATCTCTGCAGACTTCCTGAGCCAGCGCTTTGATCCTTCCCTTGATGTAAACCTCAGGAATCAGGATCTTATCGATTTTATCTCTTTTTCTCGCAGGGATGTCGGAGAAGAGAGATCTTTCGTCTTTTGTTTCCGGGACGCCTTCTTCCGGGATTTTTATAACGCTTTGATAATCGATTAGTCGACTCATGTTTCAGGGAATACCGAGATGATTGATCATCATGGGATGTTTGGAATCATTTGTCATGCAGGAGGAAGTCCGCAAATGCCTGATCCAGAGCTGAATCCTGTTTTGTGAGGCCTCCATTTCTGCAAGTTAGCCATCTAAGTATGTTTCTCTTCTCTATGACAAAGACCTTATAACACAGGCAAAACCATAGAGCAAGCTGCCTGTGTTGAAGTAGATCGTGGGATTAGCCATTTTCGCTTTTTTCTCAGGGAATCTTTTCTTTTAGTCGTTCATTTCGATAAATCGGTCAGTTCGTCTTTGACTTAAGTTTATTCGCATGCTATATATTTTTACTTATAATCCTGAAGGATTGAATAAAGGGAAATAAGCAGGATGCAAGAAAAAAACTCCCTCGCTTCACATTTCTGTTTGAAGCTTTAACTAAATGCGCCATTTTAAATGAAGCGGCTTTGAGCTTAAGGAGAACAGCATGAACGACCAAGATAAATCAAAGGACCTTCTCGTTGAAGAATTGTCAGGATTGCGTCAAAAACTTGCTGAACTGGAAAAATCAGAAACGGAACGCAGTCTTGCCGAGACAGAACTTCGTGAGGCCAAAGACCGATTACAGAACTTGTTCGAGGGTGTCCCTGTGGGACTTTACCGCTCCACTCCGGAAGGCAAAAGACTTGATGTCAATATGACTTTGCTGCAGATGGTGAGATGCTCGGATCGAGAAACTTTTCTAAAAGGAAATGTGAGTGATGATTATGTCGATCCCAAAGACCGCGAGAAATGGAAGGCCCTTATTGAACTCTCCGGGGTCGTTCGTGGTTTTGAAGCGGAATGTCGTCGGTATGACGGGACAACCTTCTGGATACGTGATAGTGCCCGGATTGTGCGTGATAACAAAGGTCGTGTCTTGTACTATGAGGGAGCCGTAGAAGATATCACCGAACGAAAACAGACGGATAAGAAAGAGAGACAATATGCAGACAATCTGGCTTTTTTATCCAGGACAGCCATGGAATTCGTGGAGTTTCCTTCCGGCTCGAATATCTACCAGTTTATAGGTGAGAGAATGAAAGAACTTGTTGGCAGCTCCTTGGTCTTTGTTAATTCATTCGACCAAGCAACTCAATGTATTCAAGTGCGGGCTTTTGTTGGAATGAGTGAGATGATGAGCAGCATAATTAAAATTTTAGGGAGAGATCCTATCGGGATGAGTTTCCCCATCAATGATGAAGCCCGGGCCGGGCTCACCACAGGGAGGTTGGTCAAAGTTCCCGGAGGCCTGCGTGTGCTCACTTTTGAGAAAATTCCATCCCGTATCTGCAGCGCCCTGGAAAAGCTTCTTGGATTGAAAAATATCTATGTTATAGGCTTCACCAGGAAAGGTGAGCTTTTTGGCAATGTTGTTGTTCTCTCCCGAAATGGAGACTGGTTGGAGAAAAGGAATCTCATAGAGGCATTTGTCGGCCAGGCATCAGTAGCGCTTCAACGAGATCGGGCTGAGAAGGAATTGAAAAAGTACAAAAGCCATCTGGAAGAAATGGTGGAAAAGCGCACTGCCGAACTCAAAGCGGCTAACCGAAGACTTCAACAGGAAATTACTGAACGCAAAAAGGCAGAACAGGAACTTATGACATCTGAATTGAGACTGCAAAAGCAAAAATCCGCTTTGGAACAGAAAAACATAGCCCTAAGAGAAGTCATAGCCCAGGTCGAAATGGAGAAAAAATGGATTAAAGAAGATATAGTAGCGAACATAAAAACAGTGATATTTCCTATACTGGAAAAGCTTAAAATTAAGATTGTTAAAGATAAAAAAAATGCCTTTAAATATATTGATCTGCTTCTTTATCATTTAAATAAATTGGCTTCTCCATTCGGGAAGGAATTAACAGGAAAAATCTTTAGTTTGACTCCAAAAGAAATCGAGATTTGTAATATGGTTAAAGGCGGCTTGACAAGCAAGGACATAGCTGGTCTTCTCAATGTTTCTTACAGGACAGTGGAAAAGCACCGCAGGAATATCAGGCAAAAAATCGGAATATCCAATAAGAATATTAACTTGATCTCTTTCCTTCGTGAACTCTAAACCTTAATTTCCCTTCAATATAACAAGTATTTTATATGCCCATTCCCTACTCACTCTTTTCCAATTGATATCTTTGTATTGAAAAGATATTAGTAGACAAAATTGATATACAAAAAATATAAATGAAGGAAAATTCCTGCACGGAAGCAAGATATTATGCCATGCCCTCTCTCGATCCAGTATCATTATCCTCTAGGAGCTTGTCCTCTCAGAGCTTCTTTTCCCCAAGGAGAATGAGAGAGGGCTGGCTTTTGGAAGAGGGAGCGAGTTATAACCTCGATAGAGAGGACAAAGGAAGAAAAAGGAATTCGCAGTAGGGGAGGGAATGATTGTCGAACGGTAAACAAGAAATAATAGATGACATAAAAAAATATATTAAAGAAAACAGAGGAGACTATAATCTGTGGTATGTCGGAGTAAGCAGCAACGCCCGCAATACTCTGTTTATAGAACATAAAGTCAAAGAAAAGCAAGATCTTTGGACCTATAAAACTGCTGTTTCTTCTGAAATAGCCAGAGAAGTTGAAAGATATTTTTTGATTGTCCTTGGGGCCGACGGAATGGTTGGTAGTGATGATGAAACTGCCAGAATGGTCTACGCTTACAGAAAAGCCATGCACACAGATCCATAGATAATAGTAAGCCCGGTGAGGGGGACGATATTCTCAGGATAGAGTGGGCGCTGAGTAGTCGTCCCGTCTGATGGAGAGAGCAAAATTTATGGGGGGGTCTAGTCTCTTTGCTCCCACATCTTCACCAGATAGGATTTTTGCTTTCCAAACTCCAGGCAGATGTTTTCGATTTCTTCTTCTGCCTCTTGGTTGCTCATGTCCTTTGTTTTGAGCACAAAAGACGCCGTGAACCCGAAGTAGAGAGGGATCATGGACTCAAGGACTGAAGGCAGGCTCATCTCCATGAAGACATGCTTGAACCTGTGGTAGAAGATGATATAGTCGTAGATGATTTTCACCCAGAGTTCGAGAGGAAAAAAGTAGCCTTTTTTAGGTTGGGAAGCGACTTTTTCAATCTCGTTGACTTTTTCCTGTGTCCTTTCAGTGAGAATCGATTTCATGGAAGCCAACCCCTTTTATAAAATTGAACAAATAAGTGGTCAAGATTTGAGGAATTCCCGGATCGATACGTAGTGGAGAATCTTCTTGTTTGGATCTTGCTTCTTCCCGCTTCAATTTGACGCAAAGGCATGATTTTTTGGAATAATAAGTTAACTTTATTAAATACAACGAGATTAGGTTGAAAATCAAGTGATTGATACAATTATTGTAAACGCAATAAATGTTTTTACATTGTCATTGCGAGCCCGAAGGGCGTGGCAATCTTTTTCTCTATATGATTCTGTATGAGATTGCTTCGTTTAACTCGCAATGACATATTAATTAATGCGTCTATATTAGTAAGCTTCTCTGTTTACGCGATGGATTAAACATCTAACCTAATGGAGAATTGCGGCGACGGTTCCTCTCCATCCGAAGCCCATGAAGGAGGGTGGGAGGATCTTGGCTAGGACGGAGGGGAACCGGCGCTGCGTCAGATTACAGCTTTATAATTCACTGTCACGGAAATAGAGATACTTCCACACAATTATGATTGACACAATATTTTTTTTTCTATATCCTAGTACCACTAACGGTTCAATCCAAAAAATCCTTTTTTGTGTTGTAACTCGCTTATAGGAGGGCAAAATGTCAGATTTCTTCCAGAATGGCGTTATTGCCACTTTTCATAGACTGGGAGAGCTCCAATTGTCCAAATTGGAGAAAGATTTAAAGGAATTTTCATCTACAAACCCGATTGGCCTGGTCCTGCCTTCGCTGTACAGGGAATACGCAAGCGGAGCACTCCCTAATATCATGGCTCATTTAAAGAGAGTGAAATACCTCAAAGAGATTGTTTTATGCTTGGACGCGGCGGAGCCGAAACAGTTCAAGGAAGTCAAAAAAGCTTTTGCTGACCATAAGAACTTTAAAATTATCTGGAATGATGGCCCCCGGATGAAAAAGCTTTATCAGCTTTTGGAAAAAGATAATCTTCATCCTGGAGGAAGAGGAAAAGGACGAGCTGTCTGGATTGCCATCGGCTATGTTCTGGCAAGAGGAAAGAGCCGGGTCATCGCTCTCCATGACTGTGATATCGTAAGCTACAACCGGGGTCTTCTTGCCCGTCTCTGCTATCCTGTGGCCAATGTCAACTCAGAGTATGAATTCTGTAAAGGCTATTACAGCCGTTACACGGATCAATTGTACGGACGGGCCACTCGCCTGTATTTCACTCCTTTTATGAATGCTTTGGAGAAGATTCTGGGCTATCTTCCCTTCCTGGTTTATATGGATAGTTTTCGCTATGCCCTCTCAGGTGAGATCGCGTTGAGGAGGGACCTGGCCCTGGCCATGCGCATTCCCAGCGACTGGGGTTTGGAAGTGGGAACTCTGGCCGAAGTTTACAGAAACATGGCCTTAAACAGGATCTGCCAGGTGGATATTGCTGATACCTACGAACACAAGCATCAAGAGCTGATTCCAGACAACCCGGAAAGGGGCATTTTGAAGATGTCCATTGACATCACAAAGTCTGTTTTCAGGACTCTTGCCACGGAGGGAGTGCAGTTTTCAGAGGGGTTTTTTAAAACCTTGAACAACATCTACTTAAAAATCGCTCAAGAGGCAGTGGTGCGTTATGAGAACGACGCAGCGATAAATCACTTGAATTTTGACCGCCATAGTGAGCTGGGATGTGTCGAAGCTTTTGCCGTGGGCATAAAGCTGGCTGGGGAGACGTTCTGGGAAAATCCTTCAAAGCCCAACCTCCTTCCCAACTGGCACAGGGTTTCAGCGGCTGTGCCAGAGTTCTTCAGCCTGATGAGGAAAGCAGTAGCCGAGGATAACGACTAACCTCCTTCTCAACTCCATTCCGTTTCGATTTTTTCCTGTCTGGAAGCATCTCTATCTCCATGACAGTTAATTATGAAGGTGAAATCTGTCACAGCGCCGGTTCCCCTCCATCCAAGCCAAGACCCTCCCACCCTCCTTCATGGGCTTAGAATGGAGAGAGACCGTCGCCGCACTTACCAGCTAGATTCGATGTTTTCCCTCATCATGGAAATAGAGATGCCTACTCTTGTCTTTAAAAGTTTGACTTTTTCCTTTTTACTGTTTAACATAAAAATTGGATTGCAACCGGGGCAAAAGGCAAGAGAAAAGAGAGGATCAAAATGGTATTTCCAAAAAAAGTACTGATTATTGCACTCTGCGTCATCATCGCGGCTGTTTTGGTTTATTTCTTTGTTTTCCGGGGTAAATCAGAGAAATCTGGGGAGGAATCATCGGAGGCTTCCGCTGAAGGCCGGACAATTGAGGAGGCGTCGCTTCCTGTAAAAGTGGATGTAGCCCGAATCGGAGACCTGATTATCACCCTGAAATCCCCTGGTGAAGCTGTGACGAACATGAAAATAGACATAAAGGCCGAAGTGTCGGGTGTTATAAAAAACTTGAACCTCGAAGAAAGCAGGCATGTTAAAAAGGGTGACCTTCTCGTTGGGCTGGACGATGAAGAATACAGGTTGAGATATGAGAATGCAGCGGCTGACCGGCTGAAATTTTTATCAGATTACCTGGTGGAAAAAAGATTTGCCGAACAGGAGGCAAGCACCAGCGCTGATATGGAGAAGATTCAAAAAGCAAGAGATGATTATGAGAATGCCAGGAACCTTTTCCGTGAAGGCCGCATTTCCCGCTCCGAGTTTGAGAAGGCAAGCTCTGAGTACGAATTGGCCTTGATTGAGGCGGGAGATAAAAAGGAGGAGATCCTGTCGGCTACAAAGGGACTAACTCAGGCCGAGATTCGAGTTAAAGAAGCTCAGTTCAACCTCGAGAAGACAAAGATACGCGCGCCATTTTCCGGGATTATCTATGATATTCAGGTTTCGCCTCAGGAGCATGTCTCGCCAGGTCAGGAGCTTTTTACGCTGGTGAACATCGACCGGATTCAAGTCCAGGCAAGAGTGCTGGAGAGTGAAATAAGCAAAATGAAGGTCGGTCGGGAAGTGGATCTCAAGTTCTCTGCCTACCCGGAAAAAGTCTTTAAAGGGATTGTAAAGGCGATAAGCCCGGTCATCAATCCTGAAGATAGGACCTGCAAGGTTACGATTGATGTCGCCAATCCAGAGGAGGAGATCAAACCCGGCATGCATACAGATGTCGAGATTGCGGCTGAGATTCATAAAGACAGATTGCTTATTCCTCAAGAAGCCGTCCTGGTTCGAATGGGAAGGAAGATGGCCTTCGTGATTGAGGGAGAGTTAGCCAAATGGAGATACATCGATGTCGGCCTTGAGAATGAATATTATGTTGAGGTCTTAGATGGAGTTAAAGATGGAGAGACGGTCATCGTAGACGGCCATTTCACTCTCGCTCACGATGCCAAGGTGAGAATCGAACAGTAGGTTGTCCCTGCATTTTGGATCGCGTCTTACCTTTTTTTTATATCATCCTTTTTCATAGACTATAAAATCTTCAAGGTCGCTTCTTCCATTCCCGTGTATTTTACCCACGCTATCTGGAATAGAATCATCTTTATTAATTCATCGACAGTCTCAGGATAGGCAGAGGGTGTACTTTCTGTTTATTCCCGTTGTGCGCGATCGTTTCCATAGCGTTTTCTTCATAAAGCTAGAGGGACACATCTTTACTTCAATGAGAATATGACTCTGACCACAAAGATGACGCCTCTGGGGCGGCCGTTGATGACCATCGGCTCATAAAGCCACTGACGCACCGCATCCACAGCTGCCTGGTCAAGAAGGGGGGTGGACTTGATGATCCTCACATCGTTCACTCTTCCGTAGATATCGGTCGTGGCCTCGACGATGACCACGCCTTCCACTCTTGCCTGGCGGGCAATCTCCGGATAGATAGGGGGCACTTCTCTGATCAGTTTTGGGGGTCTGATCTCCCCGACCGCTCTGATCGGAGCTTCGACCTCACCGACAACACCACCGAGGACACCGCCAACAACGCCACCCAGGACGCCGCCGACGACTCCGCCCTCGACTCCGCCCTCGACTCCGCCTTCGATTCCGATATCGGAGAGCTCTTCTTCTGAGATTTCTTCGGGGATTTCGACTGGGGCGACGAGTTTACCTGGTTCAATGGCAGTGCGGGACTGGACAGGACTGATCCTGGTTCTTCTGGTGGAGCTGGCGCGTTTTTTTGCCGGGGGAGGTGGAGGAGGCGGGGGAGGTGGGGGAGGCGCAAGGAATGCACTGTAGATCTCGACCTGCGGAAGATTACCTGGATTCATTAGAGGAAAGATGACAAGAAGCAAAGCGAGTATAAGATGGGCTGTCACAGAAAGCGGGAAAACCATCGCCTTCACGCCGATATTTTTTTCACCTTTGATGAAAGAATCTTGAAACATTTTAGCCTCCTTATGTTGGCCTTCATAAGCAATCTGATTTATCCTGGCTTTAATCCGAGATGGGAATGACGCCCAGTAGATTTCTTCTTGAGGGATGAAAGGAGTTTCTCGCGGCAATTCATCCAGCTTCAGCAAAAAAGAGAGCTCCTGGCGGCATCTCTCGCATGCCTGCAGATGGTTTTCGACTTTTTTCTGTTGCTCCTGATCGAGTTCTCCATCAAGATAAGCGCCTAAAAGTTTCTTGATAGTTTCGTGTCTCATGGGCTTCTCCCTTATATATAATCAGCCAGTAGAGCTTTGAGTTTTTTCCGTGCTCTATTGAGGCGTGACATCACCGTCCCCTTGGGAAGTCCGAGGAGCTGAGATATCCCCTCATAGCTCTGGTTCTCGTAGAACCTCAGGATAAAAATGAGGCGTTGTTTTACGGGAAGAGCCTTGAGAGCCTCCTTGAATTTTAGCTCTAATCGATTTCTCTGGAGCCTGTCAGGAGGCAGCTCTTGGTTGGTTGATGAGGCACTACCGGGGATTGTGTCCTCTTTTTCTCCCAAAAGCTCTTCCCGTTTATTCGCCTTGATGTAGTTCAGGTTGTTGTTCACAGCGATCTTCCGCAGCCAGGTGAAGAAATTCATCCCATCCCTGAATGAAGAGAGGGAGAGATAGGCTTTGATGAAAGCTTCTTGGGAAAGGTCGTCGGCGGACTGATGAGCACCGGTCATCCGATGGCAGAGGTAATAGATGCTCTTCTGGTATCTTCTGACCAGTGATTCGAAAGCTTCCATGTCTCCCTCTTTGGCTAGCGCAATGAGCCTCTTTTCTGGAATGTCTTCTTGCCTCATCGAACCTTCCTTTTTATATACAATCGGAATACAGAATTATTCCCTTGTTCAGTTTGTTATGAGGCATTTTTTATCCCCTCCACAACCATATTCTGCAACTTTTGTGCCAAAGCTTAATCGTTTAATTTAATTATTTTCAATAAGATAGAATTACGAAAAACGTTTTGAAGCATTAAATTTCTTTACAATTGTAAACTTTCTTATAGGAATCCGCAGAGTATGGTTTTAAATTTTAAAGAGCACGGTTATTCACTTAAACCAGAACCATGGAGGTGAAGGAAGATATGTCTTGAAGCCTGTTGACGATCGGATGATATGCGCCGCGGCTTGCCGCGGGGAACCGATCGTCGGGGGATCCAAGGGGGTATGCCCCCTTGGTCGCAGGGCGTGGGTTCATGCCCCGCCCAAGAAGGGGAGGCAGCGAGCGGAAGCGAGCGTTGGAAGGGGGAAGTCAGTTCCCCCTCCAAGTTGACTCGGATTGGTGAAAGACCAGAAAAGGCCTTACTATTTTGTTAATCGGGGGGAAAGCTCTAGAAACCGTCTTTTATCTGATCCCAGTTCAAGACCTTGTATCTTATTATTTTGACCTCGCCGGTCTCATCGGAAGTGAAGAGGTCGTAGAAGCAGCCGTTTTTAATGATTTCGGGAGAGAAGGGGAGGCTTGTCCTGTAGAGATAGTAGCCTTCCCTGTTGAAGATATCAAATCCCACGTTTTCAGTCTCATCAAGTACTGGCTTGACCTTCTTGATGTAAATCCTTCCTTTTTCGTCGATCAAGATTCTGTCAAAAAAAGGACGATGAACAGGAAATTGAACGGCTTCTTCGACCACTCCTTCTGGCCATTGTTTTATCAGCTCGGAGAACCCTTCATATATCTTATCTTTCTCTTTTTGAGAGATGGAGTGGAGAGGTTCTTCTTTTTTTACGATCAGTTCTACCTCTCCATCAAGATTGATCCGAGAAAAGCTGTACTCTGAAGAATCACCATAAAATATCTGATAGTCGTTTGAGAAAACAAAGTATAAGCTTGGATTGTAAGAGTGAGTTATGGAGAATGTCTGAACGACATTCCCGCTTTTTCTCATGACCTGGGTGACCTCAGCGAACTGTGCGATATTTTCCAGTATCTTTCCTTCAGAGTTCATTTTCACCACAATCTTCGTTCTCTCTCGTTCAGCCCTTGTGGTTATCAAGCCGAAAATATTTCCCTCAGGTGAGACCCAGAAATCGTTAACTTGGTCGGAGAGTGGAATGGTCTTTACAAATTCACCCGTATGATTGAAAAAATGAATTTTCCTTCTATCCGAGACATAGATATTGTTATTCTTGTCCAATAATAATGAATACGGCCTCTCGAATTCGCCGGGTCCCTGTCCCTTTTTCCCGATTGTCTGGAGATATTTTCCGTTTTTGTCAAATTTCTGGATTCGGCAGTTGCCTCTTTCCAGGATGGAGATGTTTCCTTGGTCATCCACGGCGATGTTTCCCGGGTTATAGAATAAATAGTTATCGTCATCCTCGCGTCCGATGCTCAAATCTTTTTCCAGCTCGAAAAGGATTTCCCCGTAAACGGGGTCGGAAGGATTCTTGACGATTTTCGTGTCGTTTTTTGATTCGACCTCTCCTTTCCATTCCGCTTTTTTCACGGTTTTCGCTTTTGAGCAGCTCATGATCAAGAGCGAGATGAGGGATATGACGAGAAGAGGTTTCAGGCAGGTTTTCATCGTCCTCCTCCTCTGAAGTCTTTATTAAATAGAACGTTCCAAAAACAGGTTTCGTTTACCATCTTTTCGTTCCTTGATTTTGAGGATCAATTCCTCTGCCTTTTGCTTCAAGGTAATGTGAGATGTGGCCTGTTCAGCCAGCTTCAGGGCCTGGTCATCCATCTCGGCGTTGAAGTAGCCGGCTGCGGCATTGTAGAAGAAAGTGGCTTTGGTGAGGATGGTATTTTTCAACTGGACTTTCTTTTTAGCGATCATTTTCTGTTTTCTTTCCTCGGAAAAGTCTGAGCCTTCGATCTCTGCGATCTTTCTTTCGAAAGCCAGCTCTTTACCGTAATGACAGAGGGCCGCTCTTTCGTAGTATTCTCCTGATCTTGCCCATTCCTGACGGTCTCCAAAGATTTTCCCCAGATAAAAAGCGGCTTCACAGTTGTTCGGGTCCAGTTTCAGTGATTCTTTAAAATTAGTCTCCGCGACCTCTT
>Ga0224506_10003035_pt1 | contig 11226 bp, 11 predicted proteins | sample SF_Jan12_sed_USG_2_FD_169108 | JGI IMG/M metagenome (GOLD analysis project Ga0224506, IMG submission 169108) | Sediment microbial communities from San Francisco Bay, California, United States - SF_Jan12_sed_USGS_8_1 | ecosystem: Environmental > Aquatic > Marine > Sediment | place: USA...
CAGTCTCGATGCCTTGCCGACCAGTGACTCGAGATGCGCCTGTTTCAGGCGTCGTTTTTCATCCGTTGGAATATCCGCGGCGTAGACACGCTCGAGTTCGTTCCGCGCAGCCTCGACCAGTTCCATAAGGCCGGTGCGTAACTGTCGCGACGCTTCGTAGCGCGTCAAATCCCCGCTCCGCCCGTGAGTCTCCAGCCACCGGCGGATACCGAACTCCTCGACCGCCGTCGCGAAGGACTCGTTGAAACCGGTATCGCCTTTCACGTAGAGCACCTGGTGTGCGAGCTCATGGAAAAGAACGGCAACGAGTTGCACATCGTCCCAGTTCATCATCGTATTCAGGACCGGGTCATTGAGCTTGCCCAGGGTCGAGTACGCGGCGACGCCTCCGGTCGCAACATCGAAGCCTTGCGATGCCAGTCGGCCCGCCTCGCGCTCTGCCGCCTCCCGCGAAAAATAGCCGCGGTACCCGACGCATCCGGCGACCGGAAAGCACCAGGTCCTGGGTTGCAGGGAGAACTCGGGTGCCGCAAAGACATTCCACACCACGTAGTCGCGCTCGATATCGGCATACGTGCGATAGCTGTCGTTGTCCGGCAGGCCGAGCTCCTCGATCGAGAATTGCCTGGCCTGTTGCACAAGCTGCAAACGCGCGGCAAGTTCGGGCGGCGTGTTTTCGTCTTCGAGAATATCCGCGATCGGTTCGCGCTTGCGCGTCAGCTCGAGCTGGCCCTTTGCCGCCTGCATGTAGTAGCAACCGGAAAGCGAAAAGATCACCAGGACGAGAAGGACAAAACGTGGCATTCGGGTACTATGACACGATGCAGGTGTATCTCGTAGGCGGCGCGGTCCGTGATGAACAACTGGGCATCCCGCACCGGGAGCGGGACTGGTGTGTCGTGGGCGCGAGCCCCGTCGAGCTGGAGGCTCTGGGCTACCAGCGAGTCGGCAAGGACTTCCCCGTATTCCTGCACCCGGAAACCAGGGAAGAGTACGCCCTCGCCCGAACGGAAAGAAAGACGGCACCGGGTTACCACGGTTTCGATTTTGACTGCTCACCCGAGGTCACGATTGAAGAAGACCTCGCGCGTCGCGACCTGACCATCAACGCCATCGCCAAAGACGCCGACGGCCGCCTGATCGATCCGTGGGGCGGCGTTGCCGATATCGAGAAGCGCGTCCTGCGCCACGTGTCGGACGCGTTCGTCGAAGACCCGGTGCGCATTCTGCGCGTCGCGCGTTTTGCCGCGCGTTTCGCGCACTTCGGGTTCACCCTGGCCGGAGAGACGCTGAGCCTCATGCACGGCATGGTCGAGAATGGCGAGATCGACGCGCTCGTTCCGGATCGGGTCTGGAAGGAAACCGAACTGGCGTTGGCGGGAGCGAACTGCCGGGTGTACTTCGAGGTGCTGCGTTCCTGCGGTGCGTTGCGCGTGCTGTTCCCTGAGGTCGACGTGCTGTTTGGCGTGCCGCAGCCGGAGCGCTGGCACCCGGAGGTCGATACGGGGCTGCACGTCATGATGGTCCTGGACCAGGCAGAACGCCTGAGCACAGATCTCGAGGTTCGCTTCGCGGCCCTGACGCATGACCTCGGCAAGGGCACGACGCCGAGGAGCCAGCTCCCGAGTCACCCGGGACACGAGACCCGGGGGTGCAAGCTGATCCGGAGTATCTCGGACCGATTGCCGGTGCCGAAATCCTGCCGCGACCTGGCCCTGCTGGTCGCCGAGTTTCATACGCTCTGTCACCGTGCGCTCGAACTGCGCCCAGAGACGATCCTGAAGGTCCTCGAGAAGACCGATGCGTTTCGCCGGCCGGAGCGTTTCGAGCAGTTCCTCCTGACCTGTGAGGCCGACGCACGCGGGCGCGCCGGTCTCGAGGACAGGCGCTACGAGCAGGCCGGGTATTTCCGCGCGGCATGCGCCGCCGCGATGGCGATCGACGCCGCAACCATTGCGCAAGAAACGGAAGACAGGAAGATCCCTGCGGCAATCCGTCGTGCGCGCGTGCGTGCGATTGCGGCATTTACAGCCGCGCGTCAGGACCCGCCGTAGAAATACAGGAATACCGACAGGAAAGTGACGGTGTCGTACGCGTCCGAGCTGTCGACGCCGAGACTGAACTCGATGTCGCCCTTCGCGCCCATCGGGGTCAGCAGCCGCAGGGTCGCTGAGCGGGTCTCACTGCCGTCCATCTCGATCTTTTGGGACGACAATGCAAGCTCCCAGTACTGCTCCCCGGCCTCAAGACCCAGCGTCATGCCCGCACGATAGTCGACCAGGCTATTGATCAGGCTCAGGCGCGAGAACGAAAACAGGTCGAGAATGCGGCGATCGTTGTCGAGCCGCAGATTGACGCTGTAGTCGTAGTCCATGCCGTGCAAGCCGAGGCTGAACTGTTCGGTCAGGTCAAAGCGGGTCGACAACCCGACGCCGTTTGCATCGAATCTGACCACCCGCCCGGGGAAAAAATCCGTTTCCGGCAAGGTAAAACGAAAGTCACGATTCTCGTAGTCCCCGGACAGGGTGAACCTGTCGTTGCGCCAATACAGCGACGCTCGCAAGTCTCTCGATTCCAGGAGGTCACTGTCACCCCAGTATGCGGCGCCCAGGCGAATCCCGATCGGCTCGAACCAGTGATCGACACCGAGCTCGCCGTACCAGGTCTCGAGCGACGGCCTGCTCGGCGGATCGACCCTGTTCCTCGCAATGGCGCCGGTCAGCCATGTCTTCTCGGTCAGCCCGATGTCTGCGATCAGCGATGCGCTCAGTCCGTCTGCGCTATCGCCTTCGACGCCGAGGCCGACAATATGACTCGCCGCCGCGAGCGCATTACTCGCCAGCAGCATGAAGACGATGCCGCTACGCCAGCACATACAGGATGAGCGCGGCCAGCGCGAGCCGGTAAATGGCAAACGGCGCCAGGCCGATTCGGCTGACAACGCGCATGAAGAACTCGATGCTGAGGTAGGCCACAACGGCGGAGACGATCACGCCGAGCGACAACTCGCCCCAGGGAACCGGCATGTCACCCATAACGAGCTCCGCACCTTTGTACGCGGTCGCAAGCAGGATGACCGGGGCAGACAGCAGGAACGAGAAGCGTGCCGCATCCTGACGTTCGAACCCGAGCAGGCGTCCCGCGGTAATTGTCACGCCCGAACGTGACGTGCCGGGTACCAGTGCAAGCGCCTGGGCCACACCGATGATCAACGCGTCGCGAATTCGAACCTGGGTGATACCTTTACTGCGTGTTGCGTAGCGATCGGCCAGCGCCATCAGAATGCCGTAGCCGGCCAGCGTGTACACGATGATGGACGGGTCGCGCAGATTGGCCTCGATCCATGACGCGAACAACAGGCCTGCCGCTGCTGCGGGGATAGTACCCAGCGCGATTGCCAGCGCCATGTACGACTGCGGTGAGCTGACATCTCCGCCGAGAATGCGCAAGCCGCCGCGCAGCAGTCCCGCGATGTCTTCCCGGAAGAACACGCAAACCGCAATCAGGGACCCGAAATGCACGGCGACGTCAAAAGCCAGCCCCTGGTCCGTCCACTCCACAAGGTAAGGGACAAGCACGAGATGCCCCGAACTTGAAATGGGCAGGAACTCGGTCAGCCCCTGCACTATCGCGAGCACCACTATCTGCAACGTTGTCACTGCTTACCTCTTCCGACGTACCTGTCATTCATAACGTATGCGTCCGGTCAGCCAGGCTGAAGCCGGTTGGCGTCGCGATGTCTCCTTTTCGCAATGCCATGCACTTGAAGTGCTCGCCCATTTCTCCGGGGAGGGTAAGCGTTTTGACCTGTCTCGACAATTCAAGCTGCTCCCTGAGCGGCCGTTGCGCGAAATCCTGCATCTCCTCACCGAGGCCACCAGCCATGAGGAACTGGGCCTGCGCAGAGTATCCCGAAACGTCGAATCCGGCGGCTACGGCCGCCTCGGCAACGCCCGTGAAATCGACCCAGGCGGTAAGGTCCTGGATGCCGGGCAGCATCAGCGGGTCGTTGTGTGCATGATGCCGAAAGTGGCAGCGCAACCAGCCGTCGTTGCGCTCCGGCGCATAGTATTCGCGGCGAGATACCCCGTAGTCGAACAGCAACACCACGCCCGTATCGAGCGCGGCCGACACGCCGGCGATCCAGTCCGGAACGGCCAGGCAAACTTCGGATACATAGCCGTCGGGAAACCGTCCGCCCAGTTCCGCTTCAACGTCCTCGACGAACCTGGCAAGCCTTGCCGGCGCCGCCGACTCGACGAATTCGAACCCCGGCTCACCTGCGGCCACACGCAGCTGCATGACGGCGTTCTCGCGCCGCACAAATCGTTCCACCGGCAACGCATCGAGGACTTCGTTTGCGAGGATGACCCCGGTTGACGCTCGCGGTGGCGAATCGAGCCAGGTAACGAGGTCGGCCAGGTCCGGCACGTTGTCGCGCAGAAAAGCCTCCTGCCGTTCGCGCAGATCGGCGGACACCTCGAGGATGCGATAGGCAGACGGCAACGCGTCGAGGCGTTGCAGAGCAGCAAGCACGTCGGCGGCCAGCCTGCCGCTGCCCGCGCCATACTCGAGAATCTCGGCACCCGGCAGCTGGCCGAGAATTTCCGCGCACTGCCTGGCAATGACCTTGCCAAACAGGCTGGAAACCTCGGGTGCGGTAATGAAGTCACCGGCCTCGCCGAACTTGGTCGACCCGGCGGCGTAATAGCCGAGGCCCGGTGCGTACAGCGCGTGTTGCATGAACTCCGCAAAACTGATGCTGCCTCCTGCCGCTGCGACCTGTTCGACAATCGATGCCGCGACACGATCGCTGTGTGTTGCGCTCGTGTCATCCGGGCTGGGCAGTGTTGGCGGCTGGTCCTGAGGCATGTCAATATCGCTCAATGACGGAGAACAGCTTCAACGACAAGGTCGTACTCGTCACGGGCGCGGCTCGTCGTATCGGCGCGGCTATTGTGACATGCCTGCATGGCAACGGCGCACGCGTTGCAATCCATTACCGCGGTTCGGCAGAGGCCGCTGCAGAGCTGGCCGCCACACTCAACGCGGCCCGCGCTGACTCGGCACAGGCGTTCCAGGCGGACCTGTTGGACGTCGCTCACTTGCCGGGACTCGTAGCAGCGGTCACACAGTGGGGTGGCCGTCTCGATGGACTCGTCAATAACGCGTCGACCTTCTACCCGACACCCGTGGGAGCCATCACCGAGGAACACTGGACCGATCTTGTGGGAAGCAACTTCAAGGCGCCATTGTTCCTGTCACAAGCGGTCGCGCCGCACTTGCGAGAGGCGCACGGCGCGATCGTCAATATCGTCGATATTCATGCGCAACGACCGTTGCGCGACCACGGCGTGTACGGGTCCGCGAAGGCGGCGCTGGCAATGCTGACGCGGTCCCTGGCCAAGGATCTTGCGCCGGACGTTCGCGTCAACGGCGTGTCACCGGGGGCCGTGTTGTGGCCCGAAAACGGCATGACTGACGCCGTGCAGGAAACTATCCTGCGCCAGATACCCCTGCGGCGGCCCGGAGATCCCAGCGATATCGCCGGTTGCGTTCTCTACCTGCTCAGGGACGCGACCTACGTCACAGGCCAGATCATCGCCGTAGACGGCGGTCGCTCTCTCGGCTGGTAACTCAGTAAGCCCCGGCGAACTCGCGTTCCGGCGGTCCGGCGAGATCCGGACCCGGCGGGTCTACCAGGAATTCGGCCTTTTGCTGAACGCCCGGCAATGACGCGACCGGGCAGCCGGCCCCGCCGATATACGAAAGGGCCGCCACCATGTTCGGGTCGTCCGGCGCACCGGTCGCGAAAGCGAGGTCGTCGGCAACCGGGCAGTTAACCGGCAGGCCGTCGAAGTAGTCGCCATAGCCCTCTGCATTGCTCTTCTTGAACGACGTGGGCCGCAGGATCTTGTCGCAGAATTCGAGACCGACCTGCCCGACCGGCTTGCCGTAGGTGCTGTCACCGACAATGTACACGCCGTCGGTAACGAACGGATCGAGTCCGTTGATGACGAGCTCGCTGGCCGACGCTGTGCCGCGCGATGCGATGACAATCAGTCGATTGATATCAATGGAATTCGCCTGGCGGCCGAAGTAATCGATACTGTTGTTGGTCACGGCGCGATCCGCATTGAATTCCGTGTTCGAGAAGATTTGCCCGTCGTTGGCAAAACCGCCGAGGTAGTCCGCGAGCAGATTCGCGGTAGCGACAAGACCACCACCGTTGTAGCGCAGGTCGATGATGACGTCTTCGACGCCGGCGGCAATGAAGCTCGAAAACACCGCATCGAAATCGCGGTTGCCGGTGCTGTCGTGCGGCGTGCCGTCATGCGCCGTGCTGATGAACGTCGCAAACTCCATGTAACCAACCGGCGGACTGCCGGGCCCCCTATCGATGATTCGTGCCTGCGGTACCGGATCAATGGTCACGATGTCCTTGTTGACCGACACCGCCGGCAACACCGTTCCGTCAAGCTCGCGAACCTGGAACAGGACGCTCGGGTTGTCGAGCGCGGCATTGATACCTTCGTCCGCCAGGATATCGGCAATGAGTCGTCCGTCGAGACTCACGACCGTCTGGCCACGAGAAAAGCCGCCTACCAGGTTCGCCGGACTATCCGCGAAGACCCGCGTAAAGCGCATCTCGTTGTTTTCCAGGCGCCAGCTGAAACCGAAACCCTCATATTCGCCTTCGTTGAAAAACGCCAGGTCTGCCGCCAGGGACCCGACCGTACTCCAGCGATCGACGGGCTGGCTGCTGGCATTTTGCGGGCCGTAGGTTTGCGTAACCTGCGTGACGAGTTCCTCGGGCGTTGCGTAGTCGGCAATACTGAGATTTGCCGGCAACTGGTCATTCCAGAGGTACCACGCGTAGAGACTGTCGAGAACGTAGGTCTTCTGCCCGTCATTGCTGCAGGCAGCCGGTGACGTCGGGCCGGCAGGCCCGGTGCCGTCGCTGCTGCAGGCCGCTAGCGAACCCGCGGCCAATACGATGGTCAGTTTGTGCATGCAGGATCCTCTTAAAGAATAACGCCGACGAGCTCGAGAGGATGACTTGTCGCGTCAAATTCCTGCCAGTGTTCGAGCATGGACCTGCGTGTAACGGGATGCACAAGGTCCGGCGCCAGCTCGGCCAGTGGCCGCAGTACGAAACTGTACGCAAGGACGTCGCTGCGTGGTACCCGCACGGGCGGCTCATCCAGAACAAGATCATTGTAGAGCAACAGATCAATATCGAGAGGACGTGACTCCCACTTTCCACTGCCACGGTCGCGTCCCGTGAGATTATGTACAAGCTCGATATGCTCGCAAATCGCGAGAGGCGATTCGCTGGACTCGAATCCGGCAACGAGGTTCAGGAAGTCTTCGCCCGCGAAGCCGAGCGCATGGCTGCGGTATACGGCCGAGAGCTGCAATTCTCCATGGCGCTTGCGTAGCTCCCGTACGCCGAGATGCAGGTTGTGCTCGGGATCGATATTGCTGCCGAGTCCCACGTAGACGGTTGCCATGAAAATCTACCCGGGCTGCTCGCCGCGCTCGATTTCGACACCTACGTCCTTCGATCCGCGGATGGCGCCGGGTTTGTGAACCCGGACCTTCACCCATGCGACATCGAATTCGTCGCGGATGATGCCGGCAATACGTTCGGCGAGCGTCTCGACAAGCTGGAAGCTCGAGTCACCGACAAACCGCTGGATCCGCTTGGCAACGCTCTTGTAGTTGAGTGTGTCCTCGACGCTGTCCGTTGCTGCCGCCCTGGCAATGTCCGCGCTCATCTCCAGATCGATGACAACCGTCTGGCGAATCTTTCGTTCCCAGTCCCAGATGCCGATGATTGTGTCGATCTTGAGTTCGTCGAGAAAAATCTTGTCCATGTTGCGAGCCAGTCCTTTGTCAGTTTCCGGCAGGAACGCCCAATGTCTCTAGTGACCAGCGCGCCTGTGCCTTAATTTCAGAGGCCCTGTCCGCCTCCGCAAGGCGCAGCGCACCCGCCACGGCGATCATCGCACCATTATCCGTGCAAAACGCCAGCCTCGGGTAGTAGACCTCGCCTTCGAAGCGTTCTGCCATCTCCTTACGCAGCAGCCTGTTCGCGCCGACGCCCCCCGCCACGACGATACGTTTGAGACCCTCGGCCCTGGCGGCCCTGAGAGACTTCTCGACCAGCGTGTCGACGGCGGCACGCTGGAACGAGGCAGCGAGGTCCGCCCGGCAGTCGTCCAGCCTATGCTCGTCCTCGGCCTTGCGAACCTCGAGCATGACGGCCGTTTTCAGGCCGCTGAAGCTGAAATCATGCGTCGGCTTATTGAGCATCGGCCGCGGAAAACTGAATGCGGCCTCGTCTCCACCCTCGGCCAGCGCCGCCAGCGCCGGCCCGCCCGGATAGCCCAGGCCGAGCAGTTTGGCCGTCTTGTCGAAAGCCTCGCCGACGGCATCGTCCAGCGTCGAACCCAGGACCCGGTAGTCGCCAAGTCGCGCGACGCTGATCAACATGGAATGGCCACCGGACACCAGCAGCGCGAGAAACGGGAATTCGGGCGGCTCATCCTCGAGCATCGGGGCCAGCAGGTGGCCTTCCATGTGATGGACGGGAATCACCGGGCAGTCCCAGGCCAGCCCCAACCCGTTGGCCATGCCGCCGCCGACCATCAGCGCGCCGACGAGTCCCGGGCCGGCCGTATACGCGATGGCATCGGGCTTGTCGACGCCCGCCTCACTCATAACCTTTTGAATTAATGGCAAAAGCATCCGAATATGGTCGCGCGACGCGATCTCGGGAACGACACCGCCGTAGACCGCATGCAGGTCAACCTGGCTGTGCAGCGCCTCCGCCAGGAGCCCGTTTTCCGTGTCGTAGAGCGCCACACCGGTCTCGTCGCAGCTGGTTTCAATCCCCAGGACAATCATAGAAATATGGTGTCAGTCACCCTAATTCCCGCCAGTGGAAACTTGAAAAATCGAGGCGCCATGATAAGCGGGAAATAGGGTGACTGACACCATATTTTTCTTTGCAAACCGTTAAGTCCGACGCTATCATACGCGGCTCAGTCCCGGCCGTGCGCCGGGTTTCTTTATGTCTGGACGGAATACCTGAACAATGCCAAGCGTTCGCGTGAAAGAGAACGAGTATTTTGATGCTGCCCTGCGCCGCTTCAAGCGTGCCTGTGAGAAGGCCGGAATCCTTACCGAGCTTCGTCGTCGTGAGTTCTACGAGAAGCCGACCCAGGAGCGCAAGCGCAAGAAGGCCGCCGCGGTCAAGCGCCACCTGAAGCGCCTGTCCCGTGAAGAAGCAAAGCGCAAGCGTCTCTATTGATACTCCTTCGCGCCGCATTCGCGGCGCACACATGAATTTCTTTAAGCCATGTCGCTGAAGAACCAAATTACCGAGGACATGAAGTCCGCCATGAAGGCCGGTGACAAAGACCGGCTGAAAGTGGTGCGCCTCATACTCGCGGCTGTCAAACAGGTCGAGGTCGACAAACGCATCGAGCTTGACGACGCGGCCGTACTCGCCGTCCTCGACAAGATGGTCAAGCAACGTCGCGACTCGGTCGAACAATTCGAGAAAGGGAACCGCGAGGATCTCGCCGCCATCGAGCGTGCCGAGATAGCGGTACTCGAAGACTACCTCCCCGAGCAACTGTCGGCTGACGAACTCGCCGCAATGGTGGATGAGGTGATTGCCGCCACCGGTGCCGAAAGCATTCGCGACATGGGCAAGGTGATGGGCCAGATCAAGGCCAAGGCCGCGGGTCGCGCCGATATGGGTGCCGTCGGCGCGGCGGTAAAAGAGCGTTTGAACGCCCTCTAGTTGGCACCAAATTTGCGCTCTGGCACAGCCTGATTATTAGGCTATGCTGCTCAAAAACAAGAATAATCCTTCAAGACCCGATCACGGCAGGGCGACGTTAATACACTATGGCCGGATTAATCCCCCAGGACTTCATCGACGATTTGATCGCGCGCGCGGATATCGTCGAAGTGGTCGGCCGCCGTGTACAACTCAAGAAGGCGGGTCGGGAATTCAAGGCCTGCTGCCCATTTCACGACGAAAAGACGCCATCGTTCACGGTGAGCCCGGGCAAAGGTTTCTATCATTGCTTCGGTTGCGGCGCGCATGGCACGGCGATTGGCTTCCTCATGGAATTCGATCACATGAGCTTTGTCGAGGCGATCGAAAGCCTCGCGGCACTCATGGGCGTCGACGTACCGCGCAGCGAAAGCGACAAGCCGGCTCGGCGCTACGATGAGCTGTTCTCACTCCTTGACGCCATCGCCCGCCATTGGCAGGACTGCCTAACGGACTCGCCGGCCGCGGTCGAATACGTCAGGATTCGCGGGATCGACGGCAGCACGGCGAAGCGCTTCGGCATAGGCTATGCCCCGGACGGCTGGAGCAACATCCTCGACAAGTTTGGGCAGTCACCCGAAGCCACGCAGCGCCTGCTCGCCACCGGCATGATCATCGAAAAGGACAATGGCAAGCACTACGACCGCTTCCGCGATCGCATCATGTTTCCGATTCGCGATGCACGTGGCCGCACGATTGGCTTTGGTGGCCGGACGCTCGGCGACGGTGAGCCCAAATACCTGAACTCGCCCGAGACGGTCCTGTTCCACAAGGGCCGGGAACTCTACGGCCTGTATGAAGCCCGCCAGGCGCTGCGGAACATCGAGCAACTGGTGGTCGTCGAAGGTTATATGGACGTCGTCGCCCTCGCCCGCCACGGTATCGATTTCGCGGTCGCAACATTGGGAACGGCAACGACCAGCGATCACCTGAACCGGCTCTTTCGCCTGACCGAGAACGTGTGTTTTGCGTTCGACGGTGACCGCGCCGGCCGCAAGGCTGCCTGGCGAGCCCTCGAAAACGCGCTGCCCCAGATTCGCGAAGGGCGACAGATTCGTTTCATGTTCCTGCCGGAGGGGCACGATCCCGATTCCTACGTCAACGAGCTTGGCACGGATGCATTCCTGAATGCACTGGACGAGGGTGTTGCCCTGTCCGAGTTCCTGATTCAGGAACTGGCGAGCCAGGTCGACATGAGCACGGTTGACGGCCGCGCTCGACTCGCGGAACTCGCCCGGCCGCTCGTTAACAAGATCCCCCCCGGTGTGTACCGCGAGTTGCTCATCGAGAGTCTCGGCGAGTCCGTGGGTCTGACGGCCGCAAAACTCGAGAGGATGCTCGGTGCTGACAAGAGCAGCGGCCCTCCGCCA
>Ga0224506_10003036_pt1 | contig 11224 bp, 11 predicted proteins | sample SF_Jan12_sed_USG_2_FD_169108 | JGI IMG/M metagenome (GOLD analysis project Ga0224506, IMG submission 169108) | Sediment microbial communities from San Francisco Bay, California, United States - SF_Jan12_sed_USGS_8_1 | ecosystem: Environmental > Aquatic > Marine > Sediment | place: USA...
CCACCTTCTCCCAGAGATTTTAATGTACCATCTTCCACTATCCAGGCTTTTGGCAAAGTTTCTTGATTATATCCTCTCCAACCTGTGGTTTGCTTACCATCAAAAAGTAACTTCCAACCATCAGCAACCTCTTGTTCAGTAAGTGTATTTTCTGAATTTGCTGTAACCTCTACTTGAACAGTAGCTTCCTCAGCTGTAGTACCTCCCGTTGAGTTCTGTTTTGTTCCACAATTAGTTAGTCCCATAGCCAATAGAACAACTACTAAGGAACTATATTTCATTTTTGATAACATGGTTGAATATTTATTATTTAATTTCATTTCGACAGGATTAAAAAGCTAGCAAAGTGATCGTAAAAAACCTCCTCTGCTTCCCCTAAATTTGTATAGGTTATTTTTAAAGTCGCAAGATACATTTTATTGATAAAATAAAAGATAATGGAGTCTTATTTATTACTATGATTTTGTGACCAATAAACTTAATCCCAAGGAAATTAAAATAATTATATCCATTTTCCATGAAAAAATTCTGAAGTGCAATTTAGTCATTTGAAAATAATGAGAAGTATCCTTTTCACTTTTATAGAAGAACAGTAAAATATGTGTTAAAAATCAATAAATATTTACGCTTTGTAACCTATTTATTAGTTCTTTGTCGGCATGACGAAAGGAGTGAGGTATATGTTAATAGCAGTGGCATTTTTTGCAATTATGAACCTAATGGTAAAAATGTTACCACACCTGCCAGCAATTGAAATTGTTTTTTTTCGTTCTGTAGTATCATTGTTCTTGAGTTATATAGTTCTCAAATCAAAAAATATCCCAATTTGGGGTAATAACAAACCTATTTTAATTCTAAGAGGTTTGGCAGGTGCAATAGCTCTTACTTTGTATTTTTCAACACTACAAGCCATTCCATTAGCTAGTGCAGTTACTCTTCAATATCTTTCGCCTATTTTCACCTCAATCATTGGTATCTGGTTTGTCAAGGAAAGAGTGAGGCCATTACAGTGGATATTTTTTATAATAGCATTTTTAGGAACAGTTGTTATTCAAGGATTTGACATTAGGATTTCATTAACTTTTGGAATTATTGGAGTTTTGTCAGCTATACTTAGTGGTTTGGCTTATAATAGTGTTCGTAAATTAGCTAGAACAGATCATCCACTAGTAGTAGTGTTTTATTTCCCATTAGTTACCATTCCGCTTTGTAGTGTATACTTGTTTTTCGATTGGATACAGCCAATTGGTTGGGATTGGCTGCTTCTACTTATGATTGGTATTACTACTCAAATCGCACAACTTTTCATGACAAAAGCTTATCAGTCTGAAGACCTTTCAAAAATATCAAGTGTTTCATATATCGGAATTATTTTTGCACTTGGGGTAGGGTATGTTTTCTTTAAAGAAACATTCAATATGATGTCATACATAGGAATGTTAATAGTACTTGTTGGTGTAATTTTAAATGTAGGATATAAACAACGGTTGGAACGGAGAACTAATCAATAGTATAAACAACTGGGTTCAGATCAAAAACCTTATTAAAAGCTCCCTTTTTTATAATCAGGTTGCCTGATTTTTGTTTCATTGATAAGTTGAAAACACCGTAAATATAACTTTTGTCCTCATCTACAATACTACGTTGCACATCGCTTTCAGATAATTTAAACCCTGAGATAGAACTATTATTAGAGGAAATTACTTTAATATACTTGTCTGAGCCATCATTATTAAATGAGTGTATATCGTAGACATTGGTGTCTTCTTCGTTCTCTAGTGTTTTTATAGCACTGGCTAAATTCGATTTATCAGAAAATTCAAGTGAATCACGCTCATAATCTACTACCAAACTTATAGCCAAATGTTGTAACTCTTTATCACTATCTCCTCCTTTTTTAGTGAAAAAATGAATGTCTGGATTTATACGTAATAACTGGTGAGATATACTTGATAGGTTTACCTGATTGTACCAAATATAATCCACTACTTCAGAATATAATGGTTCGAGTTGTTTGAAAAATTCAGTTGTATCTTTAACTAATGTATTCCATGATGTGTTTCCTATTTTATCAAGAGGAATTTTAACAATTGTGTTTTTGTCTTTTGTATAATGATCGAACATTAAAATTTGATCTGTAGATAATTTCGATGTACCTGAACGAAGACAATCTAGTCCATAAAATAAACACATTTCTTTAAGGTTAATACCAACAGTTAAAAACACTTTTTTGTTTTGATGTTGTGGAAAGAAAAGTTTACCCCAAGTATATTGTTTAAAAACTCCAGCTACTTGCCAATAACGTTCTGGTTCTTTGTGGTAACAAGAAAAAGGGATTTGATCGAGCCAGAAGTTAGTTGTTTTTAATACATTTTCGCTCAATTTTTGACCAATTGCCTTTAGTGTCTGATCTTTGGCTTTGTACGTACGTCCTTGATATTTGCACAGACTTTCGACTAATTTCACATCAATAAAATCATCGTCAATCTTATTTATTGAACTGTAATCATCTTCAACTATTATATATGAGATACTATCAGCAATAGTGTTGATATCTCGTTTTAAATTATGTTTTTTGTAAAAATCACTTAGCTGTTTGTCAACTGATAAGTTAATTATAGAGTCTCCAAATACACTTATTAGCTCTTTTTTAGATTGTTCATTTACTAACTCAATAGGTATAAATTCGTTTAAAAAATGCACAAATATGCTTTCATTTTTAAATGATTCTATATAAGTGTCCTGTTGTTCTTGATCTCCTTCACGGAGATCAAGAAGTCCAACAAGGTTATATTTTAAACTTTTTGAAATCATATTAATACTGACTGTAAAACTGACGAATTTGACGGGTTAACTGATTGTATATGGGTTCAGTAAATCTTATAAACATATCTTGTGGTGGAGGTGCATACATTTCACTTCTTTTGCAAAGTTGGAGTTGTTCTTTTGTTAATGCGCGTTCATCACCATTAAAAGTAGCCCATTTTTCTAGCCATAAGTAAGTGCCATTAAATTTTTCGTGTTTTAGTATTGCAACACCGTCTGGCTTAAAAATCTGCATGCTTACTAAACCTTCCGATTTTATTTGTTTACTATGAACAATTAATTTAGCCTTTACAGTACCGTATACTTTTTTAATGGTTCCATCTGCCATTTCAACATCTCCAACTACAACGCTATCACGTTCAAAAGTTTCTGTTTCCACTTTTTTAAACTCTTGTCCCACTACAAAATCATCAAATTGAATGCGAAGAATTTGGTCAATATATGGTAGCTTAGATTTTTCGACTTCTTGTGGTGTGTAGAAAGCAACAAACTGACTTCCTGAACTATTTGAACGTAAAAACTCTTCCACTTTATCTTGAAAAAAATCAGCACTAAGCTTATACCTAGTAGGTACAGGAATTTGCTCAATTACAACTTTTAATGTAGCGTCAAAACGTGCTTGTTCCATTTTTTCAACGGCATCCTTATAGTTAGGCACAAATGACAAAGCATCTTGAAAATGAAAAAAAGCTTCTCGAGCTGACACTCTGTTTTTTTCATTTAATAATATTACACCATCATTATAACTCTCTTCTGCAGCATTTTGTTTAGCGTCTGATAATTCAGTGAAATAGCTTTTAGGATTCGTGATGACTGTTCTGGCTCCAGGTGTGTTTTTTATGGAATTGTACAAATTGTGCAATTTTTCATATTGATTTACAGCGTTTCTCCATTTGTTAGGCTGATTTGTACTTAACCCTTGTTTTGCACTCTCCTCTAATGATTCAAGAGCAAAAGGGTACGCACTTCGAAGTGTTTCTTTTGATTTTTTATGGTCAGGATTGCCTTTAAGACGATTTACTGATTTTATTACAGCATCATAGTATTGACCGCGCTCCAATTGCTTTTTGCCAGATGAACACCCTGCAACTAACAGCAGTACTAAAAAATAAATAGGTAAGGAGAATTTCATTTTCATTTTAGTTTAATATTTTTTTCAAGTTAACATATACAATTATAATACCCAATCATTAATTATGAGGATCATTAATCAATTTATTTCACTATAAATAATGTTATTATCAATGTGTTTGGAAAAATACCACTATCTTTTGGAGTAGTTTATTAAAAATAAAAATCATGAAAAATACGTTTAAAAAGGCTTTAACTCTAATTGTACTTGTATTTAGCTATTTCTCAGCCTATAGTCAGGAAGATTTTGATATTAATATTCAATATGTTGAAAAGCAACTTAAAGCACTTAGTTCTGACGAATTACGAGGACGTAAAGTTTTTTCTGAGGGAATAGAAAAGGCAGCAAATATTATTGCTGATGATTTTAAAGATACAGGTTTAAGTTATTTGCCTGGACTATCTTCTTATAGGCAGGAGTTTGTTATTTATAGTATGTCACTTGCAGAAATTAATATATCTATTGCTGGGAAAACAATAGAACAACAAAATACATTTGGTTTATTTAATCAGACAGAAATAACCTGGACACAGGAGTCAGGCATTGAAATAACTTCAATAACAAATGAGCAAAATTTTCAAGAATCTTTTTCCAAAGTACAAGGAACTGATAAGAGTACTATAGTATTAGTGGATAAAGCACATGAAGTTATATTTAATCGATATCAACAATACTTTTCAAGAGGCGGTATAAAATTTGAAAAAGACAAAGGTAGCAGTACTGTTTATATACTTACAGACAATTTGTCTCCAGAAAAATATGCAATTAATATTTTGAATACCTATGAAGAAAAATCATTGGCAAATGTTGGAGGCATGATTGAAGGTAATCGTAAGGATGAAATAGTACTTTTTTCAGCACATTATGACCATATCGGTATACAAAAAGAAGTAGATGGAGACTCAATAGCTAACGGTGCAAATGATGATGCTTCAGGCACTACTGCTGTGATGGCTTTGGCCAAATATTTTAAAGAAAAAGGTAAACCTGAGCGATCTATTTACTTCGTTGCCTTTACAGCCGAAGAAGTAGGTGGCTACGGTTCTCAATATTTCTCAAAGCAATTAAACCCCGATCAGATAGTGGCCATGTTTAACATTGAAATGATTGGTAAACCAGCTGTAGAAGGTCCTAATACTGCTTGGATTACAGGCTTCGAAAGGTCTAGTTTTGGTGAATTGTTGCAAAAAAGTGTTGAAGGTACAGCATATAAATTCTATGCAGACCCATATCCAACTCAAAATTTGTTCTACCGTTCCGATAATGCTACTTTGGCTCGTCTTGGAGTTCCTGCACATAGTATCAGTACTACACCCATTGATGTGGATAAGGATTATCATCAGGTGAGTGATGAATTTGAAACGATTGACACCACTCATATGACCAATACCATTAAAGCTATAGCTGCGGCAGCAGAAGGGATAGTTTCTGGAAAAGATACTCCTACACGTGTCGATAAATCATCAGTAGATTAGTTGATATTTTAGAGGAAATATAGAATGGAAAATAAAACCTTTCTTCTAGAACTGGTAAGGTATAAAATGCCTTTCGGAAAATATAAAGGACAACTTATACGAGAATTACCCACTTATTACCTTGAATGGTTTGCTATGAAGGGATTTCCAGATGGAAAGCTAGGACAAATGTTAGGTACTATGCACGAAATTCGTCAAAATGATTTGATGTATTTGTTGAAACCGTTTTTGTAAGTTGCAATTGAAGAGGTTTGAATTGATCAATTGGCAACAAAACTATTTTTCTGATTGATCGCAGATTAGATAATGTAATTCGTCTTACATTTTGAACAGATACAATATAATTTTCTCACCCTATAAACCCATTGACCATAATTAATTGTAATAATTTACTTATGAAAGTTTTATATTAGAAACTTCATGTTAGAGATTAATAAAGACTTTTTTAGATATACTATGCATTGTGTTAATAGGAATTGTTTAAATCAATTTCCTATATTTGGAAATTATCCTCTAGATAAAGAAAAGAATATTTCTTTTGCATGATAAATAAGAAGAGAAGCGTTTTTTTTGCGCTCAATCATTTGAATACTATAATCACACATAAACATAAATAAAGAAACATGAAAAAAAGTACGTTAATTCTTCTACTGGCAGTCACCGTATTTTCTTGCGGTAAAGAAGCAAAAGAGGAAGCTGATGAATGGATTAATTTGTTTGATGGAACTACTACAGAAGGTTGGAGAGCATATAATGGCGATGCCTTACCTCCTGGTTGGGTTGCCAAAGATGGAGAGTTGACATTCGATACTGAACTGGGTTTGGAGCAAGACTATAAAGGTGGTAAAGACATCATTTACGGGCTTGAAGAGTTTGAAAATTTTGAATTATACTTGGAATGGAAACTTCCTAAAGGAGGAAATAGCGGAATCTTTTATCACCTCAAAGAAGGGTTTGAAAGTCCAACAGGTATTTGTCCCGAATATCAGTTAATTGATGATATTAATTATGCAAGTATTCATGACCTGACGGAATACAACACAAGTTTAGGATATGAAAATCCAGAGGTGTTACAACCCTTACAGCAAACTGCTGCAGATTATGCTATGTATCCTGCGGATGACAGTCAAAAGCAACTTAACCCAGTAGGGGAGTGGAACACCACAAGAATTATATTTACACCTGAGAAAGTGGAGTACTGGCTCAATGGAAAAGTATTGGTGTCATTTGTACCTTGGTCAGACGATTGGTACGAAAAGAAGAATGCAGGAAAATGGAAAAACAGTCCTGACTATGGTCGTTTTAAATCTGGTTATATTGGACTTCAAGATCATGCAAGTCCAATCTGGTTTAAAAACATTAAAATTAAAAAACTATAAAATCAATAATAATGAACAAAAGAGAATTTCTAAAAAAATCAGCGTTAATGGCTTCATCCATTGCGTTTTTACCTTCCTGTGTATCAAACCTTTCTTCTACTAGCAGTGGTCGTTTACGAACTGCGCATATTGGACTTGGAGTCCAAGGTGCAGATGACTTGAGAGATATTTCGTCACATAGCTTAGTAGATGTAGTAGCATTATGTGATGTAGACGCCAATATGTTGGCAGCAGCACAAAAGTTGCACCCTAATGCAAAAATATATTCGGATTATCGTGAAATGTTCAAAGAAATGAGCAACGATATTGATGCGGTAGTTGTAGCTACACCAGATCACACTCATGCACCTGCTTCTATGATGGCAATGGAGAATGATAAGCCTGTTTATTGTCAAAAGCCACTTACACACCATGTAACTGAAGCAAGAGCGATGCGAAAAATAGCTGAAGAAAAGAATTTGGTTACTCAAATGGGCATACAAGTGCATTCTTTTTATGATTACAAACTTGCTACTTTACTAATTCAGTCTGGTATTATTGGTAAAGTAAGTACTGTACGAGCATGGTCACCAAAAAACTGGGGGTTTGATGGCCCTGCACCAGAAGGTAGCGATCCAGTACCAGAAACACTTGACTGGAATCTTTGGTTGGGTACAGCACCCGAAAGACCTTTTAAGGAAGGCTATTACCACCCTGGTAACTGGCGTAAGGTGATGGATTACGGTTGTGGTACTCTTGGTGATATGGGCGTACATATTTTTGATACCCCTTATAATGCTCTGAAACTGGATGTACCCAGAACAATTAAGAATGAAAGCAATAAAACCACTGGATTTGGATTTCCTGAAAAGAACAAGGTGACTTATGAATTTCCTGGCACAGAATACACGGCCGATTCATTGAAATGGGTTTGGTACGATGGGATTGGTGCACCAGGTAATCATGAAGACTTGTTGCTGCCAGATGGCGAAGAGCTTCACGATCAAGGAGCCATGTTTATCGGAGAAAAAGGAAGACTCTTTTTGCCTCATTTTCAGATACTACCTAAATTGATAGTGGATGGTAAATATCAGGAAATAGACCCTGCCTTGATAGAGAGCTATGGCCTGGGTACGCCTGTCCGTGACTATGCTTCGGAAGGACCAAAGCACTACCACGAGTTTGTTGACGCCTGTTTGGGTGAGGCGGAGACGAGTGCATCTTTCTCCTATGCCTCCAGACTTACGGAGAGCATCTTGTTGGGTGTGATTGCTGGCAGATTTCCAGGTCAGACACTACATTGGGATAGTAAGAACGCAAAATTTGCTGAAGAAGAAGCCAATCAATACTTGGAGTCAGCCTACAGGAAATTTTAATATATCCTATTTATCTTTTCATGAGGTACAGCTTTGCTGTACCTCTATGGAAGGGTTGAATATTGCTTGAGTTTTTTTAACAACTAGTTTGTAGAAGTTTTCTTGAAAGAAATTCTGATATTTTTTATCACTGTTTGCTAACTCATTTTCTTTGTGAATGACTGGGAGATGAAATCAGTAAAGATATAAAGACAAGTTAAATATTATGCCAATGTCCATGTTCTTCAGACCAAACCTTACCAGCTGGTGCAGGGCCAGGCGCACTATTACCTGTAGGTGTAGAAGTTGTAAATATTACAATAGCAGCTATAATTAACAAAATCCCAATAATAACAACTGTCATAACTCCTTTTTTTCTACTGTCACTTTCACCATTTATTTTTTGATGGCAGTTTTTATACTTTTTACCACTTCCACAGTGGCAAGGGTCGTTTCTACCTATTTTTTCCATTCTTAATCTATGTTTTTTTTAAATGTAGTAACATATTTACTTTACCAATACACAAAAATGAAATAAATGTTGCTTGATGTATGGTTTTAGGAAGTAAATTTTGATATTACTGATGATCTTGGTTTATCTGTAGTTATTCATTGAATTATTAATTCCTGATTTTCTATTCTAAATCAATCTCTATTCCTGAAGTTAGCACTTCGTAAGCAAAAGGATTCATATTTGTAAAATCAGAGACATCAATTGGGTGTGGCTCAATTCTTAAATCAATTTTTCTCCTTATTCTCATTAATAGCATTTGAGTCACAAAGAAATCTGACATATTACCAACTACAACTGCAATATCAATATCACTATCTTCGCTTTCTATTCCTTTAGCACATGAGCCAAATAGAAATGCCTTCTTTATATCTAAATCGGAAGGTAGTAGCTTAACATATTTTGATGCCGTATCTATAATTGATTTCTTAACCATACTCTAAGTTTTTCTATTTTATCTAACCAAGTATTTGTAAAATCTTTAGTACAAAGGTTGTAAAAATCTTGTTTGTAATTATCATATCTAGCATTCAAGTTAAATGTTGTAATCATATCAAGCCATTCTTCATACTCTTCAGTCAACGAAATGTCAATTTTATTTGCTAGCCGAAGTAAGTCATGAGAAAAAATGGCATGCTTCTCAAGTCGTTTGACATATAACGCCTTTAAAGTTTTTTCAATTACTAAATGACCAAGAAATAATGCCCAGCTATAATCTTGAGAATCTACTAGATGTTCCATAGTACTCTGATTCTTATCAGCTGAATCCAACCAGTGTTGCACTATCTTTTCTATATCATCTATTTTATTCTCCATTAATTACAATAATACTAAAATAAAATAATTGTATTTAATATTTGTTATTATGCAATGAAAACTAACATTTTGCCTCTACCAATTTTTTGGTTATGATTCCTGTCAATTTGACTCTTAGATTTTGGGTGAAGATAAAGACAAAGTTATTCTTTATGCCTTTTTCTGGTCTCTGTGTCATAGTATTTTAGGTAATAGGAAAGTTTGTTACTTTTAAGTGCCATGGTTTTAAGTTTCACGTTCATGATTGTACATTTTTACAGTTATTATAGTGTTAAATTAATAGTGAAACGAGTAAAAACGAAGGTTTTACATTATGATTAAATATTTTGTAAATCATACTTATGAATAAACCTATCTTACTAAAAAGGCCTTATAGACTGATTTTTATTCTGGTAGTATATTTTATTTCCTGTAAATCAATCCCTGAGGGAGTATATTCTTACAAGAAAAATGAACATTATGGTTCTCAACTAAATGTTTTAAAAAATGGAAATTTTGATTATTGGAAGGGCGGACACATGGTAACTTTTTATTCTAAAGGAAGAATTAGTAGAGAAGGGTTAAATAAATACAATTTGCATACTGATTATCAGGAGGACACGTCATGGGTAGAAAAAGACATTTTCACATCTGATAAAGCGAAGATCAGTATAAAAACAATGGTTGAAAAAATTCGACCTATGGCATTTTATATAGTAGTAGAAAATGACACTATGTTTTCTGATTCAGGTGAGTTTTATTTTATTGACATGCCTAAAAATGTGCATGTTATGGTTTTTCAAACTTTTCAATCTAATTCAATTACAAGTAAAATGCATAAATATGATTTTTTAATAGATTCAGATTATAATAGTTACAATTTATTTGTTTTTGATGAAGTTCATTTTTTTCGATACAACTTTATGAAACGCCAAAGATTAAGAAAATTTTTCTTTTGGTTGAAAATTGAGGATGAGGAAGGTATTCATCGTAAAACTAAAAGAAGGTATAAACCATACCATAATTATGAGTTTGTAAGTAAACTCCAAAAATAACCAGCCTTTCCCCGCTACACCCCCAACTCTCACCAAAACGACCAAAATTTTAAACTATGATTATTACGGGGTGTAGTCATAATCCTGTCCATCCTTAAATCTTATGAATGGTGAGGGACTACTCCCTATGATCAGGCAGATGCTCATACTGTCCCAAAAGTGTGTCTTATTTGAATTTAGGTATTCATTCATCATCTTCCAAACTGAACACTGAAATCATTTCCCAACACAAAACTTACTAAAAAAAATATTATCTAGCAGGTCATCCGTTGTGATCTCTCCTAAGTAGTGTAAAGCCTATTGTATATTGGTTACAATGGTATTGCATACCGAACTCTCTGTAGAAACCTATTCCTTTCTCATTTCCTTATAAATATTAATTAACCCATTTGTTGAGCTATCATGAGAAGTTACTTTGTCATTATTGTTAAGCTCAGGTAGAATGTTATTAGCTAATTTTTTTCCTAATTCTACTCCCCATTGATCGAAACTAAAAATGTTCCAAATTACTCCTTGTACGAAAATTTTGTGTTCGTACATCGCAATTAAGCTACCCAATGTTCGTGGAGTTAACTGCTTGAAAAGAATTGAATTGGTAGGTTTGTTACCTTCAAAAATTTTAAAAGGAACAAGTGCTTCAATCGAATCACTATCCAATCCACTAAGTTCTAATTCTTTTCTTGCTTCTTCTTCTGTTTTTCCGTTCATCAAAGCTTC
>Ga0224506_10003037_pt1 | contig 11217 bp, 8 predicted proteins | sample SF_Jan12_sed_USG_2_FD_169108 | JGI IMG/M metagenome (GOLD analysis project Ga0224506, IMG submission 169108) | Sediment microbial communities from San Francisco Bay, California, United States - SF_Jan12_sed_USGS_8_1 | ecosystem: Environmental > Aquatic > Marine > Sediment | place: USA...
CGTGCTCGCGCGTCGCAACGAAACGAATATCCGGATATCTTTCCATCGCCATTTGCAGATTAACACGGGTTGGTGCCAGATAAACCAGATCACCCGCATTATCAACCGCAAGATTAGTCTGGTTTTTATTTTTAAACTCTGTCAATTTACTTTCATTATCGCACTCTATCCAGCGAGCCGTATTGGTATTGATGTTTTCGAAGGTACATTCAACACCGTATTCATCTTTCAGGCGATAGGCAACCACATCAAACTGCAGCACACCCACGGCTCCCAGTATCAGGTCGTTGTTATGTAAGGGCTTGAATAACTGTGTTGCGCCTTCTTCACATAACTGCGTTAAACCTTTTAATAAAGCTTTCATGCGCAACGGATCTCTCAGCTGTGCGCGCCTGAAAAGCTCAGGTGCAAAGTTTGGAATACCGGTAAACGCCAGCGGCTCACCGGTGGTAAAAGTATCACCGATACGAATGGTTCCATGATTATGTAGGCCGATAATATCACCCGGGTATGCATCTTCCACATGGTCACGATCAGATGCCATAAAGGTAACCGCATCGCTGAATTTCACATCTTTTTTAATCCGTACGTGATGCGCCTTCATGCCTTTTTTGAATACGCCTGAACATATCCGCATAAAGGCAATACGGTCACGATGAGCCGGATCCATATTGGCCTGTATTTTAAATACAAAACCACTGAAGTCAGTTTCATTGGCTTCAACTTTACGACTGGATGTCATGCGCGATTTTGGTGGCGGTGCAAACTTATCAATCGCATCTAACAATTCGCGCACACCAAAATTATTAATACCGGAACCAAAGTAAACCGGTGAGAGTTTTCCCTGCAGATATGCATCCAGGTCAAATTCATGACTGGCACCTTTAACCAGTTCTATTTCGTCTCTTAAGTCTGCCGCGACTGATGCACCTAATTTTTCATCAAGCTCCGGACTATTGAGGCCCTGAATTAAATCGCCGGCTAATAATTTTCCACCATGAGTTGCACTAAACAGATAAACACAGTCATTGTATAAATCAAAAACACCTTTAAAACCTTTACCCATGCCAATCGGCCATGTCATCGGTGCGCACTGAATTTTTAGTATGTCTTCAATTTCATCCAGAATATCAATCGGCTCGCGTGCTTCCCGGTCCATTTTATTAACGAAAGTAATGATGGGGGTATCACGCAGACGACACACTTCCATTAACTTAATAGTCCTCTCTTCAACACCTTTTGCCGCATCAATAACCATCAGTGCAGAGTCGACCGCCGTCAGCGTCCGGTATGTGTCTTCCGAGAAATCAGCGTGCCCCGGTGTGTCCAGTAAGTTCATAATGCAGTTTTTATACGGAAACTGCATGACCGAAGAAGTGACAGAAATACCACGCTGCTTTTCCAGCTCCATCCAGTCAGATGTCGCGTGCTTCGAAGCTTTACGCCCTTTCACTGTACCCGCTGACTGAATAGCTCCGCCGTATAACAATAACTTTTCTGTCAGTGTTGTTTTACCCGCATCAGGGTGCGAGATAATGGCAAAAGTACGGCGTTTTTGCAGAGATTCGAGGAATTCACTCATCGGTATTCAGGTTCAATTTAGTTGGAGAAGCGCATTATAGCGTAAGCAGGCAGGACTCTGAATCATTCTGTGGTATTTCTGCTATGAAAATACTCGCTGGCTTTTTATTTGATTTTAAAACTGATCATAAGACTAAGCTGCTGATACATTAGGATTGGGTTTATTCAGAGCGCTCACGGAAATAGAATTTAAGGCAGGGTTTTGGCCAGAACAATCGCATCTTCCCGGCCGCCATCAGCCGGGTAATATCCTTTACGTGTACCTATTTCCTCAAAACTCAGACTTGCATACAGCTTTCTTGCCACCTTATTAGATTCCCGTACTTCCAGCAGAGCACGTGTGGCACTGGCTCTTTTAACCAGTTCAAGCAAATACAATAACATCTGCCTGCCATAACCCTGCCCCTGACAGTCACCACGCACACTTAAGTTTAGAATATGCGCTTCATCAACAATCATGCCGACAACGCCATAGGCAATAATATGACTGTCAGCTTCATTGACGACGCACAAATGCCCGGTTTTAATGCAGTCGCTAAAAATACCTTCAGTCCACGGAAAGGGATAAATGTCTTTATCAATCGCAAACACCCTGTCTACATCTTCCGCCCGCATCAGCCTAAAATTACTTTGAGAGTGCTCGGTTTCACTGCCGCTGCTGTGCACAGACATAGCCTCAGTCACTAAGTTTCTGTTTAATTTGCAACAGATCGTGCCAGGCCTGACGCTTTGTTTCAGGCTTGAGCAGTAATTCGTCCGGGTGTGACATCACCATTAACGGCACAGACTGGTATTGATACACTTTACCGCGCAGTTCTGGCAGTGTTTTTTTGCTCACCACTAACTGCTGCGCTGTGACTTCACCGAGTGCTACGATTAAATCCGGCTTCACCATATCAATCTGCTGATTCAAATAAGGTTCACAGCATAAAACAGCGGTTGTACGCAGTGCCTGACCCGCCGGTAACTGGCACTTTAGCAGGCTGGTGAAATAAATATCAGAGCGCTGAATATCAATCGCTTTTAACATATTGCTCAACAGCAGACTCGAATCGGCTGACAGCAAGCTGCTTGCGAACTCCGCGTTCAGTGCCGGCGCGGTAGACACAATCATTAATGCGGCACTGTCGGAGCCTTCCGCGATCACTGTCTGACTACGACTCTGATGCAGCTCACAGGCAACACAGGAACGAACCGTCGACTCCAATAGTGACCAGTCGGATAGAGCTTGATCCTGTGGAATTTGATCTGGAGTAAGAGTGACTTGCTCTGTCGTGATCACCGGCTCTTCTGCAACAGCCGGCACGGATAATTCTACAGGCTGCGCTACTGACTGATGCCGGCTTTGCCACAGTTGAATACCCATCGCTTGCAGGTATTGCTGCTGTAACTCGGGGCTCATAAGAGCCCCGACTGATCAGCCGATAGCAAGTCAAAGGTCAGCATATTGTGGATGGGCGCGATTAGAAGGATTTTTTAGCAAGTTCAGTGCATGAATATATGACTTTGCTGATGCAATCACAATATCCGTATCGGCTCCCTGACCATTAATAATGCGTCCGTCCAGATCGAGTCTGACGGTGACTTCGCCCTGAGAGTCTGTCCCTGTTGTGATGTTATTAACCGAATACAATTTTAGGCCCGCACCACTATTGGCAATTTTCTCAATCGCTTTAAATGTTGCATCTACCGGGCCACTGCCTGTTGCGACTGATTTTTGTTCTTTGCCATCAACCGATATAACAATAGATGCTTCGGGTGTTTCACCTGTTTCAGAGCAAACCTTCAGACTGATCAGTTTATACACTTCATCTTCAAGGTGAGACGTTGTTTCACTGACAAGCGCGCGTAAATCTTCATCATAAATTTCATGCTTTTTATCTGCCAGTTCTTTAAAGCGGGCAAAGGCGGCATTCAATTCTTCTTCAGACTCTATTTCTATATCCAGATCTTTTAAGCAGCTACGAAATGCATTTCTACCGGAATGCTTACCCATAACAATACGGTTTGCACTCCAGCCGACATCTTCAGCTCTCATGATTTCGTAGGTTTCACGATTTTTCAAAACGCCATCCTGATGGATACCGGACTCATGAGCAAAAGCATTTGCACCAACTATGGCTTTATTTGGCTGCACGGCAAAACCGGTGATACCTGAAACCAGTCGGGAGCAATTCATTATCTGCGTTGTATCCAGCTGCGTATTACAGCTAAAAACATCCTGACGAGTACGAATTGCCATCACCACTTCTTCTAATGATGCATTTCCGGCACGCTCACCTAAACCATTAATCGTACACTCCACCTGACGCGCACCATACTGAACAGCCGACAGTGAATTAGCCACCGCTAAACCCAGATCGTTATGACAATGCACAGAGAAAATGGCTTTATCAGAATTAGGGATACGCTCAATCAGGTTTTTAATCAGCAAACCAAACTGATCCGGCACATTGTAACCAACCGTATCGGGAATATTAATCGTCGTTGCACCGGCATCAATTACCGCTTCAATCACACGACACAAAAAGTCCAGCTCTGAACGCCCGGCATCTTCCGGCGAAAACTCGACATTACCGGTTAAGTTACGCGCCATTTTAACCGCGTTCACTGCCTGTTCAAGTACCGCATCAGGTTCCATACGCAGCTTCATTTGCATGTGAATCGGCGAGGTTGCAATAAAGGTATGTATGCGGGGGTTAGCGGCATTTTTTAATGCTTCACCGGCGCGACCAATGTCTTTTTCCAGTGCCCGCGACAGACCACATACGCTGCTATCTTTGATGATATCGGCAACGGCTTTTACGGCTTCAAAGTCACCGATACTGGCGATTGGAAAACCCGCTTCAATGACATCAACTTTCATCTTTTCAAGTGCTCTGGCGATCCGGACCTTTTCATCCTTCGTCATTGATGCACCGGGACTTTGCTCACCATCACGCAAAGTTGTATCAAAAATAATCAGCTTATCTGAACTCATTGTCTGCTCCATCATCCGGACAGTTATGCCGGAGACTATTCATTTGCTAACAACACATTGTGTTGTGAGAGTATTTTATAAATTCGATACGTATTAGCCTCGTCAGGACTTTTTAGTCTGCCTTACGGCAGCAGAGGAAATAAAACTGATAGCAGGAGTGTTTTAGGCAGGCACAATGAAACAGCATTTGCGTTAAATGCTGTCTGAGAAAAAGACTGTTTCATTGAATATTTCATAGATACTAGGAATATAGCGCCTTAACTAACGATTGCCAAGCCTGTCAGCCGGTTTTATTTCAAATTATTTATTTTCTTGCGTTGCTTTAGCCGGTTTAGTTTTCTTCGGGCTTTTGAATTTACGAGCCACTGATAATAAAGGCCCCGACAACATATAAAACACAAAACCAGCAAACAATACCTTTGGCGGATCGAATGAAGCAAACATCAATACCAGTACGGCCACCAGTAGAACGGTAAAGGGCACTTTATGTTTAAAGTCCACTTCCTTGAAACTGCTAAAAAGAAAATTACTCACCATCAGCAAGCCAGCCAGCAAAGTAATCACTGCAGCCGGTATAATCATATCTTTGCCGGCATAATCCTGATCAACGCAAACCCAGACAAAACCGACAACGCAGGCAGCAGCAGCAGGACTTGGTAACCCCATGAAATAACGCTTATCGGCGATTCCAACCTGCGTATTAAAGCGCGCCAGTCGAAGCGCAGCACCGGCGGTATAGATAAAGACAACCATCCAGCCCACTTTACCCCATTGCCAGCCTAACTCGGTCATTGATGACAGTGACCATGTGTACATAATAAGCGCCGGAGCAACACCAAATGAGACCATGTCAGCCAGGCTGTCAAACTCTGCACCAAAAGCTGTTTGAGTATTCGTCAGGCGGGCGACACGACCATCCAGACCGTCCAGAATCATGGCGATAAAGATGGCGATTGCAGCATGCTCAAAACGACCATTCATTGCAGCAACAATGCCATAAAAACCACCGAATAATCCCGCCGTGGTAATCAGGTTAGGTAGGAGGTAAATGCCTTTACGGCGCTTGGTTTGCTGCTGTTCTGTTTCCATAGTTTCCGACATTGTTAAGCGGCCTAATTAAGAGTAAATGCTAGTTTAAATAAGATCATAGGATACCACAAATAAGAAAGGGCCCATAAGGCCCTTTCTCTAGATCGTCAGATAAATAAAAGCTTAGTTTTTAGCTTTATCAACAATCTTGTTGGCGCCAATCCACGGCATCATCTCACGTAATTTTCCGCCCACAACTTCAATTGGGTGTGCTGCGTTATTACGGCGACGAGCAGTCATTTCAGGATAGTTAGTTGCACCTTCCATAATGAAACGCTTAGCATACTCACCGTTCTGGATATTTTTCAGTGCTTCACGCATGGCTTTACGGCTTTCTTCGTTAATAACTTTATCGCCAGTTACGTATTCACCATATTCAGCATTGTTTGAAATTGAGTAGTTCATGTTCGCAATACCGCCTTCAAACATCAGATCAACAATCAGCTTCAGCTCATGCAGGCATTCAAAGTACGCCATTTCCGGTGCATAACCCGCTTCAGTCAGTGTTTCGAAGCCCATTTTAACCAGCTCAACTGCACCACCACATAATACAGCCTGCTCACCAAAAAGGTCAGTTTCAGTTTCGTCTTTGAAAGTAGTCTCAATGATACCGGTACGACCGCCACCAACACCTGAGGCATAAGACATAGCCAGCTCTTTCGCTTTACCAGAAGCATCCTGATACACAGCAATCAGATCAGGTACACCGCCGCCACGAACAAATTCGCTACGGACAGTGTGGCCAGGTGCTTTAGGAGCAATCATGATAACGTCCAGATCTTTACGCGGAACGATCTGGTTATAATGAATCGCAAAACCGTGTGCAAATGCCAGTGTTGCACCTTCTTTCAGGTTTGGCTCAATTTCATTTTTGTATATTGCAGACTGAAATTCATCCGGTGCTAACACCATAACAACATCAGCGGCTTTAACAGCATCAGTAATTGATTTTACAGTCAGGCCTTCGTTTTCTGCCTTAATAGCAGACGCTGAACCGGCGCGCAGTGCAACCGTTACATCAACACCAGTGTCTTTCAGGTTAAGTGCATGTGCATGGCCTTGTGAACCGTAACCAATGATGGCAACTTTTTTTGCTTTAATCAGTGAAAGGTTACAGTCTTTATCGTAATAAATGTTCATAGTTAATTCCTGAATCGAAAATTATAAATAAAATTAAATTTGCTTAAAGGCCGAGTACTTTTTCACCACGGCTAATACCCATCGCGCCTGAGCGAACCACTTCATGAATGCTGATACTGGATAATGATTGCAAGAATGCATCCAGTCTTTCACCCGGGCCGGTCAGTTCTACTGTATAAGTTGTATCGGTAACATCAATAATGTTGCCACGGAAAATATCCGCAAGCCGTTTAACTTCTGCGCGGGACTCGCCCACCGCCTCGACTTTAATCAACATCATCTCACGTTCAATATGAGCTGATTCTGTCAAATCAACAAGTTTTACAACGTCTACCAGCTTATTCAGCTGTTTTAAAATTTGCTCAACGATTTCGTCAGTACCTGAAGTCACTAATGTCATTCGTGAAAGCGAGGAATCATCGGTAGGAGCCACGGTTAATGACTCGATATTATACCCTCTGGCAGAAAACAATCCTGCCACCCGTGATAATGCACCTGATTCGTTTTCAATCAGTATTGATACAATATGCTGCATGATTACACTAACACCATTTCATTAAGGCCAGCTCCGGCCGGCACCATTGGATACACATTCTCATCGGGGTCGGTAACCACATCAAGAAATACCAGTCGATCTTTATACTTATTAAATGCATCTGCTAAAGCGGCATCTAAATCTTCCGGTTTTTCTACACGAATACCAACATGACCATACGACTCAGCCAGCGCAACAAAGTCTGGCAACACATTCATTACTGACTGTGAGTAGCGCTTGTCATAGAAAAATTCCTGCCACTGACGCACCATTCCCATAAATCCGTTATTGAGATTGAGGATTTTAATAGGTAAGCCATATTGCATACAAGTAGCCAGCTCCTGAATACACATCTGGATACTGGACTCACCGGTAACGCAAACCACGGTTTTATCCGGGTGCGCTAACTGCACACCTATCGCCGCAGGTAAACCAAAGCCCATCGTGCCTAAACCACCGGAGTTAATCCAGCGACGCGGCTCATCAAACTTATAATATTGCGCAGCCCACATTTGATGCTGACCAACATCCGATGTGACATAGGCCTCACCGTTAGTTATTTCATACACTCTTTTGATTGCATGCTGAGGTTTTATCAATGCACTTTCAGTGTCATATTTCAGGCAATCCTGAGCACGCCATACATCAATCTGCTGCCACCACTTTTCAAGTGCCGGCGTATCGACTTTAGCCTCTGACTCATTGATATGTTTTATCAGTGACTCAAGCACATCAGCCACTTCACCCACAATCGGCACATCAACCTGAACCGTTTTGGCAATGGATGCCGGGTCAACATCAATATGCACAATTTTTGCATCCGGACAGAATTTTTCCAGATTACCGGTAACGCGGTCATCAAAACGTGCACCGATCGCAATCAACACGTCACAGTGATGCATGGCCATATTCGCTTCGTAAGTACCGTGCATGCCGAGCATACCAACAAACTGCTTGTCGGTTGACGGATAAGCACCCAGCCCCATTAAGGTATTAGTAATCGGATAACCTAAATGTTGCGTGAACTCTCTTAACTGCTGGCAACCATTACCTAAAATAACACCACCACCGGTATAAACCATTGGCTTCTTAGCCGATAAGATTAATTCTACCGCTTTCTTGATCTGCCCTACATGGCCTTTTGTAACAGGACTATAAGAACGCATCGTGATTTTTTTCGGGTAACTAAACTCAAAACTCTGGGCCGTCACATCTTTAGGCACATCCACCACAACCGGACCGGGGCGACCCGAAGATGCCACGTAAAAAGCTTTCTTAATAGTCTCGGCTAAATCTTTAACATCCTTAACCAGAAAGTTATGTTTAACGATCGGCCGTGTAATACCGATAGAGTCACACTCTTGAAACGCATCATTACCAATCAAATGAGTTGGCACCTGACCTGTAATGACCACCATTGGAATAGAGTCCATATACGCAGTCGCAATGCCTGTCACCGCATTTGTCGCGCCGGGGCCCGAGGTGACCAGAACAACACCCGGCTGACCGGTAGCACGCGCATAGCCATCAGCCGCATGAGTGGCAGCCTGTTCGTGACGAACCAGGATATGCTTGACATCTTCCTGCTTATACAATGCATCATAAATATGCAGGACGGCACCGCCTGGGTAACCGAACAGATACTCAACACCTTCTTCTTTAAGGCATCGAACCAGAATTTCTGCACCTGTTAATTCCACGTAATCAAACTCCAGAGTCTTTACTTAATTAGTTAAAAAGTCTTGAATAACCTTAAAAATCATACACTTTTAGCCACAATAGTAGCCGAACAGGTGAGTCTAATACGGATGAATGTAAAATTCACGTAAAAAATTAGCAAAATTCAGTATTTTGATACTTATGCCTTAAAACATCTCAAAAAAACATTGGAATCAACAGCAATTAAGCCACTGTATAAACATTCGGCATAAAAAAACCCCGGCATAGCCGGGGTTTTTACAAACTTGCTAAACGCCTGACTAAAAGTCGTTTAACTTACCACCCGCCACCGCTTTTAATGCACTGTTAATGCCGCCAGGCGCACCCATGATATTCATAAAGCTGTTCTCGCCAGCCATACTCAAATCAGGAAAACTCAAGGCAATACGAAAACGACCGTTTAAGGCTTCTATTTTATTCCCAAAAACAACCATCTCATAAGGCAGGTGTGCTAAATGCTTTTCCTTGTCAAAGTCGATCACACTCATAATATACCCGTCATCCTGATATTTATTAAACATCTTTGGTGACTTAAGGCCCACTCCGTAAATAGTGACATCTTTACCCGGTATATCCACGCGATAAACCTTGGTAGCACCCACTTTATTTGACTTAAAGCCTTTTTCTATCTCCGCTATCGCCGCCTTGTAAGAGTTATGCTCGGCAATTGAATTGGGCTCATCAAACTCTTCCATGCCCCACGCATAGTTGTATTTACGCAGCTTTTTCTCGCTTAAGCCTTGCGAACCAAAGTCTTTTTCATAACCCAGTGCCGCTATTAAGTCAGCACGAACACTCTTGAAGTTATTTTTAAAGCGATAGCCATAAGCCATATACTCAGGGTTTGCAAAAGCAACCTGCACTTTACCATTAACATTGCTCACCGAAACACGCTGTACAGCACCATAAGCACCACGCTCTTCATCTTTCACAATATTTAAAATGGTTTTATTGGTCACCGATAAAACATGCGCATTTTCATAAGGCGAATAATCACCAACAATATCAAAACCCGCTTTAGTTAATGCGCTCTTTGTACTTGCTATTACCGCCGAAAAGTCGCCGGCTGGTGTTTTAGCCATAACAAATGGCTTATACAGCACATCATCTGCCGCATACGAAGATGACAGTGATGACAAACTGAGCGAGATAACAGCAAGCAGGAATTTGAATGACGCTTTTTTGAACGAAAGTTCCATATGGAAATCTCCGAAAAAAATGAAAAATGCCGGACAGGGTGAACACCCAATCCGGCGAACAAACTCTATAGTAACCTAATTTTAGAATTTATTAGAGTACATAAACTGCCAGTTAGTTTGAGCATGTGTTGTTGTTACACCGCTACCGCCTGTTACTGATACTTCAGGTGCAATCGTCAAAGAAAAATCAATACCTGATGTTTTATCAAGTGCATGACCCACACCCAGTGTGTAATGATTTTCAATGGTTGCCGGGAACATTGGATTTACATATGCATCAGGTACTGGATTAGAAGAGCTATTCAGACCAGCGCGTAATGACGTCGCTGAACTTAATTTATATGCGCCACCAAGCTGTACAACAGTTTGATCCTCCCAGTTCTGGTACATTTCTACATCAAACGCAGCGCCACCAAACCCACCATTAGAAGGGATTGCATCAGCAGTGAATGACATACGGAAAGAATCCATGACATCCGCCCATTGAATAACTTTAACATCAGCCGCAAACATCCACTTATCCTGCGTATATGCCATACCTACACCAATTTGAGCAGGGAACTGGAAGTCATTAACACTTAGTTTACCTGTTAATGGCAAGGTCATATCAGCAAATGTACCACTTGGCGTACCAGTCGTTGCCCAACCCACATCAGCAGTAACAGCCATCGAAACAGTCGCATTATTCGTTTCCAAGTCATCCATGGCCGTTTTCGCATGGTATGTCGCGCCAACCGTCAGATTATTATTTACTTTATAAGTAAGACCAATTTTACCTGTTATGCCTGCACCAGTCGCTTCCCCTGTATAATCACTGTCATTTGAAAAGTCAAAGCGAACACTATTCATGCCCGTAATAACTGTACCGAAAGCCGCTACTAGGCCATCAACCATTGTACCGCTTGCAGTACCCGCTGATTGAGTACCACCTAATGGAGCGATAAAGTCAGCAAATTGAGTACCACCCATTGCCA
>Ga0224506_10003038_pt1 | contig 11215 bp, 13 predicted proteins | sample SF_Jan12_sed_USG_2_FD_169108 | JGI IMG/M metagenome (GOLD analysis project Ga0224506, IMG submission 169108) | Sediment microbial communities from San Francisco Bay, California, United States - SF_Jan12_sed_USGS_8_1 | ecosystem: Environmental > Aquatic > Marine > Sediment | place: USA...
ACGTGGTTAACGGAAAAATTGAGTGTTGAACACTTTTTATTCCCACCCTCATCCTTTCGTCATCCAAATTTGCGAGAACCACGCCGCCCTGAGGTCCTGGAAATGTTTTGTGCGTGGAAGCGGTTATGAAGTCGGCGCCTTCCTTAAGCGGGTCTTGAAACTGTCCGCCAGCTATTAACCCTAGGACATGGGCGGCGTCGTAGACAACGTAGGCGCCAACCTCTCGGGCAGCCTCTCTCAGCTCCTTTAGGGGATGAGGAAACAGAAACAGGCTCCCACCAAACGTTACTATCCCCGGCTTCGTCTTTCTTATCACCGCCGCGGACTTGTCTGAGTCAATGTTCATCTCGCTTACGTCGTAGGCGTGATCGATTGTTTCCAAACCCATGACCATCCCAGCGAGGCCTGTGTAGTCGTGGGAGATGTGGGCTCCGCAGCTGAGAGGTGCAACAACCATCCTCTCGTTTTTTGTTGCCGCTGAGAGTCCGCTGAACGTGGCTAAGTTTGCGTGTGTGCCGGAAACCAGTCTCACGTCAACCCAGTTGCAACCGAACAGGTCTTTCATAAGGTCGGCTGTGCAGTTCTCGATTCTTGTGATGTACTTCTGTCCCTGATAGTAGCGTAGCTTAACGTGTCCTTCCAGATCGTTCTCTCCCTCTGCGTACCTGCACTCTAGGTCCTGAGACAATCTTAGAACTTCTTTCACTGCTGAAGACTTTAGTCCTTCGCTTGCTATCAGGTTTATACACTCTGTGTCTCTGTATCTTTCGTGTGCACTGCTAGCCTCTATCATCTCCAGAATTGCTCTGGAAAAGTTTTGTTTCATCGGTTTATCCCAACCGTGTAGTTTGTGATTTAGAATCTAAAGATTGCTTTATCTCTTACGGTTAGCTAAGGATTAATTAGTATTCGAGTTTCTACTAATGTTTTCTCTCAGCAAGGTATGGTTTAAACCATGGAGACTATAGTCGTTTCCTTAATCTTTCTACGAGTGTTCTAATTAGGGGTAACAGTAGCATTAGAGAACCAGCTAGGGCTAGGTAGAAACCGGCTGATAGAAACCATATGTCGGTATAATAGAAGGTCTTTCCTGTTCTAAAAATATAACTACCATAAGATATCCCAAAGTAAGGATTCCCCTTCCATGGAAGATTATAGAACACACCGATAGATTTGGGAAAGACAAGGATAAAGTAGGAGATTACACCCACAATTCCTAACAGCCCCCCGATAGTACGAACTCTGCTCTTGTCAGCAAGTCCACACAACCCAGCCAAAACAATTGAGGAAGAGACAAATAACATGTAAGGAATCCGATTGTATGGAATAAGAAATTGCCCCCATATGGATTCTGTCTCCTGAAAAACGCTTACCGTAGCTGACCAAGGGAAAGACATGTAACCATGGATGCCCATGTGACCCGAAACAAATGTCCACCAAGGAAGAAACAGAGACAACAAGAGAAATACTGCTGGAAGCCAACGTTTAGCCCATTTAACACTTAAAAACATTCCACACCCACAAGGATATTTCTCAAGCTCCTTTTTAAGTTGTACCAAAGATTTAAGAAAGAACCTTCTATGAAGTGGTTAGGATATATGACCAGATAGGGCAATGAAAACTCTATAGAAATGAGGAGTGCCAATCTTTTATCATATTTTTTGGTGCGCTGGATTTTTCTCTTCCGTACCGAAGGTGCGGCTTTGCCAAGTGTCTCTGGGACCTGAGAGACGTTATGTAGAGCTTTCTCTCGAGAGAACGCTTGTTCTCAACCGCCACCTTCTCCAGCCTTGAGGAGCGAAAGCCGCACTTCTTACACCTGAATCCCTTATCTCTTCCCATGGACTCCATTCGCTTGCCGCACTGAGAACACGTGGGGTTGCGAAAATCAATTTTGGGGGCCAACCTTAGGATTCGCATTTTTTCAAGGTTTAGGGTAACTGGGTGTTGCGGTGAAGCGGGGCGAACACCTCCGTGAACTTCAATTTGGTCTCCTTCGATCAGCTTTTTAGCGGCTTCTCGGAGGGTTCCTGTTGGTTCGTAGGCTGCGCAGTCTATCTGCCCTGTTTTGTCTTTGATGGAGAAGATTATGTGTCTTCCCGGGATCATCCTGGGTTCTCCAGCCACGACGCCCCGAGCGATCACGGGGTTGAAAGGCTGTATCTCGCGGATAGAGCTGACTTGTCGTAGGTGGGCGTCGGTTCCATGGTTTGTGCGGAAGATGACCCACCTTTCGATTGGTTCTTGGGAACGAACTATCTCATGGGCTTGTTTGACGACTTCCGGTTTTTCTCCTCGGATGCCGTACAGAATCGGGTCGGGTCCTCTTGGGGTGATGAGGATTCGTTGCTTCTCTGGATCAATGTTGTTGAAGGTTAGAGGAGAGGTTTTCTCGTCCATCTCTGCAACAGATGAGGCTTGAATTCTTCTGGGTGTTCCGCGATTATTGGGTGTTCGGTAAGCTATGACCTCGTAGGTGTGATCGCCCTCCAAGGTTTCGCCGATTGCGGCTAGGCCTCCGATGATTCCACGTCCCTTCTTGAAGCCCACCACCTCTACCTTAAACTTTTTAGTGAGCTTGAGGGCTTCTTCCATCTTTACGATGCCCTGTATGGTTCGTTTGGCAAAGGTTTTGAGCTCGCTGGGTACATGGTTGTGAAAGAGGAAGACGGCACCGGGATCCGTGCCGACGTAGTCTAGATCGGAGTTTTTTTCGACAGCGTCAACTACCGTTTCCACGATTTCTTCCGTGAGATCCTCATCATATTGGATTCTTAGGCAGAGAGCGCCGTTGCCGCGGGTTTTCCAGGGAACGTTGGGGTTGAGTCTAACGAGGTTTGGGTAGTCTATGAACGAAACGCCTAGCTTGCACAGTTTTTCTACGAGAAGGGCGGCTATGTAGGTGGTGCATCCCATTCTGGGGGAGTCGGTGTCGTCGAATCCTATGTGCATTGTGGTCATGGTGAGGGCTCAACCACGTCATGAAACGTATCGTGAGAATAAGAACTTTCACCCGTTGAGTGGATTGGCGTGCAGAAAAAGGAGTGGGGGTTTATGTTCCTTCAACCACAATCATGGTTAGGGAGGATCTCACCTTGTTTAGTCGTCGTATACGCCATGTTACGATGTCCTTGAGTTTGTCCATGCTCTCAGCTTTGACTTTCGCGACGATGTCGTAGACGCCGTAGACGATGTAGGCTTCGTCCACCCCCTCGACGCCCGTAAGCGATTTAAGAATTTCCTCTTCTGAGCCGATTTCAGCGTTTATAAGCACAAAGGCTGTAGGCATATGTGTTCCCTCTCTGGCTTTATGATTAGTTTGACGCCCTAAATAATTTTCTGTCAAAAACATGCATTCTGAGTACTGAGTTTAAAGCTGTTTTCAAAATTCATAAATAACATAAGCGTTCACTAATACCAATTACAAGCGAAAGAGGCATCTGCGATGTCGGCTTACTTGAAGAGAGGAATAGTGGTTTGGATACTGGGTTTCATAACGTTTCTGGCAGCTTTGAATACGCTCTATGCGATAATGCTGGAGGCACTGGAATCCCCTAACTCTGCCATTCAACTTTACATCATAAGCGACATAACGAAACTACTACTGGGGACGCGAGAGATACAGGCGATAGCCTACTTCTGGACATCCACAATATTAACATGCGCCTTTCTAGGCGTCACGGCCATCGTTGCAAACCGCAAGGCACCACTGGACCCAGCCCTGGTCAGAATGTTTGTCAAACTGGACGGAAACTTGACGGCTAACCGAAAGACACTGAAAGACGGGTTGCAAGAGAACAAAAAAATGGTGGAAACCGCACGGATAGATTTGCTCGAGGGACTGGACGGCAACAAGAAGGCCAGTGAAAAACTTCTCGGCAACACTAGAAAAGAAGTGATGGACGGGCTGGAAATGCAGGGTAAAACGATTCAAAGTGTTCGTGAAGAGCTGCTCTCTACGATTGAAAAAAGCGTCGGCAACGTCAGGAAAGAAACGTTGGCTGCGCTGGGAAAGCAGAGCGGAGCGATACAAAAGATGGAGCGCCTAAACAAGCGGAGTGCCGAAACGATAGAGAAGCAGTTGGCGGAGCTGGCTGACATGAGAACTAGACTGGAGAGGATGGAGAACGAGTTCACGCCACCTCAACCGAAGTTGACGAGCCTACACAAGCCAGAAGATGTGAGGGGCATCGGACCCCGTCTGGCAGGAGAGCTCAGGGCTATGGGGATAAAAAGTGTGAGTGAACTGATAACCACGGACCCGGCAACCATCGCGGAAAAAACTCGAGTGTCGCGAGAGATGGCTAAACAACTGCAGGCAACGGCGCAGCTGATGATGGTTCCTGGAGTGGACGAAAACGATGCGGAGCTGCTTAAAGAGGCGGAGGTTTTCACCATAAGAGAGCTGGCAGAGCAAGACCCAGTTCAGCTCAGTGGAAAGATAAGAGAAGTTGCCAAGACCTATGTGGAACAGGGGAAGATCACTGAGAGCGAGAAACCAACCTTTGAAGAAGTCTTGTCTTGGGTAAAACTTGCAAAGTACTAGCGTGTGTCACTGTCGTTTCCACCCTTAAATATTCCATTTCGCTGAATTGTATTAGAGAAGAATAGGCGGACTGAGAGATGGCGATAACGAGTAGGGAGATGCGCGCGCTCGAGGTGAACTCTGAGTACTTCGGCGTTTCGAGATTGCAACTGATGGAAAACGCGGGGCAAAGGGTTGCCGCCGAGATAGCTTCGCGTTTTAAACCCGAAAAGGCAAGCATCGCTGTTTTTTGCGGTTTGGGTGGAAACGGAGGAGACGGTTTCGTTGTGGCTCGCCACCTCAATTGCTTGGGCTTTAGGGTGGAGGTGATGCTTGCTGGAAGGTCTGAGAGCATTGTGGACGAGGAGGCTCGGAAGAACTGGTTTGCTCTACAGCCTCTAAAAGATGTGGTCACTATCCATGAGGTTTATGATTCGTCGCTTATCCCAAAAGTCGAAGCCGAGGTTTTGGTGGACGCCCTGCTGGGCATAGGGTTGAAGGGAGCTCCGCGTCCGCCTGTCATGCAGTTGGTTAGGAAGATCAACGAAACTAAGGCTTTTCGTGTTTCGGTGGATGTGCCCACTGGGATCAACTCTGATTCGGGTGATGTCTTGGGCGAGGCTGTTAAAGCTGATCTTACGGTTACTTTTCATAAGGTGAAGCCGGGGCTGACTAAAGCGAAGGAGTTCACGGGTGAGCTGGTCGTTGAAGACATAGGGGTGCCGCCTGAGTTTGAGCGGTTTGCTGGTCCCGGCGACGTTTCGCTGGTTGTTAGGTCTCGTGCCCTTGGGGCTCACAAGGGAGATTTTGGCAGGCTCTTGGTGGTGGGTGGAAGCGAGGTGTTTTCGGGTGCTCCTGCTCTGGTGGCGCTGGCTGCTCTCCGAGCGGGTGTAGATATTGCTTACGTTGCGGCTCCGCACAGGACGGCCTATACCATCTCATGCATGTCTCCCGACTTGATCACCGTTAAGCTGGAGGGAGACCACCTCAACCCTCGCAACGTTTCTGTGCTTAAGCCTTATCTGGAGACGGTGACCGCTGTTGTGATGGGCCCGGGGTTGGGGCTGCACAAGGAGACTAGGGACGCGGTGAAGGAGATTGTGGAAGCTGTGGGGAAGGCGAAGGTTCCGTTGCTGCTGGATGCGGATGGGCTTAAGGCTTTCGCCGAGTTTAAGCGGAAGTTGCGTTCTCCACTGGTGTTGACGCCTCACGCTGGGGAGTTTCGGATTTTGACTGGGAAGGAGCCGCCTAGGGACTTGGAGAAGAGGGTGGCTGCGGTGCGGGATAGCGCTAGGAAGCTTGGTGCTGTGTTATTGTTGAAGGGAAACGTGGATGTGATTTCCGACGGAGAACGGGTGAAACTGAATTTTACGGGTAATCCTGGGATGACGGTGGGTGGGACTGGTGACGTGTTGAGTGGGGTTGTGGGGGCTTTTTTGGCGCAAGGAGCTGATCCCTTTGAGGGTGCGGTGGCTGGGGCGTTTGTTAAGGGGGCTGCTGGGGATTTTGTGCGGGGGGAGAAGGGTTTTCACATGGTTCCCACGGATCTTCTTAGGTGGATTCCGCGGGTTTTGGATGATCCTATGTCTCATTTAAGGGTGCGAGAGGGTGCGCCGTAGAGACGTTAGAATCAGCGTTTATCATGCGAAGCAGTGTGATCCTAAGAAGTGTACTGCTTTGAAGCTTAAGCGCCATCAGCTCGTTAGGGTTGTTCATCGGGTTAAGGGGTTGCCTCGCGGAGCGGTTATTTTGAATCCTTTTTCTGATAGGGCTTTTTCTCCGGCTGATCGTGGAAGGGTGGAGGGGAGGGGTTTGGCTGCTATTGATTGTAGTTGGATGCATGCGGATGAGGTTTTTGAGCTTTCTGTGCGGGGGGTGTCTCGTTGTTTGCCTTATTTGGTTGCTGTGAATCCGGTGAATTATGGTGTGCCGACTAAGTTGAGCACGGTGGAGGCTTTAGCTGCGGCTCTGTATATCGCTGGTTTTGGGGAAGAAGCGGAACGTTTGCTCTCCATCTTCAAGTGGGGACCGCACTTCCTAGTGTTGAATCGTCAGCTTTTAGACAGTTATGCAGGGGCTAGGGACAGCAGTGAAGTTGTGGAGTTACAGAGAAGCTTCATCTATCAAAAGGGCTCAGGTGCTAATCGATAGCTGAACACCAACTAACAACTTTTATGGAGTGCTTTGGTGTTATTTCATTTCAAGTTGCATTAATAATTTAAGGAGAAATGTTCTAGATGTTTTAACGATTGAAATGTCTAAAAAGAAGCCTAGAAAGAGAAGCAAAATTAAAGGGCACTACATGCAAGTGAGACAACGTTCTACTAAGAAGGGAAAGAAAGGAACGATAATGGGCAGATGGAAGCCTAAGAAAAAGGAGACGACAGTCAAGAAGAGCAAGAAGAGATAGTTTGAGCGTGAGCCTTCTTAAGAACGATATTTCTTCCGAAATTCTACAGGTTTTTTTAGGGTCTGTATTCAACGGCAGGACTAGTGTGCTGGTCGTAACCCGCCTTCTGTTCAAAGACTTTTTTTATCTACATCTGGTTCTTTGATTGTTCGTTTAGAAGAACAATTTCATTTATGGACTTTCAAGGCCTAATTTACCAAGTTCTTCTTTGGATAGATTCCTAATTTCGTAGTCTTTGCATTTGGGACATTTCGTGATGATTCTATACTTATTGCTGTAGATGTCTTTTGAAACGCTATTGATGGTTAGAGGAAAGTGTCCGCAGACATTACAATTTAGGAACTTCTTTCGTTTTTCTTCATCTACTTTTTCCCTTTTTTTTAGAGGGCTTTTGAGAAGCGCTAGATGGGGTATAGGTATACGAACTCCTTTTTTCCCTGCTCTCCCTGCAAATAAAAAGATGGGAGTTCTTTCCCGTAGCCATTGGCGATAGCATTCATAACAATAGTTGCTGTATCTTTTGGCTTCTAAACCTGAAATATATTTTCCACATTTATCACAATTAGGCAAACTGATTCTACAAGAAATTATGCTGTCATCAAGTATTTAGTGTTTGCTTCATCTTGCTTGATATCCATATTCAATGAAAGGAGTTATTTTGATCATATGCTGGTTCTTCGGTTGTTCGTTTTGGGGGTTGTGCTTCTACACGCTAAACTTGGCTGCCTTCAAAACTTCTGCAAAATTCTTAATATTCTCTGCAGTTAAGACTTCTCTGAGTCTAACGGCATTTTTGGGATACAGCTTCGTCTGGGCGAAGTAATGAAGAGCTGTAAGTAGTTCACCAATATTCTTGAAACCCTCTAGAGTGCTCATATAGTCAACTTCGGTCCCTTCAGGCGTAGATACTCTGATTACATACTGAACTGGAAACGGGTCTTCAAATCTCGCTATAATTGCCAGCGTATAGCCGCCCTTGTTGGTTTCCTGCAACAAAATATTTTCATTCATGGGCACGCTCATCCATATCACCATACATTCTTAGTCTGTCATATTATTCTAGCTTGTACTAAAGATTTAAGAAAGAATGTTCTACGTGTGAAGTCAAACAAACTGGGATTTGAGATTCTATCCATCTGAATGTGTATTATTTCCTTATTCGAGGAATGAAGTAAGCTATAACTGCCGTTATGGTCATGGCAATGGCTATCAGCCATATCCATTCCGACCTTAAGAACTTGTTTAGAATGAGCAATGCTACGACGAACCATATTAGAATGGCTGCAACTGTTCTGATGTGCAACTCTACAACCTTCATTTGGGGGAAATTGATGTCTACAAGGGTATTTCGCTAACGAATTCGTCAAAGTGTGTATTCAAGTCTACGAGTTTCCGCCATTCCTGGAAGAGTCTTGCTCCTTTAGCGTCTTTCTCAATGAAGGCTAAGAACCTATCCCATGTGCCGTAGTCTTTCATCTCCGTGTGCATTTGATAATATCTCGGATTCGCACCGTTGTGGTGCCGATAGAGTTTCCCAGACCCAATTCCTTCTACCTTGCCTTCATAGTAATCCGAAAACTCTTTTGACTTTTTAACAAATTCCTCGTCGCTTACACCGTTCTTCAGGTTGAAGTATATAATGTATAGCAATTTGTCACCTCCTTTCTTTATTTTGATTTCATTATGTATTTAAAGTTGCATTAAAAATTTAAGACACACACTTCTGGGTAAGACCTGGTGCCTGTTCCCACAGAAATCGGAGACTATGACAATGACGGTATCCCAGATTTGATGGTGACGTTTAACAGAACAATGGTTTCAGAGTTCATAATTTCTAGCGGCATCACGTATGGCAATGTAGCCCTAACGATAACGGGAGAAGTTGATAAAACACCGTTTCAAGGCAGTGGCACAATTAGAGTAGTATTCCCGCCCGCAGGGTGCGGCCACCGAGGCGGTAGAAGATAAAAGACGAGGGGAATGTGAGTCTTTCAGCCATTTTCTCAAATGCTACTACTTGCTAAATTGGAATGAATTTTTAAGTGCTATACTCTAATACAAAAAAGAAATGAAGAAATTATCCGTGATAATTCCTACCCTTAACGAAGAGAAATACCTCGCTTCTACTCTACGGAGTTTGGCTGAACAGAGCCACAAGGATTTCGAGTTGATTGTGAAAGATGGATTGAGTACAGATAATACCGAAAGCATAGCCAGAGAATATGCCGATTTGGTGGTCTCAAAGAAGGATTCGTCGATTGGAGACGCAAGGAACCAAGGTGCACGGTATGCGAAAGGTGATGTTTTGGTTTTTGTGGATGCGGATACTTATCTGGATAAGAACGCCCTTGAATTGATAGCTGAGGACTTCGATCTATATGATATAGTGCTCTTACTGCCAAAATTTGGACCTAGGGAAGAGGATATGAGATTTTTGCCGCGTACAAAGAAACAATTGAGCAGATTTCTTGTAGGGTTTGAGAATTATTGGCGAAAGTATGTCGATAAGTTTTGTGGTGGCGTGTGTATGCCGGTTGACTCTTCTACGTTCAAGAGGATAGGTGGGTTTGACAGGAGATTGAGATGCAGCGAAGACATAGAGCTTTCATACAGGTTAAGAAAAGTTGGAGAAGTATTGAATGATTACAGGGTAAAAGCGTATTTTTCGATTAGAAGATTCGTTTTGAGCGGATATGTTGAAACACTGCGCAATTATGGATTGAACACACTTAGGATGCACCTTAATCTATTGCAACCTGAATATGAAAGCTTTAGATGATTTATCCAAAGAGAGCCATTATCCAAGTCTGATGTCTCTTCCAAAATTCAATAGTTCTTTCAGAGTCGGTATTCAGCTGTATAGGGCTGGTGTGCTGGACGTAACCCGACTTTAGTGCAAAGTAATTTTCACTGGAGGCTTCTTTGTGTGTTTTCTTATTTTTGCTCATTATAAATTATCTCCGTTACTGTTTCTTATGTTGCGTTTGTACATTTAGGGTTTTTCTTGGCTGACTTGAGATTTGTGGAATAAATGCGCGCTATCTATGTTGGAAAACACTATTAGTGACTTTTTTACTAGTTCTGGCTGTTTCAGGTGAACTAATAATGGATCCATGGAAGTATTATGACATCACCCATAAACGACACCACTTGTGTAATCCATTGAACACCGAGAAGTTTGAGCGGCTGTGCCAACTCCTCCGATTGAAGCGAGGAGAACGTGTCCTAGACATAGCCTGTGGAAAAGGAGAGTTTCTCATCAGGCTGGCGGAGCTCTATGGTATTACAGGTATAGGCGTAGATATTTCTCCCTACTGCATTCGAGATTGCATGGAAAAGCATCGGAGGCGAGTACCAGACTCGGATATTGAATTTGTGGAGATGGATGGGGCGGATTATAGGCCTGAAGTTCCTTCTTCCTTTGATGCGGCCCTTTGTATCGGGGCGAGTTGGGTGTATGGTGGTCATCGGGGGACGATTCAAACATTGAAAGGAATGGTGAAGAATGGGGGGCTGATTGTAGTGGGAGAACCTTTCTGGTTGATGGAACCGAGTAAAGAGTACTTGGAGGTAGAAGAAATCAACAGAGATGATTTTGGTACTCATCGGAACAATGTAAGAGTGGGGGAGAACGAAGGATTAAGCTGCCTTTACACGCTCGTGAGTGATTACGACGATTGGGACCACTATGAGACGCTTCAATGGTGGGCTGTTGATGAGTATGTCAGAGCCCATCCCGACGACCCTGATATCCGCGAGCTAGTGCAACGGAAGACGCGTGAGAAGCATATCTATCTTCAGGGAGGCAGGGAAACTATGGGATGGGCGATATATGTTTTCAGAAAGGAATAGCATACAATACCCCCTGCACTGTACCAAAAGTTGCTATGAATGCTAATACGTTTTCTGGATTGTCTAGGTCACATAGCTTGTTTAGGCGTTTTAGGCATTTGGCTATGTTTTTGATTGTGTCTTTTGCTTTTCCCTGTTTTTTGAGTTCCCATAAAACGTTAAATATTCTGTCTTTTGACGGCATTCGGTTGTAGGGGCTGGTGTGCTGGTCGTAACCCGCCTTCTGTTTTAAAGACGGCATTTATCTGGACGGATTATCCTTGCCTCTTGTTAGTTCTTCAAACATTGAAATAGTGCTTTCTATTCGTGCTCGTCTCTTTAGGGTTTTCATGTTGATTTTGGTGTACTTTAATATTGCCCGTACATCATCTTTGTCCTTCAGAGTTCTTTCTTTGGGAATTGTTGCTTTTATCATGCGTAACTTCGAT
>Ga0224506_10003039_pt1 | contig 11215 bp, 9 predicted proteins | sample SF_Jan12_sed_USG_2_FD_169108 | JGI IMG/M metagenome (GOLD analysis project Ga0224506, IMG submission 169108) | Sediment microbial communities from San Francisco Bay, California, United States - SF_Jan12_sed_USGS_8_1 | ecosystem: Environmental > Aquatic > Marine > Sediment | place: USA...
AGCCCGCAAGTGCGCGAGGCCTTTGATCTGTGCGTGAGCTGCAAGGGTTGCCGGCGCGACTGCCCCACGGGCGTGGACATGGCCAAGCTCAAGATCGAGTTCCTGCAGCACGACAAGGCCCGTCATGGCCACACGCTCAAGGACAAGCTCATCGGCCAGCTGCCCGACTACGCGCGCCACGCCGCGAAGATCGCCCCCGTGCTCAACCTGCGCGACAAGGTGCCGCTGATGGCCCAGCTCAGCGAGAAGCTGTTCGGCTTCTCGGCCAAGCGCAGCCTGCCGCAGTGGCAACGCCAGCACTTCTTCAACACCCCCGTGGCCAGCGCCAGCCGCGAGCAGGCGCTGGCTGCAGAGCGGCCCGTGGTGCTGTTCGTCGACACCTTCAACGGCTATTTCGAATCCGACAACGCCCACGCCGCCCTGCAGGTGCTGCAGGCCGCCGGCTACACCGTGCACGTGGCCAGCAAGGTGAAAGACGATGGCAAACACCTCTGCTGCGGCCGAACCTTGCTCTCCGCCGGCATGGTGGAGCAGGCCAAACAGAAGGCGCAGGAGGTGGTGGACAGCCTGCTGCCGTTTGCAGAGAAGGGAATCGCCATCGTCGGCCTGGAGCCGAGCTGTCTCTTGACGTTGCGCGACGAACTGCTGGTGATGGGCCTGGGCGAGGGCGCACAACAGATCGCCAAGAGCGCGCTGCTGTTCGAGGAATTCCTGGCCCGCGAGGCCCAGGCCGGCAAGCTGGAAGACTTCAAGGCCAGGCTCAAGCCCGTGGACCAGCCCGTGCTGCTGCACGGCCACTGCCACCAGAAGGCCTTTGCCGCCGTCACCCCGGTGATGGAGGTGCTGTCATGGATCCCCGGCGCCAAACCCGAGCTGATCGAGAGCAGCTGCTGCGGCATGGCCGGCAGCTTCGGCTACGAGGCTGAGCATTTTGATGTCTCCATGCAGATGGCCGAGGCCAGCCTGCTGCCCGCCGTGCGCGCGAAAGCCGATGCGATCGTGGTGGCGGACGGCACCAGCTGCCGGCACCAGATTGCCGATGGCGCGCAGCGCGAGGCGGTGCATGTTGCGAGAGTGTTGGCGGGGAAGTTGGGGTAGAGGTGTCGGTAGAACCCGGGTCGATTCAGTGAATGCCCAGGAACAGGGTACGCCTCAGGCGTGGACCTCTCGATGGGCCATCCATTGCATGATTTCATCAAGTGGACGCGGCTTGGAGAGCAGGTAGCCCTGGATGATGTCGCAGCCCATGGCCTTGAGTTCGGCGCGCTGTGCCGGCGTTTCTATGCCTTCGGCAATGGTTCTCAGGCCCAGGCCACGTGCGAGCAGGATGACCATTTCGACAATGTGCTTCGCTCTGGGTTGATTCATGTCGTCGGTGAAGGTCTTGTCCAGCTTGAGGTAGTCCAGCGGAAGCTTCTGCAGGTAGGTCAGGGAGCTGTAGCCGGTGCCGAAATCGTCGATTGCCAGTGGTGTGCCGATTTCTCGCAGCCGTTCCATGGCGTTGCAGCCATCTTCCAGGTTGTTCATCACCATGGATTCCGTGATTTCCAGGATCAAGGTTTCGGGCCGGACCTTGGAGATGCGTAGCTGCTTTGCCACGGTTTCGTGGAAGCTGGGATGGCGGAGTTGGCGGACCGATACGTTGGCACTGATATGGACGTTGGCGAAGCCGGTCTCGCTGAGGCGGCCGAGGTCGCGGCAGGCCTGCGCGATGACCCATTCGCCAACCTCCAGGATTTGGCCTTTGCTTTCCAGGATGGGAATGAACTCGGCGGGGGAGACGTTGCCCAGCGTCGGGTGATGCCAGCGCAGGAGTGCCTCCAGGGAGACGATGCGGCCATCCGACAGGCTTTCCTTGGGCTGGTAGACCAGCGAGAGCTGATCGTTCTCCAGAGCCGTAGCCAACTCAGTGGCGAGCTCCTGCCGGCGCAGGCTGCGCAGGCGCAGTTCTTCGTTGAAGATGAAGTAGTCAACGCTTTTTTCGCGGCATTCGTGCATGGCGACATCTGCGCAGATGAGCAAGGTGTCGCTGTCATCGGCATCGTCCGGCTAGATGGCGACCCCCATACCTGCCCTGATGAAGACCTGGTTTCCATCGATGTCGAAGGGGCGCTTCATCGTGTTGACGACACGGTTGGCAACCATTGCCGCGTCCTCGACGCGCTGGAGATCTTCAAAGAAGATCACGAACTCGTCGCCTCCGAGCCGAGAAGCGGTGGTTTTTCCGGCGTTCCGGGCCTCTTCGGGCAGCTGATTGATGATGTCCTCGTCGCGCATGAGTTGCTTGAGCCGCTGGCCGATGCTGGCCAACAGGGTGTCACCGCCGTGGTGGCCGTAGGTGTCGTTGATGCTCTTGAAGTCCTGGATATTCATGAACAACAGCCCGATCTTCCGCTGCGACCGGTGCGCGCGCAGGATGGCATGCTCAAGGTGCTCGAAGCAGGAGCGTCGGTTGGGCAGCAGGGTGAGTCCGTCCGTGCGTGCCTGGGTGGCCAGCTCATTCTGGGCGCGCCGCAGCAGAACGGCCGCTGTCGACGTAAGCATCAGCATCACAAACAGTGCGGCCAGTCGGGTGGAGAGGGCGTTCTGGTACTCCGATTTGAAAGGAGAGCTCAGTGCGACGATCTCGCTGGCTGTCAAGGTATGGGTGAGTGTCCAGGGGCGACCTGTCTCCAACGCGAGAGTGAGGCGGGCGGTCTGCGCTTGATGGTCTGCCGATGGGGAGGAGGCAAGAGCAAACCGCCGGTCGCCAATGCGGATACCGTATTCGGACTGCTCCAGCACAAATGACACGGGCGCAGGCAGACTCCATCCCTGCTGCTGTTGGCGGACTTGGTCCTCGCGCGTCAGGGGCAGATAGGGCACACCGATGAGCGCCGCTTCAATCAGGTTGGCGCGCACGATGGTCGTGATCATGCCCTTGAAGCGCTGCGTGCCTTGGTCATAGACGGGCATGGCGTAGACGAAACCGTAGGTCTCGCGGACATCGCCACTGGATTTCGACAGATATTGGCTGTTGTCGCAGGTTCTGAGCAAGGGGGAGAGGCGAACGGGGATGTTGGAGAAGTCGCTTGACCAGCGAAATACCGGTTCGTGCTTGCGAAACCACGCTAGCTGGACCGGGAACTGCTGGTACTCCGCCTCTTCCGACTCTTCGGGGATGTCTGCGTTGCGGGGTGCTTGAGGTGACGCTGCGCCATCGGACTCCTCGGTGATGTGTTCGTCGTACATGAAGAATGGAACATCGCGATCTGGATCGAATCCATCGAGGACGTAGTACACCTCGGACACCCTGACGTTGAACGCGAGGTTGGCGTAGATCTGTCTCAGCGTGCGGTGTGTGTCGATCGAAAGCCGGCCGCTTGCGACCACATCTTCCTGTGCACTCCTGCGGTTGCCACCGGCGACATTGCGCACCATCGGCAGCAGGGAAATGGTCCGGGTGCCTTGAAATAGTTCATGGAACAGGGACTTCAACTCCTTGGATTTTGCGTCGAGCACGCGCTGCTGGTGTTCCGTCAGGTGCTTCTGGCGCCGGCTTTCAAGGGCTTTCAGGCTTTGGTCAAGTTCCCACGCCCAGAAGCCGATGACCGATGCCAGGAATACCATGATCAAGGCGTAGGCAAGCAGGGCTCTGGACTTATAGGCGGTGACCAATTTCATGCTTTTGCGGGGGCGTGCCGTTGGAAGCGCAGAGTCGCATGGGAAGCCGGCTGCGTCTGCGCCAAATTGAGTTCAACATCAACGGCATTTATATGCAGTCCCGCTATTCCTTGGCAGGCGCACAAGTATTCGAGGTTTGCCCGCCGCGGGCGGGAGACAGCTTGCAGTCGACTTTGCTCGCTGTGAGTCGATGGCTGCGGTGCAGCGATCCGAATCCTGCTGCCAGCACCAGCCGCACCATCCTGCACACGGTCATGGAGCGCCGCGCTGTCGTCGCCGCGCTCCATGCTGGAGATGAACGGCAGGTCACACGCCAGTCCATGCTGCTCGGCTTCGGCGCTGAGCTCGGCGAACGAGCCCAGGGCCACGGGGAACTTGTCCACGGTGGCCAGGGGCGCCAGCATGCCGCCTTCGCCGGCCTCGAAGTCGGCTTTCTGCTGCGGCGTGGCGTCTTCCGGCAGCTCGGCCTTGCAGAACACGAGGAGCAGGCGCTGCGCGGTGGGCTGCTGGGCGGCCATGCGAAGGAGGTCGTCGAAGGAGGAGATGTCAATGGGGGTGCCTCGGTCTGGGGGGGCTGTTGGCGCGCGCCAGCGGGCGCGCGGGCTCACAGACATCATGACCGGGAGCAGACAGACCGCACCTCGCGCGGGCGGGGCGGCTACTGCGGGGTCTTGGCCCAGCGCACCGCATCCTCCAGCCGGTCGTCGCCCCAGAACAGCTCCTGGCCGACGACAAAAGTCGGGGAGCCGAAGATGCCGAGCTTGCGCGCGGCATCGGTTTGCTGCACCACGGCTTCGTGCGCGGTCTTGAGCGCGGCATCGGTCAGCACGGTGTCCGGGTTCTGGCCCACGGCGGCGAAGCTCTCGGCAATGTTGTCGGGCTCGCCCGGCAGGCGGCCGCGCTCGCACCAGGCGCGGTAGGAGGCCTCTAGGTAGTCACGGCCCCAGGGCTCGCGCAGGGCCAGCCAAGCGATCTGGTTGCCCTGCACCGCCTTGACCGCGGGATAGGGTGCGGGCAGGGTGGGCGTGAGTCCGCGCCAGGCGGCACGACGGGCGATGTCGCGCCACATATAGGCGGTCTTCTGCGGCTCTTCGAGAAAGGGGCGGCGGTTCATCTCCTGGAACAGAATGCCGAGGTAGAAGGGATGGAGCTGAAAGTGCACGCCGTGCTCAGCCTCGGCTTGGCGCAGGCGCATGACGGTGAGATAGGTGTAGGTGCTCCCGCAGGAAAAATACAGGTCGATGCTTGCCGTCATGGTGTCCTCCTCGTGTGTGGGGCATGCCCCGTCTTGTCTGTGGGCGAAGCCGCGCTGCGCAGGCTGTGTGCGGCCGGGCAGCTACGGGCTCGGCCCAGGGATTAACCGGCAAAACGTAGGATTCGTCAATCCGACACTCGGGGGGGCGCACAAGTGAGCGTGACGCGCCGCGAGGACCCGCGCACGGGGCGCTTGGCGAGGGTCGCGAGCGCGCAAGGAGGGTCCGCGTCGCGGTGTCACCGATGCGTCGACTCAGTTAGCGGTCAGCAGTTCTTTCTGCTTTTGGTACATGGGCTGGCCGTCCTGCAGCCAGGCCTGCTTGAGCGGCGGCGGCATGTTGCTGTCCATGGCATGGCGAAAGTCGTCGTTGAAGGCGTCGCGCACCATGCCGATGATCATCATCAGCACATTGCCCTTGAGGCGGGTCATGGTGTAGCCGGGCAGTTGGCGCCATTCGGCTTCTTCGATGTAGCGGCGGCACAGGGGCAGGACCTGGCTCTCTTCGTGCTGCGAATGCTGGCCGAAGCTCAGGGCCAACGCGTCCAGGGTGGCGAGCAGTTGCGCCTGGGCGCCAGGGTCGCCTTGCTCGTTCCAGGCGGCCAACTGCGCCTGGGCCTGGTCGAGCAGGCGATGCACGTCCTCGTGCTGGCTCATGCCCAGCTCCACCTGCGCTTTTTCCTCGGGTTGCGCGCGCGCGATCAGCAGCGGCAGCAGCAGCGCGTCCTCGGCGCTGTGGTGGGAGTGGATGAGCGCGAGGATGGAATGGTAGTACTGGTGGACGGCGTCGCGGTGCGTGGGCGAGGTGGCGGCCACCTCGGTGAACAGCCGGTGGTGGCCGCTGAGGGCTTGGCGCATGACGTTGTGGACGTAGATCATGTCGTCGGTGTTCTGGATGATGCTCATCGGGGCCTCCTTGCTTGTTGGATGGAACAGCAGCGCAGCGCGGGCGCTGTCTCCGATTCTGGGCCGGTGTGCGGGGCAACGGGGCGCGCAAATCGGGCCGCTGTTAGCGAGTTCTGCATAAGCGGCGGCGCTGGCCGGGGACAGGCCCGATGGCTGGCGGCTCAGTCGCCGCGATAGGGGCGGGCGAAGTCGTGGCTGGCCAGGGCATCGCCCGCAAAACGCATGAAGTCGCGCACGAGGGGGCGCTCGTAGGCCTGACGGGTGCAGGCAAGCCAGAGGTTGTGCATGAGCGAGGGGTCGCCCCAGCAATGGACGAGATCCGGGCAGTCCTGGGCCACGACGGCGGGCAGCAGGCCGTAGCCGCTGCCGGCACGCAGCATGCTCACCATGCCGGGCACGCTGTTGACGCGCATGACGATCTGCTCCGGGCGCAGGTGGGCGGCCAGGGAGCGGATGGGCTCGACGCGTTCGCTCAGGGCTTCGTCGTAGAACACGAAGCGGTGCGCCTGTGCCTGCGCGAAGTCGGCGGGCTTGCCGTGTTCGCGGGCGTAGGCGGTGGCGCCATAGATGGCCCAGGGCACGCGCCCGACGCGCCGCGCGACCATGATCTCGCTGTCGATCACGTCGGTGGCGCGCAGGGCGATGTCGGCCTCGCCATTCTCCAGCGAGAGCTGCCGCTCGCTGGTGTCGATCTCGAACTGCGCTGTCGGGTGGCGTGCGCGGTAGGCTTCCATGAGCGGCGACATCCAGTGCGCCACCGCACCCCAGGCGCCGGTGATGCGGATGCGTTGCGTGTCCTGGCGCCGCAGCGACTCCAGGCGGCTTGCCACCTGGTCGAAGACGGCGGTGGCATCTGCCGAGGCTTCCAGCAGCGCGCTGCCCACGTCCGTCAGACGGAAGCCCTTGCGGTCCTTGTCGAAGAGCTGCAGCCCGGTCTGCGCTTCGAAGCAGGCGATGCGCCGGCTCACCGAGGACTGGCTGATGCCCAGGGCGCGCGCGGCCGCCGTGCTGGAGCCGTGCCTGGACACGGCGATGAAGATGCGAAAGTCATTCCAGTCGAGCATGGCTGTCTTGTCTCCACAAACGCAGCGGTGTTGGCGGCCCGGACGTGCATTGCCGCTGAGCCGCGCAAGTGAAACGCGGGTTCAGGTCTTCAGTTTGACGCCGGATGCGTGCCAGGCTACACGCACCGCCTAGGCGCGCCTCACCCCCCCAGCGCCACCATGGTGCCCGTACCATCAAACGGGAGACAGGCTGCGACCTGTCCTTCGCGGATGGCGGCCACCATGGCTTCTAGCGTCTGGTCCACCTGGGCGATGCGCTCGGGGCTGTCTTCGCCGCGCTCCATGGTCGAGACGAACAGGATGTCCCAGGCCAGCCCGTGCTGCGTGGCTTCGGCGCTGAGTTCGGCGAACGAACCCAGTGCGTCCGGGAACTTGTCCACGCTGGCCACGGGCACCAGCATGCCGCCTTCGCCGGCCTCGAAGTCCGCTTTCTGCTGCGGGGTGGCGTCCTCCGGCAGTTCGGCCTTGCAGAAGACGAGGAGCAGGCGCTGCGGTGTGGGCTGCTGGGCGGCCATGCCCAGGAGGTCATCGAAAGAGGAAATGTCCATGGCTGATGAGTCGGTCAAGGGTTTGGATGGCACGCGCCTCTTGGCGCGCGCGGCTCACGACCATTATGACCGCCTGCTAGCTCCCCGGCCTTCATGCAAGGGCGCGACTCCCGACAGGGATGCGCGGGATGGATGCGCCGTGGAGCCGAGGTTTGTTGAATAGGTACACAGCCAACGTAGGAATTTCCTGACGTTCGCACGGGAAGTTCCTGACACCAAATTCAGCATCAGCCGATGGTGAAGAAGACCCGGTTCGGGCACTATTTCCCCAAGACGAAACAGATGGCGCCTACATCTTTGTACGGGGTGTTGTAGAGGGTGGCTTCAGACAAGCCATATGGTCGTCAAGGAGCAATTTATGAGTTTTGGTGCGGTTGCCAGCATGGAAAGAAATGCAGCGGTCCAGGAAACTGGGCGCAAGCAGAAGTTGCGCCTGGGCGATGTGCTGGTGCAGCAGCGTCTCATTTCACAGGAGCAGTTGCAGCAGACGCTGTTTCTGCAGAAGCAGACCGGCAAGAAGATGGGGCGCCTTCTGATCGAAGGGGGCCTGCTGACAGAGGATTTGCTCGCGCATGCGCTGGCGCAGCAGCTGGCCGTTCCATTCATCAACCTGAAGACGTTTCCCCTGCGTGGTGACATCGTCAAACTGCTGCCCGAGACCTTGGCGCGTCGTTTTCGTGTGCTGGTACTGGAGGACAAGGGTGACAGTCTGCTGGTGGCCATGTCCGACCCGCTGGATCTGTTTGCCTACGATGAAACGACGCGTGCGTTGCGGCGCAACATCAATATTGCAGTCGCTTCCGAAAGTCAGCTGAATCAGGCGCTGGATCGCTACTATCGCCGCACCGAGGAGATCAGTGGACTGGCCCGCGCACTGGAAAAAGATCTGGGCGAGGTGGTTGATTTCGGGGAGCTCTCCGCTTCAGTGGGCGCCGAGGGTGCGCCGGTGGTTCGCCTGCTGCAGTCCTTGTTCGAGGACGCGGCACAGGTCGGCGCGTCAGATGTTCATATCGAGCCGCAGGAATCCACGCTGCAGATACGCTTACGCATCGATGGCGTATTGCAGACGCAGACCGAGGCGGACAAGCGAATCGGTGCGGCTTTGGCGCAGCGGATCAAGCTCATGGCTGGCCTTGATATTTCCGAGAAGCGCTTGCCGCAGGATGGCCGATTCAGCGTACGGCTGAAGGAGCAGACCATCGACGTCCGCCTGTCGACGATGCCGTGCAGCTATGGCGAATCGGTGGTCATGCGGTTGATGAGCCAGCGAAACGGGATTCGGCGTCTCGACTCAATCGGCATGCCTGAGGCGATGCTGGCGCGTTTTCGTGAGCTGCTCGGACGCAGTTCCGGTTTGGTGCTGGTCACGGGGCCGACAGGCTCGGGCAAGACGTCCACCCTTTACGCGGCACTGGCCGAGATCGATGCGGCCGAGCACAAGATCATCACCGTGGAAGATCCAGTGGAGTACAAGCTGCCTGGCATCACGCAGGTGCAGATCAATGACAAGATCGAGTTGTCCTTTGCCAAGGTCTTGCGTGCGACTTTGCGTCAGGATCCGGACGTCATCCTGGTGGGCGAGATGCGTGACGCGGAAACTGCCGAAATCGGGTTGCGCGCTGCGATCACCGGGCACATGGTGCTCTCGACACTGCATACCCGAGATGCCATCAGCACGCCGTTCCGGCTGCTCGATATGGGGGTGCCGCCTTTCATGGTGGCAACCTCGTTGCAGGCGGTCATCGCGCAGCGGCTTGTGCGCCTGAATTGCGACAGTTGCAGTCAACCGCATGAACCCAATGCACAGGAATCCGCCTGGCTCAGCAGCCTGCTCGCCGAGGGTGAGACGGTGCGTTCGAAGCGCGGTCTGGGCTGCTCGGCCTGCAACGGCACGGGGTACGCCGGCCGCCAGGGCGTATACGAGATGCTTGAGATGGATCCCCAGATGACGCAGGCAGCCAGCCGCTCGGACCCCGCCGCATTTCTACGCGCGGCGCGTGAGCGGATGAAGGGGCAGACGCTGGCTTTTCACGCACTTGAGTTGGTGCGCCAGGGGCGAACCACATTGGCCGAAGCCATGCGCGTTGGCTACGACACGGAAGACTAGGCATAGGAGCAGGCCGATATGTCTTCCTATACATGGCGTGGGCGAAATGCCCGAGGCGAGCTGGTTCAGGGGCAACTCGATGCGATGACGCAATCCGGTGTCGCAGACCAGCTGCTGGCCATTGGCGTGGTGCCGGTACACATCGCCGAGGTGGCCATTGCGTCGGCCAGCAACAAGACGGCCAACTGGTGGCAGCAACTCAATCGGCGGCCGATCAAGATCGAGGAGGTTCTGATGTTTTCGCGTCAGATGTTCACCCTCAACAAGGCGGGCGTGCCGATCCTGCGTGCGTTTGCCGGACTGGAGGCCTCGTCCGACAACCCGTCGTTGGTGGCGGTCCTCTCGGATGTGCGCGCCGGGCTGGACCAGGGTCGCGATCTGTCGACCTCCTTTGCACGCCACCCGAGCGTATTCAGTTCCTTCTATGTGGCCATGGTTCGCGTTGGCGAGATGACGGGGCGGCTGACCGAGGTTTTCCAGCGCCTGGCAGAGCATCTCGAGTTTGAGCGTGATGTGCGCGAGCGCATCAAGCAGGCGTTGCGATATCCGACTTTCGTCGTCATTGCCATGGCGGTGGCGATCGTCATCATCAACCTGTTCGTGATCCCTGTGTTCGCCAAGGTGTTTGCCGGATTCAACGCCGAATTGCCTTTGATCACCCGAGGTTTGCTGGCATTTTCCAGTGGAATGATCACGTGGTGGCCGTTGATGCTTGCCATGAGCGTTGGTGCGGTCGTGGGCGTGCGTTCATATCTGCAGACCGATCAAGGCCGCTATCGATGGGATCGGCGAAAGCTCAGGCTGCCCATCGTGGGGCCGATCGTTCTGAAGGCGACGCTGGCACGTTTCGCACGCAGCTTTGCCTTGTCGAGCCAGAGCGGTGTTCCGCTGGTTCAGGCGCTTACGGTCGTGGCGCAGACGGTGGACAGCTCCTTTATAGGCGCACGCATCGAGCAGATGCGCGACGGAATCGAGCGCGGAGAGAGTATTTCGCGTTGTGCCGCAGCCACTGGGGTGTTCACGCCCGTGGTGTTGCAGATGATCTCGGTGGGCGAAGAAACAGGGGAGCTCGATTCCCTGTTGTTCGAGGTCGCGGAGATGTACGAGCGGGAAACCGATTACGCGATCAAGGGCTTGTCGGCGGCGATCGAACCGATCCTGCTGGTGTGCATCGCCGTGTTGGTGCTGCTCTTGGCATTGGGTGTGTTTCTGCCGCTGTGGAACCTGGGGCAGGCCGCCTCGGGACGAGCGGGGTAGGCGGAAGCGCGGAGATGGTTTTTGTTAGGTGTGTGTTCTTTGTTTACAGGAGTTTGAAATGAAACAGCAGCGTGGTTTTACCTTGATTGAGTTGGTGATGGTGATCGTGATCCTCGGCGTTCTCGCGGCGGTGGCCCTGCCCAAGTTCGTGGATTTGCGGTCGGATGCGAATACCGCGGCAACCCAAGGGGTGGCGGGCGCCCTGTCGTCGGCTTCCTCGATCAACTACTCGCAACGCAGCATCAACACCACGAAGGGGTTTGCCGTTGCGAATTGCACGGATGTCTCCCAGGGATTGCAGACGCCGATGCCCGCCGGATACTCGATTGGTGCGTTGGCCGTTGGACCAGGCGTGACGGTGTCGACCTGCGTGCTGACCAATGCGAATGTCACGCCGTCGGTTACCGCAAACTTCACA
>Ga0224506_10003040_pt1 | contig 11214 bp, 9 predicted proteins | sample SF_Jan12_sed_USG_2_FD_169108 | JGI IMG/M metagenome (GOLD analysis project Ga0224506, IMG submission 169108) | Sediment microbial communities from San Francisco Bay, California, United States - SF_Jan12_sed_USGS_8_1 | ecosystem: Environmental > Aquatic > Marine > Sediment | place: USA...
AGCCACCCTATCAAGATGACCTAAGCTTTTAATTCAAATTACAAAGTAATGTTATTTGAACAAGCTGTTGTAGAACCTTCTTCACAAACTGTAAACGTGTAAGTTGTATTTCTGTTTACACGGTAAGTGATTGTTCCATCGTTCGCCGTTGTATTGTTGTAGTTACCAAACACATAAACATCAACATTAGCCGTAGTAGCGCCAGTCCAGTTTAATGTGATTGTGCCACCATTGCTGGCACGAGTACCTGTTAAAACAATCTCAGCAGCTGGAGGAGGCTGTGAACCATCGCTTACAGAAACAGTTTGCGAGGTACCACCAGTAGCACCTTCATTATCAGTTACAGTCAAAGAAACTGAGTAATCACCGCTAGCAGCAAAACTATGAGACGGAGAAGCAGCTGTTGAGCCATTTCCATCACCGAAGTCCCAGCTGTAAGAAGCAATTGAACCATCAGGATCTGAACTTGCAGTACCGTTGAAAGTACAAGCTAAATCAGTACAGTTGAATGTGAAAGAAGCTGTAGGAGGAACATTACCACCTTGACCGCCACAAGCTTGACCGCTTAAGTATGCATTAGCATCAGCTGCTTTTACGATACCGTAACCAAAGTAAACATCTTTACCCGCAGCACCTTGATCTTCAGCAGTAGCTTTTAATGCATCACGTACTTCAGTACCTGTACAACCCGGGTTGTTAGACCATACTAACGCAGCAACACCAGCTGCACCAGGAGTAGCCATAGAGGTACCATCACTATATCCATAATCACCAGCAACTACAGAAACTGTTGCATTTGAAGCAGCTAGTAAACCCGTTCTGTCGGCCAAATCTGCACCTACAGCAGGAATGCTTGTGTTATTTGGATCACCCAAAGTACCGTACAACATACCATCAACATTATTGATGATAACTGCACCAATACCACCTGAGTTTTCACAGTTTAGTACTTTATCATGGAAAGAAATAACACCACGGTCAATCATACAGATTTTACCGTTAGCGCCAGCATCAGTTGCTTCAGCTGTACCCATGAAGTAAGTTGCGCCAGAAGCACTACCATTATTTTCCATTGCTGAAGAAGCATAAGGAGCACCATCAGCAGTTACGTTGGATAGTGTCGCTGTACCGCCCGGGTAAGTTGATAATGTAGCAACACCACCTGCTGTTACCTCAACACAGAAACCATCATTAGTTTGACCTTTATTGGTACAAGATGGGAATTGTGAGAAAGAAGCGATGTTATTGTCAGCATCATTTGCACCAACCATCATGATTGAAGCATAACCTGCTGGATACAAACGTGAATTATCACCAGCATTACCCGCAGCTGCTAATACCAAACCACCATTTGCGGTGAAATTGTTAAACGCATTTTCTTCAGTTGAGTTAGCAGCACCGCCACCTAAACTCATAGTGATGATTTCAGCGCCAGCTGCGGCACAAAGATCAGCTGCTTGAGCCAGATTTGAAGAGTATCCCCAACCTGCGTCATTAAATACTTTAATGATGTGCAGCGGATTACCTGGAGCCATACCAACAACACCAATATTGTTGTCAGCAGCAGCTACAGTACCAGCAACGTGAGTACCGTGGAAACCACCGTCTCTGAACCAGTCGCCTGTACCTGGATCACTATCACCAGTAATACTTGACCATATAAAATCTGGGTTATGACCACCGGTTTCACCTTGCTCGCGAGCAATACCAGAGTCAATTACACAAACTTTTTTAGTAGTTGGTTGAAGCGTTACCAAATTAGCTTGAGATTGGTATATTGCATAAGGAGTAATTTGCTGAGCATTAGGATCGCCAGCATCATCGTTGTAAATCGCTAGAGGAAAACGTTTTTGGTCTTTCTCAATAGATTTAAAGCCAGGCATATTACGCATAGCGCTCATACCTTTGTCATCCAGATCAACAGCAAACCAGCCGTTACCTTGAACTAATACTTCATGCCCTTGTTTCATGGCGTTTCCGTTACCTTCGTAGGTAACAATCATTCTTTCAGCGCTTACTGTCCCGGCAGCCAACACTGATGCAACGCATAGCGTTGACAGTTTTAACATAGATTTCATTCGAATACCTTCTCTGTTTATATTATGACTAATTAAAAATGCTGAATGATGTGAGAGCAACTGCTAGAAATACTCTGTCAGGAATATAGAACTTCATTCCATGATGAAAAGTTAACAGCATCAATATCAACTCGAGAAGAGAGTTATTAATTTATGTAACTGCATATCCAATATACTACTAATTCTTATACAGCGTTCTTCCATACTACCCAGATTACAGCCAACCAATAACATCACAAAAAATTGCCATTTGCAACACAATATTTAAACATTATTGCAACTCGCTATATTAGAAAGAACGCATTCAAATAAATACCACCCACAATATCTCAATACGGGATTTTTTTAATCGTATCAATGACTTCTGATCAAGAGGCCTCTTGCAAAGGCATTGTGCTGGTTGATATGTTTACATCTGGAATTTATCTGTCAAGGCAGCTTAAAGGCAAAAAACCAAAGCAAAAATTGAGTCTTTCAAAACCGGACATATCTACCCGCTAAATTACAACTCCCTAAGCAAATTACATGAAAAAAATTACTCAATTCTTATTTTGTTTTACTGCACAATTTGAGATCATATGATTAGCTTGGCTATCTATTTTGCCCAAAACCTTTCCACAATCCAGTGAGAAAAGCCAAGGCATTTTTTCCAAGCACCGAACAATCATACCCCCCTTCCTGAACGACTAATGTAGGATAATCCAGCTCTCCCAAAGCTAAACCATTAATGTAAAAGTCGTCAGCTATCAAATTCCATGTACCTGATGGGTCGTTTTGCGCAGTATCAAGTCCTAATGCAATCACAAGAATATCTGGTTTAAAATCTCGCAATTTTTTGATTGCCTTATGAATTGCTTTGAGATGCTCTTCTCCACCGATTCCTCGTTTTAATGGTATGTTGAGATTGTAGCCAACACCTTCATTCTCACCAATATCTTCTTTGTAACCACTGAAATAAGGATATTCAAAAGCTGGATCTGCGTGAATTGAAATGGTCAGCACATCCGATCGTTTATAAAAAATATCCTCCTGACCATTACCATGGTGATAGTCCAGATCCAATATCGCCACACGGCTTTCGGCTGAAAAATAATTTGCCGCAATGGCTGTTGAATTAAAGTAGCAATATCCGCCAAACGAATCATGACTGGCATGATGCCCTGGTGGGCGAACCAGTGCATAGGCAAAGTGTCCACCATCCAAAATAGATTTCGCAGCCGTTAGCGTTGCATCCACCGCCTCGCGAGCAGCCAGATAAGCATTACGATTAATTGGACTGTATATATCAATACAATAATAACCGGCATGTGATGGTATTTTTTTGGGCTTTCCCACATTCTTGCGTATTGGAAAGACATCTGGAAACAATGAATGTTCCGGATCTATTGATAGTGCAACTTCCTTAAAATAATTGACAAAACGTTTATCATGTACGGCAAGAATATATTTGTCACTGAAATGTTTTCTTGGCTCTCGCTCAAATAAATCTGTTTTATTCAATTCGTCCAGAATAGAGTTCACTCGTACAGGCTGCTCGGCATAGTCATGGTCTTTGATGTGATGTATTGCATGTCCATCCGTTACGCATAAGGTAATTTTTTTATCTTGCGGTATCGTTGGGTAAATGTGTTGCACACGACTTTTAACATAGCGTGGCGAACGAATCTGTACCGGATTATCTGTAAAGGAATCAACCACCTCATTGATCATTTTATCCGACATAATTTTCGTATATTTACGCCGTAAAATTGCCTGAACAATAAACTTTGTTGTTTCCAATGGAAGCTCTCGCCCACTGTCCAAATCATCTGCCATCAAAAAATAGGCATTTCCAGCATTGGCCTTGCGTGGCATTTCGTAGCTTGTGCCAATCACTGGTCGTGCGCCCATACGCTCATAAAATCGCATACGTGCACGGTTTTCTTTTAACATGGCTTTATCTGAATAATCTTGAGCAAGATCCGTCATAGACTCAAAAAAGAGCCAATCAAAACCCAAACTAACACATTCTTCCTGAACTCTTTGATATAACGCAGCGCCAACACCGCCTCCTTTTGATATGCTGGACAAAGCAATCAGATCAAGAAAACCAAAACCTAAAGTTGGCTCAGCTGAAAATAAGGCAAAACCTTTGACATTACCTTTTCTATCATCACAAACAAACAATATCGTTCTAAAATTGAACTTCATTGGATTGAGTAATTTCTCAGGTATTTCTCTTATTTTAGAATCCAGAACATCGTCAAATTGACCCCGTATGATTTCTTGCACCTGCTCAATTGCGCTTTTATTGATTGGTAGCAATGCATCATGTACACAACGAATGCGAAACATAAAAACCTGAAGAAAAGTAATGTGAAAAATATTTATAACTGATATTGAAACAAGTTCCTAGTGGTTATGTAAATTTTTTTTTATTTTAAAATTCTTTTCCGGGTGATTAAGTATTCCGGAAGAAATAATCTGCCCTCATTTGCTGATTATTTCACCATTAAATTGCGACGAGTAACTTGAAATGGTTAATACTCCCTAATATCTTTTCTTTAGACAGTCCACATATGGAGAATATCCTACATGTTTTAGTGGCTTTCTCTCAATCAAATTATCGTGATATCCGGTTTTTTCCTTGATTCTTTTTGTGAATAATAGCGTTACATAATTTGATTCAAGGATGAACAATGACAATAGCTAGAAAACATCTGGTTGACCCAACTTCCGCTGGTTTTTATCACTGTACCAATCGCTGTGTGCGTAGAACCTTTTTGTGTGGTTTTGATGAAGCTTCAGGACGGGATTATTCTCATCGTAAGGACTGGATTGAAAATCGAATTCTGGAGCTCGCTGAAATATTCTCTATAGAAATCTTTGCCTATGCAGTTATGAGTAATCATTATCATATTGTTCTGTACATCGACCCTAACCTGCCTAACACATGGTCAGATGATGAGATAGTTGAAAAGTGGTTTAGGCTTTACCCCTCTCGTTTAGATTTACCCCAGTTTGCCAATCAAAGAGCCATGCGTAAATCAGCTATTTTAAATGATGAGGCGCTTCTAACAGTTTATCGTAAACGCCTAGGTTGTTTATCCTGGTTTATGAAACGGCTCAATGAGCCTTTGGCAAAACAATGTAACAAGGAAGACTATTGTACGGGTAGATTCTGGGAAGACAGATTCACTTCTCAAGCCTTGTTAGATGAAACGGCTATTTTGTCTTGTATGGCTTATGTTGATTTGAATCCTGTGAGAGCCAGGATCACAGAAAAACTCGAAGAGTCACACCATACCTCCATAAAAAAGCGAATAGATGAAGTAAAAGATAATTCTAAGACTCTTAATGATAAACTTATAGCAGTTACTCAATCATCAGACAAACAACTGAATATCGAACTAGGGGATTATATCGCTTTGGTGGAATGGACAGGGCAATCCATTATTCATCCGGGTAAAGCTAGTATTCCACAATACATACAGCCGATATTACAACGATTAAACCTGCAACCGAACCATTATCTGAACCAAATCGTTCAAATGGAAAAGTGTTATAGCAGAGCTATTGGCACACTCGACAAACTTAAAGGTCAGGCTGAAAAGTTTAATGCGAAATTCTTAAAAGGGTTTAAGGCAGCCAAGCTGTTGTATCAGAACGAATAGAAAACATCCCATCAGAAATCTACAGAATTCCGATAGGAAGGATTGCCTGTTTCTGCGATTCAGGAAATTACGTCAAAAGACATAAAATTCTAGCTTTTCAACCAAAAACTGACCTAAATTGAAGCAGAAATTGGCTGGAAGTTATTGGTTTTTATTTCTTAAGATCAGACTGTCTATTATCTGATAATTATTGTCTTTACCCGATAGAACAACTCATATCCTGGCCACAGCACATAGGAGATTTAATCTTGCCATGTCCATTGGGACATTTAGAGATTTGCACTTCTGAACCATCATCTCGTTTTAATGCATCATTCTCTAGTGGCGCATCACATTTTGCACAGGTTGCGTTTACCGCCATGCCACATTTATTACACTCATAAGTTGCCATAATATTTCCTCAGGTTTGTCGATGCGGAACAGTCATTTTCTGAGATGCATCAAGCCTCAAACTGGGTAATTCTACCGTTAAACAATCATTTTTAGAAGTTTATAAAATTGTAGCATCTTTTTCAGAAGAGAACGTTTAAGCTCTTTAAAATAGACAGTCTATTACTTTCGTTACATACACAAAACGAGCGCAGCAATATTTGTCTGGTGCAGCTTCTTGTTAGGTGAGAATTACGCACCTGCATTAGCTTCGCGCCACAACTTAATAGCCAACATAGACTCCTCAGAATACTCTTTTGAAACATCACGGCCTTTATAAATTGAGTTACTGCCTTTAACAATGGGGGCAGAATAATGAATGTCATAGGCAAGTTTGCCCAAGTATTCACGACCACCACGTTTATATTTCTCTGTTTCTTCAGGAGACAGTTCAATCATGTAGGAGTATCCGAACGCGCTGTGATTACAGTTGGCATCAAGAAAGAATACCCCTCCTTTCTCAAAGAAGAACCATGCATGGGGTTCGTGATCAATAACTCTCATTAGTGTATTCACCTAACGCCTAAGTAAGTGGCCGACCATAAGGGAGGTCCAAGCGCGCTTTATGCGCGAGCTTGACTGTCTTGTTAGGGTAGCTGGCTTGCATGATGTGATAGATATTCGAGCATAGGGCGCTCTAAGGGAAGCGCGTTATGCGCAGGATTAATTACCACTCCATCATATGTGCCGCCCTGAAGGGCAAATGACCATACATCCTTGCTTGGCAATATCCATCCTGAAACCTTTTGGTCGGTATATTGGCCTAGCGCCTTCCAGTCCGTGAATAAAACCAAGTAGTTTTTCCCCGCACTCTCGGCAGATAGAACCCCAAACGTGCTACCCTTTTCAATTGTTTGATCATTACCGCCAGCAGACGATACCTTTAGGCCCTCGGTGAACATCGCGGCCAAGTAATTTGCCTGTAAGAGTTGTCTTAAAAGCTCATCTTTTGATTCATCGGAGCCCTCGCGAGCCACACGATCCATTGCAGCAACTAAGGCTGGATTTTCAACAGCCTGATTCACGTCAATATTTGACTCTTCCTGAGACATTGCGGTACTAACTCCAAATGTGAGAAGGAATCCAATTATATAAGTGGTTCTGCGGATCATAATTACCCTAACAGTTATTATATGCACGCTGCGCATATAATTACCCTTTTTATTTGTAGGGTTATTAACCCTTTTTCTTTAGATTTCAACACACTACACCACTTTTTTGATCTTGGCAACAGGATATTATATGCACTCAGGCAATGTATCTTTTTTTTGATCAAAAAAACTTTCTTAAAATCAATAAGTTAAAAAATAGCTTGGCGGTGTATCACTTTTTTTCTTGCAAAATACTACTTGTGCAAATAGTTGTTTGCAACCTGCCACTCCGCTTAATTTCAAAATACTGATTCTCCAAATTCGCCGACAAATGTTGGTTATGTGATTTTTCAACTTAATACCTAGTTGCCGAATATATTTGAAACTATATATGAGATGGAACCAACAGCTATAATAGCCCCTATAATCTGAACGAACGGATTTCCCATCGAACAGGCAGTACCCAAGCCGCTAAAAAAAGTCGTAACACCTACCTCAAGGCCTGTCGTCCCTTTCTCTAATGGAGATACCTTCTCCTCTTCACTTTTTCTTTGTAGATATTCCTCATTTTTTTTCTTTAATTCATCTTTTGTATAAGGCGCTTTCTTTTTATTTACCTTGTTGTAAGCCATCAAACATTCAGGGCACTGCCATATTGGATTTTGCTCATCACCTTTTCGAACATGTCCACATGCTCCACAAACAATAGTGTCCGTTTTCTTTTTATCTACATAAGGTGCGTCAGTTTCTTTTTTTAAGATTTTTTTCATTTCCTTGTACCACATAACCGTTATTATATGCACTCAAGCAATTTATCAATTTTCTTCTTACAGAATCAAATTATCAAAGCCTGCCACTCCGCTTAATTTCAAAATACTGATTCACCAATCCCACCGACAAATGCTTGGGCACACTGTCCATAGCAATCACACCCTGATGAGAAAGGCGACTATGCAAAAGTTCTCTTTGTCGGAGATAATTTATTGTCTGCGCATATTTCAAAGCATCATCAAGCTGCAAAATTTCTCCATCAAGCGTATCCACCAGAACCTGCTCTTTCAAATTGGCCAGCATCACCAAATGATGGCGTCTAAGCAAACTTACCGCCATATTGACCTCTTCTTCATCCTCGGCTCTGACGTTGGAAACAATAATAACAAGCGATCGTTTTTTAAATTGAGCTGTTAAATTACCAACCGCTGTCACCAGATCGGAAGCTCGATTAGTCGGTTGCAAATCATAAACCTGATTGAGCATGGCATTAATGGCTGAAGGCCCTTTTTGTGGCAAAAGGAACAAATCCTTACCTCCAAAAATAGACAGCCCAACCGCATCACCCTGTCTGAGCGCTATGGATGATAACAATAGCACTGCATTGAGTGCCTGATCGAAATGAGACAACATGCCATCTTTGGTTCTCATTCGTCTTCCTGAATCGAGAAGAAAAATAACGTTTTGATCTCTTTCCTGCTGGTATTCCTTGGAAATCATCTTGCCGGTGCGCGAACTGGCACGCCAGTCAATTTGTCGCAAAGTATCGCCCTGCCTATACTCACGCAACTGATGGAATTCAAGACCATCACCTCGCTGCTGTCTTAAGCGAATACCCAACTGTTGCGTTTGTTGCTCCATTGCCAACAACAAATAGTTTTGTAATGCGCGGTAATTGGGATAGATTTTAGAAAAACTTTTACATTCAAATTTGAATCTTTTAACCATCAAGCCAAAAAAGCTTTCAACCCACAATTCACAGGTGTCCATTTGAAGACCACCACGTTCCAGTGCTTTTAATTGATATTTAATTTCAATTTCTTCTCTTGATGACAATTTGGCAAATTGATTCAGATTTTTTGTTTTACAAAAATCAGGAACATGATCAATCACTTCAAATCTTGCCAGTCGGCTGGTGGGATTTTTAATGTCGAGCACAACGTCAATATAACTGTTAACGGGTAAGGTTAATGCAATTTTGCGTCTAACTTCGATATCCCTGAATTGTCGCAAACTCATCCATTCAAATATAAAAAATACCAGCAACATCAACCCGCTTCCGATCCAGATTTTTTGGCTCAGATAAACATTACTTTCCTGAGTTTCGAGAAAGTAATTCAGGCGTAATCCGGTGTCTATCAATGCAATAGACATCCAGATAACCAATAAGAATATGCCGCGTTTGCTAATTTTCATATTTATCTTTTATTTTCTTGGTGAAGGTACCTGTTCAAGAATATCGTCTATCACCTGAGCAATACTGATCCCTTCAATTTCCAATTCGGCAGTTAATACTATCCGATGTCTTAATACCGGAAGCGCAACTGATTTAATTTCTTCAGGCGTAACAAAGGGAGTACCTCTTACCAGCGCCAATGCTCTGGCAGCTCTGATAATGGCAATACTTGCCCTTGGGCTTGCACCCATTTGAACACCTGACCAATCTCTGGTTGCTGCGACAATTCTCACTGCATAATCAAACAAGGCATCATCTACAGTAATGCTGGCAGCCAATGTCTGAAGTTGAATAATGCTTTTTGAATTGGTAACCGCTTTCAGATCTCTGAACAAAATTGAATCATCAATTTCATTGGTTGTAATAACCTTTACCAACAACTTTTCATCGGCAAGCGAAGGATAGCCAATGTGAATATTCATCAGAAAACGATCAAGCTCCGCTTCAGGTAGAGGATAGGTACCTTCCTGCTCCAATGGATTTTGTGTCGCCAAAACCATAAAAGGAGAACTTACAGGGTGAGACTCGCCCTCAATAGTGATCTTTTTTTCCTGCATAACTTCAAGCAAAGCCGATTGCGTTTTTGCTGGCGCACGATTGATCTCATCTGCCAACAATAAATTGGTAAATGCAGGCCCCTTTTTCAAATGAAAAGATTCACTTTTTGGATCATACATAGCATGACCAGTGACATCACTTGGCATTAAATCCGGGGTAAACTGAATTCTTGAGAAATCGCCATCAAAGCTTTTTGCTATTGATCTCACCAATAGCGTTTTGCCCAATCCGGGAACCCCCTCAATCAACAAATGTCCACCAGCAAAAAGGCAAGTAAGTGCCATCTCTACGGTTCCCTTTTGTCCTATCAAAGCCTTGTTAATATTGCTCTGCAAAGCCTGAATAACTTCAACGCCTTTTTTGAAAGCCGGATTTTCTTCAGGTGTATTTGTTACGGTTTCTTCTGTCATATTTGCTTCCTTATTTTCTGGAATAAGTCTACTTTACTTACAAAATCATTATGATTTTCAATTTCCTGATTAAACAATTTTTTAAGTGCTTCTATTTTAATTTGTGTGTATTGATGGATTTTTTTAATCTTGTCTGCATCAGACAATTTGGCAAATCCGTATACCTTTTTCTCCATCAATCGACTGATGTCCTGCATCATTTCATCATAAAGGGTATAGCCATCATCCAGACGATAATTGAACTCGCCAGCAGCTCGAATATGTTGCATGATTTCCCGCTGGATAGGTAACTCGTCACTGCGAATAGCGCCTTTTCTCCAGATATTACCAAACATAATCAAAAACAGAATAATGGAAATAGAGAGTGACAGCTCCAATGCATTGTCTATGATAATGCTCATCAATCCTGGCATATTCTTTTGATAAACAAACCATACCTTGTCCGAATTACCCGTCAACTGCAATAAAAACATGGCATGATCGTGTTGTGCAATACGGTAGTTTGTCCATTGATCAAAATCTGTCAAAACAGTAATCAGCCCTTCGCCCAATTCGTATTGAATCATTGAATCGGAATGCTCATTACCGCCAATAAACACCGCCTCTCCATTATCATCAATCAAATAGCCATTTGAATACCACTGCCCAAAATCAACATGGGTTTCTTCATCATAATCATCGAATTTAAAGTTTGTCAGTCTTTCGTCTTCATCATAATACTCATCGTCTTCGTAAAACCTTAAACCCAGCTCATCCAGAAAAACGTCA
>Ga0224506_10003041_pt1 | contig 11213 bp, 12 predicted proteins | sample SF_Jan12_sed_USG_2_FD_169108 | JGI IMG/M metagenome (GOLD analysis project Ga0224506, IMG submission 169108) | Sediment microbial communities from San Francisco Bay, California, United States - SF_Jan12_sed_USGS_8_1 | ecosystem: Environmental > Aquatic > Marine > Sediment | place: USA...
TCATTTGCACATACAAGGTCCCATGAAAAGGTTCTTCACGTATTTGTACAAAATTTGAAATTAATAAACATAAAACTAATTCAATTTTAAAGCAGGTAACTCATATGCATGAAATCAGAAATATTGCGTTTACCGGTCAATCTGGCAGCGGTAAAACAACGTTAACCGAAACGCTATTGATGGATACAGGAACCATTAATAGTGCTGGTGATGTAGAACATGGATCAACCGTCAGCGATTTCCTGGAGCAGGAAAAATCGGAGGGTCACTCATTAGAATCCAGTCTGATTAGTCTGGAAATACATAAAAAAAGAATTCAAATACTGGATACACCCGGGGCTGCAGATTTTAGTGGACGGGCGATGAGTATACTACCGGCGGTAGAAACAGTTGCCGTTGTCATCGATGCACACGATGGCATCGACATTTTAACCGAACGCATGATGGATATCTCAAAGCAGCGAAAAAAATGCAGAATGATTATCATCAACAAAATTGACAAGTCACCTGAATTGCTCGAATCACTGGTTAATGATATTCAGCAACAATTTGGCAAAGAATGTCTGCCAATCAACCTGCCAACCGATCAGGGTAACACCGTCGTCGATTGCTATTTTCAACCTGATTATGATGCGGCCGTTGACTTTGGTGATGTTCGCCAGATCCATGATGCACTGATCGATCAGGTCGTTGAAATGGATGAAGCCTTAATGGCGCTTTACCTTGAACAGGGCGAAGAGCTTAATCCCGAGCAATTACATGACCCTTTCGAGCAATCCTTGAGGGAGCAACACCTGGTTCCGATATGCTTTACCAGCGCTAAAACAGGAGCCGGAATCTCTCTACTACTCGACATGATGGCTCAGGTAATGCCAGATCCATCTGAGGGTAACCCTCCTTTGTTTCTGAAAGATAAAAAGCCGGTGATTGTAGAGCCCGATGCCGACAAACACCTGTTAGCTCATGTGTTCAAGATATCCATTGATCCCTTTATGGGCCGACTGGCGTACATCAGAGTCCATCAGGGTACGATAAGATCCGATACACAGCTCTTTATAGGTGATAGCAAGAAAATATTTAAAGCGAATCATCTGTACCGTATTCAGGGGAAAAACCGTAAGGAAATACAGGAAGCAAAGCCCGGCGATATTTGTGCAATTGCCAAGATCGATGATCTTCAATTCGATCATGTCATACATGACAACCACGATGAAGATATGTTCCATTTGAAAACGATTGAGTTCCCACCTGCCATGTATGGCTTAACTCTGGAACCAGTACGAGCCGGTGACGAACAAAAGATGTCAGATAGTTTACGAAAACTATGCGACGAGGACCCAAGCTTGCAATTGGTACATAAAGCTAATTTGAACGAAACCGTTTTGCAGGGGCTGGGTGACATTCATTTAAAAATAGCACTGGAAAAGTTGTCCAGTCAGTTCCATCTTGATGTTAGTACCGACCAACCTTCGATCGATTATCGTGAGTCAATTACCCAGCCAGCAAGTGCTACCTATCGACATAAAAAGCAGTCTGGCGGCTCAGGACAATTTGGTGAAGTTCAGATTAAAATTCGCCCTAAAGAAAGAGGCACCGGATTTGAGTTTATTAATAACATCGTTGGTGGTGTGATTCCGGGACAATATATTCCAGGTGTCGAAAAAGGCATCATACAGGCCATGGAGGAAGGCGTTATTGCCGGTTTCCCGATGCAAGACGTTGAGGTAACACTATTTGATGGTAAGCATCACTCGGTGGACTCAAAAGAAATCGCATTCGTCACTGCCGCCAAAAAGGCATTTCAAATTGCATCACAAGAGGCTAAACCCGTTATTCTTGAGCCCATTGTAGAGGTTAAGGTTATGTGCGCTTCAGATCTCATGGGAGATATCACCGGCGATATTGCCAGCCATAGAGGTATGATCACCAATACTCTGGCACAATCTGAGAGCAAGGTAATGATTACCGCATCGGTTCCACAGGCTGAAATGCGCGATTATGTTGCTCGTATTAAATCAATTACCAGTGGTGAAGGTAGCTTCAGTCTCGAATTTAGCCATTATGATCCGGTACCTACAGCCATACAGCAAGGGTTTAAGAAGAAACACCTGGTACACGAAAATTAGAAGTTAAACGCTTAGAAGCCCCTCTTTAGGCTTCTTCGCTATACTTTGGTATCAAACTTATTAACCATAGTATTCATAAGGCTTTATAACTGGTAGTCTGCCCTTTTTTCTGACAAGGACAGACAGAATGAAACACTTCAGCAAACTCTTGCTCGCCATCTTATTCGTTGGTATCTCCCTACCCGCCATGTCTCAGGATTGTTCCGAATTTGGTAATAATCACTTTATGAAATGGATCGATTTCGATGCATCCTGTATCGGTATTGAAGACCTTGTTTCTAAGATCGAAAGTGAAGGTAAATGGGAATTGATGAACCCAAATGGAATAGAAGACCAGGTTTTAACCTATGAAAGTAAAAGCGACTCCAATATGTCTTTAGAGGTTATGTTTCTTGGGATTGACCATAAGGGCGCTACAATATTAGAAGTCAACTTAGAAAAAAAATGTCGGCATGTTTTGACAGGACTTGAAGAAATAGGCTTTCCTCCCTTTAAAAAAGTACAATATGACCTAAGCGACGGTAATTCTTTTGGAGTAATGATGGATATAGAGGACAGCAGCCTTTTTATCTCTTCAAACATGAAGGACGGTACTTGCCTAAATATATCATTGATGCATAGCATACTCTAAGGATAAGACATGATAAAACATCAACAACAAGGACAGTTGTTGATTCTAACCGGCTTCTTTTTACTGGCAATCATGGTATCCATATTTGCAGTATTTAAGTCAGGTTGGATGACAACGGAAAAAACCCGGTTGCAGACCCACGCCGATTCAGCAGCCTATTCTGCGGCTCTTTTACAGGCCCGGGATATGAATTTTCAAGCCTATATGAACCGGGCAATGATCGCCAACCAGGCACAAATTGGCCAGGCTGTTGCCATGAGTTCCTATATGCAAGTTAATCAGCAGATGTGGTATTGGCTAGAAAACGTAGGTGATATTGCCCGGCTGATACCGGGTATCGGCTCCTTCTTGGAACGCGCCACAGAGATGGCTAAAGTTGTGTTTGGGCAAACAAACAAATTATTACAAAACTCACTAAATGCACTAGTCAAAACTGAAAATTATACAAATGTACTTCTTTCAACTGCATCCAAAGCCTGGCATCTGGCAACAGTAGCATCGACACCGGTGTTTATTAACAATCTATTGGCGCTGAATGATCCTGACATTGAGGTTCCATTAATTGCGCAAGCCTGGTTTGTTAACGATCTAAAAAATAATAACCAGTATTTTACCCGAGCGAACATTAACAACACCGAGAAGCGCGCTAAAAATAGCTTAGATCGAACGGCATTTGACCAGTTTCGCGGACAAGTTCTTGCCGGAACTGATACGTTCACAAAAAAACGATCCCGTCGATTTTGGGAGTTAGATATTCTACTCTATCATTTTAAGTTTATTCAAAAAGGCGGCATTGAGTTTGGAACTGAACCTGGAAAGCAACGTCCCTATTACAGCTGGTCTGCCGTGGATTCTGTCGGGTTTTTTCATAAATGCACACTTATTTTATGCAGGTGGAAGGAGGTTCCTGTCTCTTGGGGACGCCAGGCAACCTGGCACAAAAATACATTTAGGTGGAAAGAGAAGAAGTCTTTATGGGATAACAATATAGGGACCAATCCCAAGGCATGGAAAATGGTTAAAACACGAGACCGCCTAAGAGAAGGTTTTTTTGAAGGCGTCGGAAACTCGGCGGCTAAAGTCGGTCATTATAAGGTTCAACATGGCTCAATAAACGATGGATTTGGTAAAACCTTTAAAGCCATCAGTCCGGGTTTGAAGGATTTCTATTACCTGAGAACGGATAAAAAGTTTAAGCCCTGCGGCAAGAAGGTATCAGAGAAAACTCAATCCATGGGCTGCCCCATACATATAGGCATTACAAAACCCGTAAAACTCTTTGAAGCCATGCAATCCAATACCCTGGTTCAGCAGGAAACGCCCGCACTTCAAGCAATATCCGCCGGAGCAGCTGTTTTTGAACCTCCACCAGGAAACGCCAATAAAGCTTTAGAACAGGGTAATCTTTACCACCCCTATTGGCAGCCAAAACTCATTGAGTTACCTTCTGAATGGTTCCGAAACCAACTTCAGTTACTTACAACTAGTCTCTAAAGCGAATTCCGGCACCTAATGAGTCGATACGCACGACTTCGGCGGCCACTCGCCTGGATTCAATCGTGTTATTTTGAACCTGGAGCCAAATCGTTTCTCCCTGGCTCACTTTTTTTTGATTCCGGGTAAAAAGAACAAAGGCTCCCGTATCAGATACATCCTTGGTTCGGGTTTTCCAACTTTGCTTATCAACATCACCGACCTGAACGTCTACCACGATAGACGTTCGCTGAGACTCTCTTCGATTTACATTCATATTTGCCCCCTATTCAAATAACCTTTGTAACTTATTTCCTGAACAGAAGCTTAATGCAAAATTTCCAAACCTGCCAAATGAACCTTATAGTTTTGTGGTAACTTTTTGTACGATGACCAAATCATAGTTCCTGTCGCAGGTTAAGATTCGTTTAAGATCAGGACATTATCGGCCAAGTCAAATGAATTCCTATAAGGCATGAATTGATTGGGTATTGAGCGCACTGGCAATACTGGGTCGGAAACAAAAAATCAAATTGGATACTCACGTTCGTGATTATGACGAGATAAGGGAAGATCAAAATAGATACCTGCGTTCACAAGTATGACGAAGTGGCTTATTCTAGCTTCGGAGGCGCATTACCTTTAAAACCCATCACGCCCAACAGTCATGCCGGGCTCGATCCGGTATCCATTTTAGTGTATTGGGTTATCAGTCTGACTTTACTGCTGATGGTCTCTATAAAATTATTATTTATTTAAATACACTCATATTTCTGCTTTTCTTTCAGGCTCAACTATACTCCCTACAAACTCACTGAACCGGTGTTACGATGAAAGTCTCCCGGTATATCTTGTCGATTACGACAGCATGTTTATTACTTCTGGCCTCCCAATCACTGGCTACAAATTCGGTCTGGATATTAGAAATCAAAGGAGCTATAGGTCCAGCTACAGCAGACTATGTTGTGAGAGGAATTGATGATGCTTCAAATGCCAACGCTCATTTAATTGTACTTCAAATAGACACACCGGGTGGTTTGGATCTATCTATGCGAGTCATCATCAAAAAGATTTTGGCATCCAAAATTCCTGTTGTTTCCCATGTTTACCCTGGAGGCTCACGTGCAGCGAGTGCCGGAACCTATATCCTTTATGCCAGCCATTTTGCAGCCATGGCTTCTGCTACAAATTTAGGAGCAGCAACTCCCGTTCAAATTGCTGCTCCGACGTTTCCAACAACTCCTCAGGAACCTGACGGCGAGTCAGAGCGGCCGACTGCAAAATCTTCAATGGAAAATAAAATTATTAATGATGCGGTGGCCTACATAGAAGGGTTAGCAAATCTACGACATCGAAATGCTGAATGGGCAGCGCAAGCCGTTTTGGAGGGTTCCAGCTTGTCGGCAAAGGCAGCTTTAGAAAACAATGTTATTGATTTTATTGCTGAAAACACCCATTCGCTTATGGTGCAATTGCATGACAAAACTATTCAACTCGAAACCGGAGAGGTCAGACTGGATACCCGTGAAGTAGAATTCAACAACCACTTACCGGGTTGGCGTAGCGAGTTTCTATCGGCAATAACGAATCCAAATGTGGCTTATATATTGATGTTAGCAGGTCTCTATGGACTGCTATTTGAATTTTACAATCCTGGAGCTGCTGTTCCTGGAATCATCGGCGGTATTTGTTTGTTATTGGCACTTTATGCATTTCAGGTATTACCCGTTAGTTACGCAGGAGTAGGACTCATTGCTCTGGGTATTATGCTTATGGTGGCAGAAGCATTTGCGCCCAGTTTTGGCGCCCTGGGTCTTGGAGGATTGATTTCATTTGTTGTGGGCTCAATTATCTTGATGGATACCCAATTGCCTGCATATCAAATCGCACTGCCCCTTATTTTTGCACTTGCATTCATCAGCGCAGGATTTTTCATCATGGTTGTGGGTCTGGCTATTCGAGCTCGAAATCAAAAAGAGGTTTCCGGGCTAGCGTCACTAATAAATGCTCACACAATTGTAGAGTTCAGTGTAAGTGGTCAACCTATGGTTCGTCTTAATGGTGAATTGTGGCAAATAACCTGTAAACATGAGCTTCTACCGGGAGACCATGTTGAGGTTATTTCAGCCAATGGCGTTTATCTGACAGTAAATAAACAGGAGAGGTAATTATGTTTGATTTTAATTACGTGCTGACATTATTCGTTCTTGCAGTGATAGCACTGCTAATTACCATGTTCCGTATTTTACGAGAGTACGAGCGAGGAGTCGTATTTTTATTGGGACGGTTTTACAAGGTCAAAGGTCCGGGTTTGGTCATTGTTATACCTTTGGTACAACAAATGGTTCGTGTTGATTTACGAACCGTGGTGATGGATGTTCCAACTCAAGATGTAATCTCACGTGATAACGTTTCGGTTAAAGTCAATGCTGTCGTCTATTTTCGGGTGATTGATCCAGAAAAATCCATTATTCAGGTCGCCAATTTTCTGGAGGCTACCAGTCAGATGTCACAAACCACACTTCGATCAGTTTTAGGGCAGCACGAGCTTGATGACATGCTATCAGCCCGTGATAAACTCAACGAAGATATTCAAATGATCTTAGATAAACAAACGGATGCATGGGGAATAAAAGTGGCAAATGTCGAGATCAAACACGTTGATCTGGATGACAGTATGATTAGAGCCATTGCCAAGCAGGCAGAGGCAGAGCGAGAAAGAAGGGCTAAAGTTATTCATGCTTTGGGAGAAAGTGAGGCTGCTGAAAAGCTGCTTAGCGCTGCCGAAATTCTGGCAAAACAACCACAGGCATTACAGTTAAGGTATTTGCAGACACTGACTGAAATAGCCGGAGATAGAAGCAGTACCATTGTATTTCCTTTACCGGTTGATCTTATGAACAAACTGATGGAATCCAAGATCAGTTAGTAATTAATCATCCGAAAAATAATGACTGACACATGCTCTGTTAGATATCGGAGCCTAAATGTTGGATCAGATATTGGTGATATTTAGCTAGCCATTGTACTTTGAGTTGGAGTTCACATACTCGAAACGTTAAAGCTTGATCACTATGAAGCCAAACACCGTTAAAGAAGATAAAAACGAATCTTGGAGGGAAAGATCCCAGGAGTTACTGATTTAAATAACTTGTTTGATTTGCCTTCAATTAATCGTTATCAGGGTGATAAATGTAGTCTTAAAGCGAAACTATTTCTCGCCAGGAGCTGACAGAGGTTTTTATAAGAAGGTTTGGCTGGTTTAGCTACATTTGGCTTCGGTGCCACAATACCTACATTTAAACCCATTACTCCCAACCATCATACCGACGCACGCCGGAATCTATTTTAACCTTCCCTCATTTCGTCATACTCACGAACGCAGGCATCCATTTTAGCCTTCCCCCATTTCGTCATACTCACGAACGTGGGTATCCATTTTGACTTTATGTTTTCTAACTAATATTACCAGCGCGTTCAGCACCCAAGCTATAGTATTAAATTCCCAAGGTATTTGACTGGATAGTTCAACGCATAAGCGGTCATAATGGTCCTACGGCAATTCAAAAAACTGCTGATGACGATGCAGTTCAACAAGTATATTTTCTTCAAATTTTAGCCTGATCGAATTGAAGCAACATTCACCAATATAAACCTTCCAAGTGTCTTTGTTTTCAACAAGGTGAAATTCACTTTCATCAAATTTTGAAGGTTGTTTAAATGCCATCCACCCTGATCTGATTAATAATTCATTATCTACCAGGGAGTCCGTATCGAGCAGAAATTCGTATACTTCTTTTTGCGATTTTAGAGCTTCTATTTGAATTACCAAGTTACTGAATTTCAAAGTTTGAATATTCGTAGACAGTTCAGTGCTTGCAACAACATTTTCCACGGTTGAACCATTGAAATTAATTGCTAATAGAAACGTATCTTCATCAAGGTAAATAGACCAGTGATCAAATAGGTACATATACTCTCTGAACGCAAGTAATGAAATTGGTGTTCCAATATCAAATAACTTTTGCTCCAAATCAAATTTTGAAAATATCGTATTCATCGAAGAAATTTCTTGGTTCTCAAACTTATTCTTTAATCTTTTATATGTATCACTCTTATTTTCACCAATTACTAAGCCATAGGCAGAACCAGTATTAATGGACTCATCAATATATGTGAAATATAAAAATCCAATATAACCAGAAATTAAAATCACAAGAGAGGCGAATAAAACACCTAATGATTTGAAAATTGACATGAGACTCCCTTTTCTCTTCAAGGACTAGCTACTCAGATTAATGCCCGCTTCTTCGGTGTTCTTGCCAAATCCTACTCGCTCATTGACTGACCGCAAAGTGACATTACCGACCTGTTAGCGTGTTCTAATTATATAAACATTCATCAACCTTCCCTCATTTCGTCATACTCACGAACGTGGGTATCCATTTTGACTTTATGGTTTCTAACTAATATTACCAGCGCGTTCAGCACCCAAGCTATAGTATTAAATTCCCAAGGTATTTGACTGGATAGTTCAACGCATTAGCGGACTCTAATTTAATTTCTTATCTGTTCATACTATATTGTTGCTAATATTTTCACAGCGCATGGATGTTCACCAATTATCAACTCAAACTCCTCATTAGAAAAATTAATTAAATATAAATATCTATTAACACTAGATTGAAGTTTTATAGTTTTGAATGGAGCTGACTTTGTTTCATATGTCTCAACAGCATAATTGAATTTTTTACACACAATTTGTGTTTTACTTAATAATGTTGTTTCTAAGCCTTTTCGAACATTTTCAGATACTGCTATTTCAGATATAAAAGGAAGCATATTTACCCCCCTTTTTATAGCATTTGGAGAAGGGATTCTTGTAAAAGAAACCCCAATATCAGTTATGTTAGTCCTGAATATAACGGGAATCTCAAAGTCGAATTCAAAACCATAGATTCCAATCTTTTGCTTTTGGTCTCCTAATAATTCATAGATTTCTTTTATTCCTTTGCCTTCTTCAATTGCTCTAATAAATACATCATCATTTGCATTTGAGTTAAATGAAGTAAAAGTAACGATCAGAATAAGGTGGTATATATAAAATTTCATATCAAAATCACTCTATAACATCACAAGTAGCATAAAACACATCAGGTATTTCAGTTGGCCTGTCTTGTATGCCTAGCCATCCTAAAAATGCATTCCAAGGAGTCGTTTTTTTCTTTGGATTTGGGCTGGTAGATTGAAGCATATTGGAGCCAGCAATTCCTGCGGCCATATTTCCATTTTCAACTTTTCAGAATATAGTACCTCAATCACCTTAAATGGCGACCAGTTTCATTATCTTGTCACCACTCAAAGCTTTCGGGAATTTGCGGTCCTTTATATGCTTCTAATAAGCATCTAAAGGAAGTCAGTCTGGGAAAAGATTTAAAGTTTAGACTTTTTTTCAATCCGAAAGACTCGCCAATATAAAACGAAAACATATATAGGGAATCCAATTACAAGGATAAATCTCAGCAACCTATCTACATTCAAATCCTGTAGTAAAACAAAGTACAGTATAAAAATGACAAAAATGAAGATCGGTGCTGCTATGTTCAAACTCCACCCTAATACCTTGCTTCTTGAACCCTTAGAATTTAGAAGTTGATACCTTTTTGCGACTATTGGTAGCAATATAAACCTGAAAATTATTGGAAGAACCAGTAAATAAACAGTTAAGATTATTGCGCTTATCGGCTGCATGCTTCAATTACTCCCTGAAAGACATCTGAATAGAACTGGTCAACCGCATTGTTAATGTAATTTGAAGCCATTTCAGCACCAACCTCACCACTGCCAGAAAACGTTCCTTCGACTAAACCACCTACAACTGCTTGAGGAATGGTTGTGACAGAGTATGGAAATCTACTCCCGATAACTGTTGCAGCTGGGGCAAGCGTCGACGCACTTTGACCAACTAGACTTCCCATACCTCCACCAATAGTTGCGCCAGCTATCGCAGGCAAACTATAGTTATCTGAGTCAAGAACATCATTACCTTGTACTGCGTTTTTGGCGGCTTGACCTGCAAGGCTGCTTAAAGCTCCTGAGGTAGAAGCTACAACAGCAGTAGCTGCAGCGCTTGAAACTTGGGGCAATACAACTACCGCGCCAACTGCGGCTCCAGTAACGGCACCAACAACGACACCTACGGTAGTATTTAAGACTCCTTCATCAGAAGCGATATAGCCTCCAACTGCTCCGGCTACCGCACCAGCGATTGCACCGACCACATTGTCTATACCAAAGTAATATCCAGTATGGTCCACTCTGTTTAATGGATTATTAGCTACATACCCGTATCTTGTATGCTGGGTAGGATCACGAAGCAACTGATTCGAGTTCAATCCAGCAAACTGCATCACTTCATGCTGAATTTCTTTCGGTAGTCCAGTAGAGGCAAAATTCCATAAATCAGGCTGAATAAAACGGGATGTGTAGGGGTTATACCAACGCGCATCGAGGTGGAGCAGACCGGCCGCTTTCTCGGGATAGCGTTGAAAAACTCTTCCCCAAAGGATTAATGATTGGTGTAATGGTCTCGATAAAATTTTTGAGGCCTTTTAGCCATGATGGGGAGAGCCTACATTGCCACCCATTTTAAGAAAGAAACAGTAATATTAAAAGGCAATTCAATTAAAGTTATTGCGGATAATTACTATTCCGTTTGGCATCCATTAAATTATGGTCTTTAAGTCTAAATCAGCTTATTCAGTCCGTGCAATAATCTCAGCTGCTGCTGATCGAATAGTTTATTGCATAACGTGCTTTTGCTACTGAAACAGTGCTCGGCTAATTCCGATTCCAGGGCTTCGTTGATAACCCTGCCGCTCACAATTTTCTTTTATAGCAACAGCATCGCCAACAAAGTTCTTGAAATTAGCTTCAAATCGCTGGCTCAATTCACGCCATTGTTTGGGTTCAATGCTGAGTCG
>Ga0224506_10003042_pt1 | contig 11213 bp, 14 predicted proteins | sample SF_Jan12_sed_USG_2_FD_169108 | JGI IMG/M metagenome (GOLD analysis project Ga0224506, IMG submission 169108) | Sediment microbial communities from San Francisco Bay, California, United States - SF_Jan12_sed_USGS_8_1 | ecosystem: Environmental > Aquatic > Marine > Sediment | place: USA...
ATGCCAGGCTGTGGACGTGCCTCGCCTTCGATGTCGGTATCAATGCCAGCCATGATGCGCAGCAGGGTAGATTTACCCGAGCCATTCAGACCCAGTACACCTATTTTCGCGCCAGGAAAAAAGGAGAGAGATATATCCTTGAGGATGTGCTTTTTTGGTGGGACGATCTTGCCCACTCGATTCATGGAGTAGATGTATTGTGCCATAGCGTATTGTGGGTATGCCTAAGTCGGATAATAGGAGCACATTATCAGGGAAAACGCGGGTGTGTGCCAGGGATTAGGAGAGGATAGCGAGGCTATAAAACAAACCTGTGTTGCACATCTGTTGAAAACTAATGCACGTTTTCAGTTTTGGATAAAACGAGGAAATTTAAAAGGCTGTGAGCCAAGCGATAGCTTCGTCCCTATCAAGAAAATATTTGACGTTAATGCCGTCTATGGTAATGAGTGTTTGTACCAGATTTTCAATACTATTATCGGGATTGGCGATACATGCCAAATGATAGTTCACAGGTAGATCTGCATCACGAAATGCCGAGGCAAATTTCACCGCATCCGTCTCACTCATTTGTATATCGCTGTTACTTAAATCTACCAGAGCTCTTGAGATTTTATGAGTGCGGCACATTTGAAATACTTCATCACGGGCTTGTTTACGTGTGGATAGTTGCACGGTGCCCATGTATTTTAACTCTACGATTTGTAATGATGTATTCAGATCTAATTTATATGTCATATTATTCGCTACCATTACGCTAACTAATTACTATTGCTAATATCGACAATGTTTCTCTGAGTAGAGTACAAAACTATTAAATGGCACTGGCGACCTTAGCATAAATCGCGGAAGAGTAGAATCATACGAGACGGAAGTTCTGAATCATAATCAGTATATGTGTTCGGATAGATCTGGGAATAAATGTATTTTTGAGCCATGTCTATGGCCGTTAATTTGGGCATGGTTTGATAACGGATGACCTAACCTAAATGTCTATAGGTTGTTGGAAATAGTCAAGGGCTTGAATAACAAACCGTTAGAGTACGCTGAACTGAACGGTATGACATTTCTGCTTTATTAAAGTCTTTAATCTGGATGCATAGTGCGCATAGATACCTCTGTGATGAAATGCTTACAGGCCTGGGCCGCTGGTTACGTGCTGCGGGTTACGACACTCTGATCCTTGATGCAGGGGAGGTGGATGCGGTAGTGCTAAAACGTGCACGTGATGAGAGGCGTTTGTTGCTTACCCGGGATCGGGGGATATTGAAACAGGCCGGTGCCGAAGGCAGCGTACTGTTATTAGGTTGTAATAGCCTGGCTGACTGTGCGGCAGAGCTTAGCCAACGGCTACATGTGGATTGGACATATCGACCATTTACTCGTTGTTTGGTTTGCAATACCCCCTTGATGATGGCGAGTGAACGGCAGCGCCAGGATATACCAGAAGATGCCCGGCAAGACGAACGAGTCTTCTATTGTCCCGCATGTGACAAGCTTTATTGGGAGGGCGGTCATGTACGGAGAATGCGTAGCCGTTTGCAGCGTTGGGCCACTGCGGACTTCTGGGATGATCTTTCACCGCCCTAGAGTGACTTACCTCATGCACGCACAGGCTAAATCGGCTATTATATCCGGCTTAATTTTAATGCCTTCCGGACTATCCTTTGCCGGGAGCGCGCGAGCACATATTGCCGGGGAGTGGATGCCATGTTTACTAAAGATATGCAGATTGCAGGTTACGATGACGAATTGTGGACTGCGATGGAGAAAGAGGCGGTTCGCCAGGAAGAGCATATCGAGCTCATTGCCTCTGAGAACTACACCAGCCCCCGTGTGATGCAGGCGCAGGGTTCGGTACTGACCAATAAGTATGCAGAAGGCTATCCCGGTAAGCGCTACTACGGCGGTTGTGAATACGTCGATGTGGCCGAGCAACTGGCCATCGATCGTGTCAAAGAGCTGTTTGGTGCGGATTACGCCAATGTTCAGCCTCACTCTGGTTCTCAGGCCAATGCCGCGGTCTACATGGCGCTGTTGCAGCCCGGCGATACCGTTCTGGGTATGTCTCTGGCCCACGGTGGTCACCTGACCCACGGTTCTAAGGTGAGCTTTTCCGGCAAGATCTATAACGCGGTGCAATACGGCATAGACGAACAGGGATATATCGATTACGCAGAGGTGGAGCGCCTGGCTGATGAACACAAGCCGAAGATGATCATCGCTGGCTTCTCTGCATACTCGCGCGTGGTGGACTGGCAGCGTTTCCGTGATATCGCTGACAAGATAGGCGCCTACCTGTTTGTGGATATGGCCCATGTGGCTGGCCTGATCGCCGCTGGCGTCTACCCCAGCCCGGTGGGTATTGCCGACGTGACCACCTCTACCACCCACAAGACCCTGCGCGGTCCTCGTGGCGGTATCATTCTCGCCAAGGCCAATGCAGAGATCGAAAAGAAGCTTAATTCGATGATCTTCCCCGGTACCCAGGGTGGCCCGCTGATGCATGTGATCGCCGCTAAGGCTGTGGCCTTTAAAGAGGCGCTGGAAGATTCCTTCAAGGTCTATCAGCAGCAGGTGGTGACCAATGCTCAGGCCATGGCCCAGGTATTCATCGACCGTGGCTACGATGTGGTCTCTGGCGGTACCGACAACCATCTGTTCCTGGTGAGCTTCATCAAGGCGGGTCTGACGGGTAAAGAGGTGGATGCCTGGTTGGGTGATGCCAACATCACCATCAACAAGAACTCCGTACCCAATGATCCACAATCACCTTTTGTGACCTCCGGTATGCGTGTGGGTACTCCGGCGGTAACCACCCGTGGTTTCGCTGAGGCCGAATGCGTGGAGCTGGCGGGCTGGATGTGCGATGTCATCGATGCTAAGGGCGACGAGGCGGTTATCAATGCGGTGAAGGACAAGGTATTGAATATCTGCAAACGTCATCCGGTGTATGCAGACTAGCTTTTAACAGGAATCGTCCATGCGTTGTCCCTTTTGTGAAGCGCCCGAAACCAAGGTCATAGACTCGCGGCTGGCCAACGACGGTGATGTGGTACGTCGCCGTCGCGAGTGCTTGACCTGTAAGGAGCGCTTTACTACCTTCGAGACCGCCGAATTGGTGATGCCACGCATCGTCAAATCTGACGGAGTGCGAGAGGACTTCAACGAAGATAAATTGCGTCTGGGTATCAAACGGGCACTGGAGAAGCGTCCGGTGGAGACCGAGGCGGTGGAGACGGCCATCAGCCATATCAAGCGCAATCTGCGTACCGCCGGTGAACGTGAAGTGGATGCGCGGAAACTGGGTGACTGGGTGATGGAAGAGTTGCGTGAGTTGGATCAGGTGGCCTATGTGCGTTTCGCCTCTGTCTATCGCAGTTTTGAAGATGTGAATGCCTTCCGCGAAGAGATCGAAAAGCTGGAATCTAGCCCCAGTGCCGAGCTGAAGAAGCATCAAATTCCCCTTATCCCCTCTGATGATACAGAATAGGCAATAGAGAACAGCATGAGCCGTAGCGACGACCTCAAACATATGGCACGTGCCATCCAGTTGGCCCAACGTGGGCTTTACAGCACGGACCCAAATCCCCGCGTGGGTTGTGTCATCGTCAAGGATGGCGTGATGGTCGGTGAGGGTTGGCATCAGCGTGCCGGTGAGGCGCATGCGGAGATCCATGCACTGAAGATGGCCGCCGAACAAGCCTCTGGTGCGACGGCCTATGTCACCCTGGAACCCTGTAGCCATCATGGCAAGACCCCACCTTGTAGTAAGGCCCTGATCGATGCCGGCGTGGCCCGGGTGGTCGTGGCCGTACAGGATCCCAATCCACAAGTGGCAGGCTCAGGCCTGAAGCAGTTACAGGAGGCAGGTATTGTCGTTGAGGTGGGTCTGTTGCAGGCCGAGGCCGAGGCGCTGAATCCCGGGTTTACTAGGCGCATGCGCACGGGGCGTCCCTATGTGCGCAGCAAGCTGGCCATGAGTTTGGATGGACGTACCGCCATGGCCTCCGGCGAGAGCAAGTGGATCACCTCCGATGCGGCCCGTGCCGATGTACACCGTTTACGTGCCCGTAGCTCCGCCATCCTTACCGGTGCCGGCACTGTACTGGCCGATGACCCATCCCTGAATGTTCGCCTGGACGGCTTTGATGACAGACACCAGCCCATACGTGTGGTGCTGGACCCTTACCTGAGTACCCCCACCGATGCAAAGATGTTGTCCCTACCGGGGCGTACCCTTATTCTGACGACCTCCGAGGAGGATGGGGTGATGGCGGATCTGGTCAAGGCCGGTGCCGAGGTCGTCTGCATGGATGGCCACGGTGATGCCATCGATCTGCATGCGGTGATGGCCTATCTGGCGGAACTACAGGTGAATGAGGTGCTACTGGAGACCGGTGCCACCCTTAGTGGCGCGATGCTAAAACAGGGGCTGGTGGATGAGATGGTAATCTATATGGCCCCTCACATCATGGGTAACCAGGCACGGGGACTATTTAACCTGCCGGGCATGGATGAGATGTCACAGCGCATCGAGTTAGATATGATGGACATTCGTGCCGTCGGTAAGGACTGGCGCATCACCGCGAAGCCCACAATAGCAGAGAGTAAATAGACGTATGTTTACCGGCATTATCGAATCCATTGGGCATATCGCTGCACTGGAACCCAAAGGCTCCGATATGAGAATCCGCCTGCATACAGGCAAGTTGGATCTCTCTGACGTAAAGCTGGGTGATAGCATCGCCGTTAACGGTGTCTGTCTTACCGCGGTTGAATTACCGGGTGATGGATTTTGGGCCGATGTCTCCGGTGAGACCTTGACCCGCTCCAACATGGGCCGTTTCAAGATCGGTGACAAGGTCAATCTGGAAAAGGCCCTAACGCCCACCACCCGACTAGGCGGTCATCTGGTCAGCGGTCATGTGGACGGCGTCGGTGAGGTGATTGAACGTTTTGATGATGGCCGCTCGGTAAAATTTCGCATAAAAGTGCCGGATGAACTGGCCAGATACATCGCCGAAAAGGGTTCTATCTGTGTGGATGGCATTAGCCTGACGGTCAATGCGGTTGACGGTGTCATCTTTGATCTGAATATCGTCCCGCATACCCTGCAGGAAACCACTATGGAGGGCTTCAAGCCCGGTACCAGGGTGCACCTTGAGGTGGATCTCATCGCTCGTTATCTGGAGCGGATGTTGTTGGGGGATGATGCTGCCAAGAGTAACTCGGGACTCAACATGGGCTTTCTCGCCGAACACGGATTTATCAGGAAATAATAACAATGGCATTGAATAGCGTAGAAGAGATTATTGAAGACATCCGCCAGGGCAAGATGGTGATCCTGATGGACGATGAGGATCGTGAGAATGAGGGCGATCTGATCATGGCTGCGGACTGGGTACGTCCAGAAGACATTAATTTTATGGTTACCCACGCCCGAGGCCTGGTCTGTATGCCCATGTCCAAAGAGCGCTGTGAGCAGCTGAATATCCCACTGATGGTGGAGGAGAACAATGAAGCTCATTCCACCGCCTTCACTGTTTCTATCGAGGCCGCAGAAGGGGTGACTACGGGTATCTCCGCAGCAGACCGCGCAGCCACCATCCGCGCTGCAGTGGCCAAGGATGCGAAATCCGCAGATATCGTTCAGCCCGGACACATCTTTCCTCTCATGGCTCAACCTGGTGGCGTACTGACTCGTGCTGGTCACACCGAAGCAGGAGTGGATCTGGCGCGTATGGCGGGGCTGGAGCCGGCAGCCGTTATCGTTGAGATCCTCAATGAGGATGGCTCCATGGCGCGCCGTCCTGAGCTGGAGATAATTGCAGAACAGCATGGCCTGAAGATCGGTACAGTTGCCGACCTCATCGAATATCGCCTGAAGAACGAACACAACCTCTTGCGTGAAGCGGAGTGTGCTATGCCCACAGAGTACGGGGATTTCCGACTTATTGCCTATAAAGACCTGATTGATAAAGGTCTGCACTTTGCCCTGCTAAAGGGTGATATCGCTGAAGGTGATGAGGTCATGGTGCGTGTTCACATGCAAAGCTCGCTGTGTGATGTATTCGGCAACTTGCGCAAGGAGTGTGGCTGGCCTCTGTCCGATGTGATGCAGCGTATTGATGAAGAAGGTAAGGGCGTGGTGGTGATTCTGCGTCAGGATGAGTCCAACGAATCCATCATTGAGCATATCCAACATTACCAACAGATCGATAACGGGGTAGACTCCAAAAGGAGAGAGCAGGTGGAAGACCTGCGCACCTATGGTATAGGTGCACAGATCCTCAAGGATCTGGGCGTACAGAAGATGCGGGTGATGAGTTCTCCCAAACGAATGCATGCACTTTCAGGTTTTGGTCTGGAAGTGGTCGAATATGTAACTGGCGAATAGCTTCGTCATCGCAGTAACAACAGGAAGCAGATATGAGTGAGATTAATACTATCGAAGGTGAACTGACCATTTCCGGAGTCCGCTTCGGTATCGTCGTCGCCCGCTTTAACAGCTTTATCGTCGATGGTCTGGAAGGTGGAGCCATCGATGCCTTGCGTCGTCATGGTGTGCAGGAAAGCGAGATTGACATCGTACGTGTGCCCGGCGCTTTTGAAATACCGCTGGCGGCACAGGCCATGGCGGAAAGTGACAAGTACGCAGGCATTATTGCCCTCGGTGCGGTGATTCGCGGTTCCACGCCACACTTTGACTTTGTTGCTGGTGAATGTACCAAGGGTCTGGCCACCGTTTCCATGGATCACAACATTCCGATGGGCTTCGGTGTTTTGACCGTAGACAGCATAGAGCAGGCCATCGAGCGTGCGGGTACCAAGGCCGGTAACAAGGGTGCCGAAGCCGCCATGACCGTGGTTGAGATGATCAACGTTTTGAAAAAAATCTAGGGTCACACGTTAATGAGTAAAGCTCGTCATAAGGCACGCAGTCGCGCAGTTCAGGCCATCTATCAGTGGCAGTTGAGCGGCAATAATGTGCGCGAGGTGGAGGAATATTTTCTCGCTGAGCAGAATATGAAAAAAACCGATATGGAGTTGTTCAGCGAACTGCTCCACGGTGTCCCTGCAAACCTGACTGAGCTGGATGAGGCCATCACGCCGATACTGGATCGGCCACTGGATGAGGTGGATCCGGTGGAGAAGGCGATCCTGCGTCTGGGTTGCTTCGAGATGATGAAGAAACCGGATGTCCCCTATCGCGTGGTGATCAATGAAGCGGTGGAACTGGCCAAGGAATTTGGTGCCGAAGATGGGCATAAATACATCAACAGTATCCTCGATCGCCTGGCCCTGAGGCTGCGCGGTGACGAAGTCCACGCCCGCCGTTAGGGGCGGCAGACCTCGATTAGCATGTCCAATACCCATCCCCAAGGCGAGTTTGAGCTGATACGGGATTACTTCCAGCGACAATCTCTGCAACGGGCCGATGTGCATATGGGGATCGGTGACGATGGTGCCGTGGTTTCGGTGCCTGTAGACAAACAACTGGTACTGGTGATGGATACCATGGTGGCGGGGATCCATTTTCCCCTGCAGACCTCGGCCTATGATCTGGGCTGGAAATCTCTGGCGGTGAATCTCAGTGATCTGGCTGCCATGGGGGCCGAACCTGCCTGGTTAACCCTCGCCCTAACCCTGCCGCACAGTGATGCAGAATGGGTAAAGACATTTTCCCTGGGGCTGTTTGCCCTTGCCTCTGCATACAATATCCAGCTCATCGGTGGTGATACCACTCGCGGTCCTCTCAGCATTACGGTACAGGCTCATGGTCTGGTGGAAAAGGGGGGGGCTCTGTTGCGCTCTGGCGCAGAGGTTGGCGACCTCATCTATGTCAGTGGTTTTCCTGGTGAGGCGGCACTGGGCCTAATACTATTACAGTCGAATCTACAGCATCACCCATCCTATGAGCACCTGCTCGCACGTCTGAATCGGCCCGAACCCCGCCTTGGGCTGGGACGTTCGCTGCATGATATCGCCTCCGCCTGCATTGATATCTCCGACGGTCTGCTGGCTGACCTGCAACATATTCTCGATGCCAGTGGTGTCGGTGCCGAAGTGCTGATCGATGGCTTGCCGCTGTCGGAAGATTACCGCGCAGCGGTGGATGATAAACAACTCTATCGGGCGGCACTGAGTGGTGGTGATGACTACGAGTTGTTGTTTACGGTGCCAAAAACAAAACAGGCCGAGATAGATAAAATAGCAGAAGACAGTAAGTGTCTACTCACATGCATTGGTGAGATTACAGAAGGCAACACCATTCGTTGCCTGGATGCACAAGGCAATGAATACACGCCAGAGCATTTGGGTTTTGAACACTTTGCGGAATAATTATGTCTAAAAATACCCCCATCCCGACACGAATGTTACTCAATCCACTGCATCTCCTGTCACTGGGTTTTGGTAGTGGCCTATCACCTTTTGCCCCCGGTACCATGGGCACGCTGGTGGCGATCCCCATTTATCTGTTATTTATCATGCCGGGTTACGCCATCTATATCCCTACGCTGATCCTGTTCACCCTGCTGGGGTTTTATCTCTGTGGCTATACGGCGAAAGCACTGGGTGTGCACGATCATGGCGGCATCGTCTGGGATGAGATCGTCGGTTACATGATCACCATGTTGTTTGTACCTGTGAGCTGGATGTGGATCATTTTGGGTTTTGTCTTCTTCCGTTTGTTTGATATCTGGAAGCCCTGGCCCATACGGGTTTTGGATAAAAATGTACATGGTGGCGTTGGCATCATGGTGGACGATATCCTCGCCGGTATCTATGCAGCCATCTGTCTGCAACTGATCGATACTTTTATTCTTTAGTCAGCTGTGTCCTAATAAAGTAAAAATAAATACGGAGCGATGGATATGCGTGGAATGTTATTACTGATTACCCTGCTATTTAGTTTAAACGCCAGTGCCAATGAGGTGAGTATCATCAATGCCTCATTCAAGAAAGATAAAGGACTGTGGTATGTGAGTGTGACCTTAAAGCACAACGATACAGGCTGGGATCATTATGCCGATGCCTGGCGTCTGCTGGATGCGAATGGTAAAGAGATCGGTAAGCGTGTGTTGTTTCATCCGCATGAACAGGAACAACCGTTTACCCGTAGCCTGGGCAATGTGCGCATTAACCCTAGCAACAAAATTATCTACGTCGAGGCGCATGACAAGGTACACGGCTGGAGCAAACAACGTTTGGTAGTAGATCTGCGTAAGAAGCAGGGAGCGGGATTTCAGGTAGTAAAGTGATCTCCCGAAGTGAATAATAAAAAAGGCCGATATCATATCGGCCTTTTCTATTGAGACAGTGATTTACTGAATGTTAACTCGCAGCTTTATCTTTCTCTATCAAGGCATAGGCTGAGTGGTTGTGTATGGATTCAAAATTTTCCGATTCCACCATATAGTAATTAATTCGATCATCTTCGTTTAGCCTTGCTGCCACGTCGCGCACCATATCCTCGACAAACTTGGGGTTATCATAGGCACGTTCAGTTACCTGTTTCTCGTCCGGACGTTTCAACAGACCGTATAGCTCACAGGAGGCCTCTTTCTCTACCAGATCGATAATGTCCTCGATCCAAACGAAGTCCTTGGTCTTAATGGTAATGGTCACGTGGGAACGCTGGTTATGGGCACCATAATCGGAGATCTTCTTTGAGCAGGGACAGAGACTGGTGACCGGGACCAGCACCTTCAGACTCATCTCCGGTGTGCCATTTTTTATCTCGCCGATGAAGGTAACGTCGTAATCCATCAGGCTTTCAACGCCGGAGACCGGGGCCTTCTTGTTAACAAAGTAGGGGAAGCTCATCTCGATATGACCAGCCTCCGCCTCCAGGCGCTCGATCATCTCGGATAGCATCTCCTTAAAAGACTTCACCGTCAATTCACGCTCGTGGTTGTTGAGTATCTCCACAAAGCGTGACATGTGTGTGCCCTTAAAGTTATGCGGCAGGTTCACATACATGTTGAAGTTGGCGATGGTATGTTGTTCACCACCACTACGATCACTAACCTTGATCGGATGACGAATATCCTTGATGCCCACTTTATTGATGGGGATTTGGCGTGTGTCCTGACTGTTCTGTACGTCAGCGATTGTTGCACTCATGGTGTCTATTCGTCCTCTGAGTAGGTTACACAGGCGCGTTCGGTTTCCCAAACAGTAATGGAATCGACCTTTACATGCTCTGCATTCAGTTCGTTTGACAGCTCTTTATATAGATAGGCTGACAGGTTTTCCGCGGTGGGATTGATGGTATCAAACGGCGGGATCTCATTAAGAAAACGGTGGTCCAGCACGTCGGTAACCTTCTTCACCGCGGCCTTCACATCCTTGAAATCCACACCCATACCAATGGCATCCAGCTTACGGGCGACCACCATGGTTTCTATCTTCCAGTTATGGCCATGCAGTTGGCTGCAGGGACCAGGATAACCGTGAAGGATATGTGCCGCGGCGAAATCAATAACAACTTTTATCGTGTACTTAGCGTTCATAGTAATGTTGAGTAATTTAGTGGGAATTTACGCCATCCAGAGAGAAATCGCAAGCATCTCTGGACTCATAGTAATCCTGTACTGCCTTGATGATGCCCTGGGCATCGAGGCCACAGAGACTGAGGAGCTGTTCACGCTCACCATGTTCGACAAATTCATCGGGCAGGCCCAGATTGATCACTGGTATCTGTATGTCATGATCCATCAATACCTCGTTGACAGCGCTACCGGCACCACCAGCGATGACATTGTCTTCGATGGTCACTAGCAATTGGTGTTTATCTGCCATATCCAGGATCATCGCCTCATCAATGGGTTTGATGAAACGCATATTGACCACGCTGGCATTCAAGGCATCAGCCGCCTCTTCAGCCACTATTACCATGGCTCCGAAGGCGAGCAGGGCGACAGCGCCGCCTTGACGACGTAGCTGGGCCTGAGCGATGGGCAGGGTATCCATATTCTTCTCTACATTGACACCGGGACCACTGCCACGGGGATAACGTACAGCACTGGGGCCATTATGTGCCAGTCCGGTGGAAAGCATCTGTCGGCATTCGTTCTCATCTGCAGGTGCCATTACCATTATGTTGGGGATACAGCGCAAAAAGCTCAGGTCAAACATCCCGGCATGGGTGGGACCGTCGGCACCGACGATACCCGCACGGTCGATGGCAAACAGCACCGGCAGAT
>Ga0224506_10003043_pt1 | contig 11213 bp, 11 predicted proteins | sample SF_Jan12_sed_USG_2_FD_169108 | JGI IMG/M metagenome (GOLD analysis project Ga0224506, IMG submission 169108) | Sediment microbial communities from San Francisco Bay, California, United States - SF_Jan12_sed_USGS_8_1 | ecosystem: Environmental > Aquatic > Marine > Sediment | place: USA...
GCCCCTCCAATCCATCCTGAAAGCAGGTTTCACAGCAAAAAAGGAGCTTTTTAATCATGTATTCTTTGACCAGGAATTTTTTCAGGTCGATCTAAGCATCCGTCCCAGCGGTGCACTGAATTTATTCCTTTCAGGGAAAATGGGCGATGCTGTGGATTATATCGGATCTCGTCCGGCCAGGATCCGAAGAATCAATCCCGGGATAGGCTGTTTCTTCGGAAGACATATTCAGCTACGGGCGGACCACTTGTTGGAGCTGCTTGAAATCGATAGAAAGCGACTCTATACGGCTAACATTACCCAAGTGAAGATTGTCTACCAGTTCGGGATGCACGCTTTCTTGTGTGCCATTTTCCAGTATTTGGATGTGAGACGAAATCCAATGCTTTATCTTTCGATGGTGGATCCAACCACCCGCAGCCTGTTCACTCAATTCCTTTTTTCCTACAAGCTCAATCCCCAGACACTTCTTTTCATGGGATACTCGGACAACAGGTTAGGATGGGAAGGAGGCGCCTTAATCCAGAAAGATCGCACATTCTTTATCAAAATCAGCTATGCTTGGATTTATTGATTTTGTAATCTCGATATAAACAATTCTGAGTTTGATTTCCATGTCTCACTTCACGCGTTAGGTCGACATGTTCTTCCGGCGGATTATATTAAACAGCAGGCAAAATAAAGATGCTGTCCGATGGAATCGAATTATGGCACTCTTGTTGCAAGTTTTTTAGCTAGGAAGAATAGAGGAGGTCGCGATGAGCGGCTGAATAGAGAGATGTTTGATACGCTTTTAGAAGCTAGCGTAGTTATCGAGCGCTGGCGGAGGGAATATAATAGATATCGGCCTCAAAGTTCTTTGGAGTACAAACCACCAGCCCCAGAGGCTTTTGAGGTTAAAAATTTAACTTTGCAGCTGGTATATTGATGGGAGGCAGGTCACCATTACGGTGCCAATCGGATTCATTTAACATATTGTATGATGGTGTTGTGTCCGTTTGTGAAGAAATACATCAAAGTTATTAAAGAAAAATTTCCATCCATTATCCTTGTTGAAGGAACGCACGAACCCCACCAAACGGATGATAAGTTTCGATGTGATGTGGCGATGATGTTGAAAATTCGGAGAGGTACCATTATTCCTTGAATAATCCAGGTTACTAGGAGAAAAAATGGAATGAAACAAGAATACGCTATTCTTTCAGACATTCACGGCAATAGCTGGGCTTTGAATGCCGTGCTGGACGATATCCAAACAAAGGGGATCAAATGTTTGATCAATCTGGGTGATATTTTTTATGGCCCTTTGGATCCGGGCGGGACAGCAAAAATATTGAATAAATATCGGATGGAAACTGTTCAGGGCAATGAAGACAGAATAATTCATGAAACAAAAGTAGCAAACTTAACCAATCCAACCCTCCGTTCTGTGATCAGCCAGCTATCGAATCAGGAAAAAATATGGCTTTGGCAATTGCCTAAAACGAAAATCATCGATAAGGAGATATTCCTTTGCCATGGGACTCCCGGGGAAGATTCTAAATATCTGCTCGAGGAAATCCAACATAATTTAGCCACTTTACGTTCTGAAGCGGAAATCGAAACCTTAATCAGAAATATCGACTGTCCCGTCATCCTTTGTGGGCATAGCCATGTAGCGAAAACTGTCCGTCTGCCGGATGGCAGAATAATTGTCAATGCAGGGAGCGTGGGTTTGCCCGCTTACAGCGATGATTCTCCCCAGTTTCATAGAATGGAAAACGGCTGTCCACATGCAGTCTATACAATATTGAAAAAGGTAAAGAAAGGGTGGAATGTTGAACATATTCAGATCGTTTATGATTGGGAAAATGCAGCGCGACGTGCGGAGAAAAATGGCCGAATAGACTGGGCCCAGTGGCTAAAAACGGGCAGAGCTTAGCCTGATGGAGGACTAATACGGAGCTCATATTTTTTTGGCCTCAAGCAGGAAATTTCTATCTGCAGCGTTGATGCGTGTGTTATTGACGAACTTATGCGGAAAGATTTGAAATATGAGGAAATTGAGATGAAAAAAAGTGTTCTCCTGCTATCTGTCATATTGATCCTATGGAGTTCATTTACTCTAGGTCCGCAGGAGGAACTGCATATTCAGCCGGTCGCTGGATCTTTGTATGTCATGACCGGGGCCGGAAGCAACGTCGTTTTTTATGTGATAGAAGAAGGAATAGTGGTTGCGGACTCTGGTGAGAAGCCGGATATAGCCGAAAAGATTTTGGAAAAGATCTGGGAAGTCTCCGATAAGCCTTTGCAACGTCGATCTCAATGTGAACAAGACTTTGGCCTTTAAAATCGCTAAAATTTCTCTTTTCTTTGTCAACATCTCCTTCTTTCCTCTTTGACAGCTAACCAAACATTGACAGGTTTTCATTTTTAATTAGCCTTCTTAGTTTGTTTTATAGCCCATCGTATAGATCGAACTAATTGGAAGATAAAATACGGAATTAAGAGGAAGATTAGAACTTGAAATGGGGCTTCATTAATCCCCTCGTATAGGCCTGAATAAATCAGCTTATATTTTTTGATAAAAGAGTACGAAAAATTCTTTAGAGGATTAGTTTTGAGAATTTCTGGCTCAGAAGATAGCCACATTTTCTCCCATCTTGCTCTACTTTGATGCATTGTTTCAGAATCTTGGGGTTCAATCCATTTGTTATTTTTTTTCATCCAAAGAATATCATTCTCCATGACCATCTTTAAAAAAGTCTTCTCATCACTTTCGATTGTATGTCGTCGAATGATTCGGACACACCCTTAAGCGATGATTTTGCTTTTTCATGTTACTCCTAACTAAGATTCCCCATCAAGTCATTTCTCTTCAATAAAAAAGGAGGTTCTCATCGAACTTACTTTCTCGTCCCGAGCCTTTTTTCGACTCGTCTCGCCATAGGTTCGCGGTGGAGCATTTTTACGCCAAATTTACTCCACCGAAGGGCTGAAATCGCCTAAATTGGCGGTGATAGGCTTGAAGTCTTCCAGAGGTAGGAGGGATTTACAGGGGAATAACGCTTTTTTAATTATTATGCGTCATACCTCTATTATCCAGGGGAAATTAAACAATAGCCTGAATTTGTTGCCGTGCCTACCTTAGCCAGGCATATCCGATCTTCACGAAGAACGTCCTATTTTTCTGCAGGATGTCGATTCCGGTATACCCGAGATAATCGTCCGAATACCCGATGAACAGTACGGTCTGTGGATTCAGCTTATAGGAAAACAGAAACTGGGTGAAAATGGTGTTGCTCTTGGGAAGAACGAGGGATGTATAAAGATCGGGATTGTTCGAGATATCCTGGTACTGGATGAAAGCCCGGACAAAGACCCGTACGCTGAAGTTGTAGATCAGCCTCACCTGGGTCAGGTTGGCCGTGAATATCTCATCGCCCTGAAAAGACATGTACATGTAGTTATGCTGGAGATTCACGTTGAAATGTCTCCCCAGGTTGAATTCGACTGCGGGATTCAGGATCATGTGCCAAGCCAGCCGCAGGTTGCTGTAGTCGATCATATCCCCGAAGTGGGTCCTCATGTACAGGCGCAGCCCGCCTGTAGGCTTGATGTCACCGATGATCTGGCATTGGTCCAGGTCGTACTTTGTATTGGCATAAAGCTCCCGTTTCCGGGCATAGATGACACTGAACTCGGTTTGTAAGGGACCCCTGTACAAGCTGAATACATGCACATCGCTGTCCGTTCGGTTCCCATCATAATCGAACGTCGCACCTCCTAGGGCACCCAACAAGATCATATCATACCAGCTGCCCTGTTTCCCCCAGAAATAACGAGTAAGTTCCCAGTGGCCGGTGCGAGTGTCAACCCGCGGGATGTATCCGAAATCTGCCCGAAAGCCGGGGGAGAAATCGCTGTAAGATAAGTTATAGCTCCAATCCCGGCCCTGGTGATTAAACAGGAAAGATAAGGCCTCCCCCGCGAAGGAATCCTCTTGAGCAAAGTTGGTGGAGATCTCCGGGGTATAGTCCGTCTCGGAGTGCAGATACTGGAAGGTCACTGTTTTTGTACGAGACAGGCGCAAGAATCCGTCTACCCCTCCCACATGGTTATAGTAGTCATCCCCAATCCGGCCGGTATACAGAATCCCCAGAGCTGAGTTCTGGCCTATATCTCGGCGGAAACGAAAGACTCCTCCTGCGACGTTCTGATCAAGCGAAGTCGAAAGGGATCCCTGGTTTGAAGGCAGGAGAAGGTTGTTGAGACGGTCGTAGGTGCCGAAAATACCGAGCGCATTCTTGCCCATTTTCCCAGTGAATTTTAGCCCAATATCCGGGTCGGCTACGGTCCGGGTGAACACAGCCTCGATTGGAGTGAGGAAAAAATCAGCCCCTTCCAGGAAGAAGGGTCTTTTTTCTGGATACCGTATGGCATACCGACGGTTGACTTCCAGCTCCTTCACATCCGCCTCCACCTGAGAGAAGTCGGGGTTGACAGCCGCATTCATGATCAGGTTTGGCGTGATTCCCCATCTCAAACTGATTCCAGGATCCGCTTTGAATTTTCCATTCTCGACATCTCCGGAAGGAAAATCCGTCCGCGTATCTGTCCGGTTGGCGGTCAGGGTTGGATCGATCTCCATGTTCAATCCTGTCTTCATTCCCTGGAAACCGGTGACCTTGTTAAACTGGCAGAGAATGCAGTTGATATTTCTCTTCCTCTTGTGTGAGGAGATGCGGTGACGAACGTTACGAGGATAGGAGCGCTCTGCGCTTACTCCCCATGTCTGAACTTCTTCGGTCTGCGGGAAACGGAGCTGGTTGAAGGGAATGGAGATCTCGGCAACCCAGCCAAACTCCGTGATCCTGCCCTTTGAGTCCCAAATGGCGTCCCAGGAGAAATCCTCATATCCTTCCATCTCACTGAAGTTAGCATCAGCTTGAACACCCAAGGGATTGACACGAAACTGGAACCCACGTCGCTCATCATTGAAAAAATCGATCATGACAGTGACATGATCATCCTGAATAAACGTCTCGATCGCATCTCTGTCCATGAGATGGGCCCTCACCTGGGAAGGATCGGGATCATAGCAGCGGAAGGCCATGTAGAAATTGTTCTCATCAAAGGTGATTAAAAAATCCGTATCCACAGGGGCGGGTATGTTGTCTCCAGGCAAATATTCAAAGAGAATCTTCATCACCGTGGCATCACTCCAAGCGGTTTCTTCCAGGATTCCGTCGATTTTGACTGGGCTGGATGATTTCTTCACCGTATAGCTCGGGTGATCGGGCGTGCCGCTGAGCACATTTTTTGACTCCTGTGTAAAAGTCAAACCCCCAAGTATGATGATTGCAGAACACAAGGTCCCTAAGAATGATGCGATCCTCCAATGCCCTCTTTCTATCATCAATGCATCCTCCATATGTTCAATTTTTTCCTTCTAAAGACTGCTGTACATCTTTTCCTGTTCAACTGAGATGGATTCTCCAAGAATAATATATACGGATAAAATCCAATATAGTTGTCATTTGGTACAAGGATAGCAACAACATACCAGTTCTCAAACAGCGGGTGAGAATTGAATTGCTTTCGTCTCCTCAAACCCAGCTTCATGGCCGAACGCCCTCCTGTCAGGTTGCCCTGTGGAAACTTTTGATGGCGGCTGAGGAGAGTAAGCCGTTGACCATGTTAATTTGGGTGTGGTATATTCGTTTATTCACAAGGGTAGAATAGTAATAAATTGAAGCGAATTTAATGCTCGACCAATAATGAATTCCTTGCATCCACTTATTATCATGGTAAAAACTTCAGTCTGGAGAATTCAGTCATGAACAACAAAAAGGTGATCATTATAGGTGCCGGGATCTCTGGCTTATGTGCCGGCAGTTATCTGCAGATGAATGGTTATGACACTGAGATCTTTGAACTGCATAATATCCCCGGCGGATTATGTACTGCCTGGGAAAGAAAAGGTTATACGTTTGACCTCTGCATTCACTGGCTTGTCGGTTCTTCACCTTCGGATAATTTTTATGGTCTATGGAACGAACTCATTGAAATGGAGAAATTAGATTTCGTGGATCATGAAATATTTTTCCAAATCGAGGATAAAGAAGGGCGTACACTCCGTATATTTACGGATGTGGATAGATTGGAAGAAGAGATGAAGAACGTGGCACCTGAAGACAAAGATATCATCGAAGATTTTGTCGGAGGGATAAGGAAATTTCTCCCTTTTAACATGCTGCTAAATAAAGCACCCGAAGTGATGAATCCTTTTGATGGCTTGAAAATGATGTTTAAAATGCTCCCTTATTTTGGGGCTTTTAAGAAATGGGAAAAAATATCTGCCAGAGAGTTTGCGAGCAGATGTAAAAATCCATTGCTCAGCAGGGCCATCCTGGAAATGTTTTTGCCCGATAGCCCTGTATTTTTTCTCCTTATGACACTTGTAAGCATGCATAAAAAGTCGGCCGGATATCCAATAGGCGGCTCGCTTAATTTAGCTGAATTGATTGAAAAGAAATATATAAACCTTGGGGGGAAAGTCAATTATAACTCCAAGGTAGAAAGGATCATAGAGGAAGGCGACTGCGCCAGAGGGATAAGACTGGAGAACGGTAACGCACATATGGCAGACATCATCATTTCAGCAGCTGATGGATACAGCACAATTTTCAAGATGTTGAATGGAAAATATGTCGATGAAAAACTACGTGAGTATTACAGCGGACAGAGCGAAAAGCTAAAGGTTTTTCCGTCACTTGTATTTGTCTCACTCGGAGTATCCAGAAAGTTTGATAATGAACCTCACTCTCTGGTTTTTCCTCTAAAAAAACCCATTGTAGTGGATGAGAGCATAAATTATGAATATCTTCCTGTCAGGATTTTCAACTTTGATCCAACACTAGCTCCTGAAGGAAAAACTAGTCTAACCGTGATGCTCGGTACCTATAACTATGAATTCTGGGTGGATCTTAGAAAAAACGATAGAGAGAAATATAGACAGGAAAAGGAAAGAATTGCAAACGAAGTTATCGAAGCTCTGGAGGAGCGATTTGGGAATATTAAATCAACTATTGAGGTAACGGATGTTTCTACCCCCGCATCTATAATAAGATATACTGACAACTGGAAGGGCAGTTTTGAGGGCTGGCAGCCTGGGCGAGGGGCCATGATGCTTAGAATAGATAAAACTCTCCCTGGCTTAAAGAATTTCTACATGATTGGGCAATGGATCGAACCAGGAGGAGGACTTCCTCCGGCAATAATGTCCGGAAGGAATGTAGCTCAGATTATATGTAAAAAGGATAGGAAGAAATTCACGACGCAGTCGTGACCTCCTGCATCGCCAATCCAAGAAGTCATTTACCGTTTAGCTCTGTTGCTCAACCTTTTACCTGCTACGCAATTCTCAAACAATAGGTCCCATGATGGAGTGAAATTAATTATTTTAAGACATTTCTGTTTTTTTCTTGGGTAAATTAAAGAATGTCGCTAAATATTAACATTATGCGACATTATTTTAATAAAACCGATAGCACATGATAGCGCAGGATTTTGACTTCAAATTTTTGCTGTGCTATAAGTCAAGTTGTTACGATTTGGGGTTAAAAAAATTGATAGGTCAAACAATTTCCCATTACAAAATCCTCGAGAAGATCGGGGAAGGAGGGATGGGAGTCGTGTATAAAGCTGAGGATACAAAGCTCAAGCGCACTGTTGCGCTGAAGTTCCTCCCTCAAGAATATACCCGAGACAAAGACGCAAATGAACGAGGCCCATGTGTCATTAGGGCTTATTGCCACATGCTATGACTGGGATCGCAAGGCAGCAAAACAAAACTTCCATAAAGCCCTTGAACTCAATCCAAATTCCGTGAGGGCTCACCAATGGATTGAGCTTTACCTGACTTTCCTGGAGGGCGAGTATTATGAAAGCATTGCCCATCTCGAACGGGCCCTGGAACTGGATCCTCTCAATCTTTTTGTTAAGACGCGCTTAGGATTCATGTACTACTATTTACGTGATTTCGACCATGCTATCGAACGGTTCAAAGAAATTGTTGATTTTGACCCAAACTACCCACTAGGACATCTTGGGCTGGTGGAAGGCTACGCTAAAAAAGGTATGTATGATGAAGCGATTGCAGAAGGAGAAAAGGTTCTCAATTTAGGAATGCGTGCTGATGCTGTGATTGGAGGCCTGGGATTCTGGTATGGCTTCACGGGTAAAAAAGACAAGGCTCTCGAGCTCCTCTCTGAACTGGAAGCACGGTCCAGTAAAGGCTACGTGTCTTCCTTTTGGGTCGCTGGAATATACATGGGCCTCGGAGAGATGGATAAAGCATTTGTCTGGTTAGAAAAGGCTTATGAGGAGCGTGATGGCAACTTAATCTATATCACGGTGCCATCGCCCTTTGATGCGCTCAGTCCTGATCCAAGGTATAAGAAGTTGCTTAAAAAAATGGGCTTAGGGCATTTATTCGAAAAACTATCTGCCATAAAGAACAAAAAATGACTTAGACAAATAATCGGAACAGCCATCTCCTATTACAATATCCCTAATGAACTGAGAAAAGCTGGTGTTGAGCAGTCTACCTTTTGCTACCTTCTCTCTGTCTTTAGTCTGAATTCTATAGCTTTCCGTGTTTCATAATAAATCCTAGAGATTATTCGGCGAATATCTTCTTTATCGGTTTTTTCCTGAACATGTTTTTTATAAATTACAAACAATTCTTTAAACGACATCCCCATTTTATGCTCCGGGAAGAGCTGGGTTATTTGTGCAAGAATCGCAAAGCAGATTTCTATTCTGATCAATTCGGAAATACTAATATCAAATTTTTCTGCACCAAATTTAATATAATCCTCAAGCCAATCCGGAAGAAGCACCTGGAATCTTTTAAACATCATTCCCCCTCCTTTTGAATCAATGATTATATGTTAATCCTGAGAGTCAATATTGTCAATCTTGCCATCATCTAAATCAAAAGGCAGTAGCTTGGTTTCCTCAAACTCAAAATAAACCAAGCGGGATGCAACGTTATTTTCAAATGAGGTGTTCTTTATATTAGAAAAAAAATGCTAAAAAAACCGCATAATAGGTTGACAAATGAGAAAAATGGTGCTATATTTTTAGCATGCTAATTTTTTAGCATTATTTGATCGACCGTTATCAGACAGGAGATAAGCATGAGAGGGCAGAAAAACCTGAGTCGAAGAGAAAGAGAAATCATGGATATCATCTATAAAATGGGCAGGGCGTCAGTCGCCCAGGTCCTAGAGAGAATACCGGACCCTCCCAGCTACTCTGCTGTAAGAGCTCTGCTCAGAGTGCTGGAGGAAAAACGACACCTGAGACATATACAGGAAGGCCCACGCTACATCTATTTTCCCACTCTCTCCCGAGAGGAAGCAAGACAAAATGCCTTAAAACACGTGATGCAAACATTCTTTGACAATTCCACAGAAGATGCTGTCGCTGCTCTGTTGAATATCTCGGAGGGAAAGCTATCTGAAACAGATTATAAACGTCTCTCAGAACTGATAAAGAAAGCACGGAAAGAAGGGAGATGAGTATGGAATCCCTCCTTGGGCTCAAATATCTTTATCTGATATGTGAATTCATGATCAAGAGTTCCTTGGTTCTCGGCGGGTCCCTTCTTCTCTTTTTTCTTTTCCGGAAAAAATCTGCGTCAATGAGACACTTTCTCCTCTCTTTTTCTCTTATCAGTCTGCTTCTTCTACCCTTCCTTTCAACTTTTATTACGGGGTGGGAAACGCGATTACTCCCTTCTTGGCAGACTGGAGAGAACAGCTCTTTTGACATTAATGAAGGGAACCAAAACAAAGACTCTCTTCATCCTCTCAGCCAAAAAGATACCGCTGTCCAAGCGAATGGCACTGCACTTTCCGGTCTTGAGAATACCAAGCATCAAGATAAAAAAACCGTTTCCCAAAAAACCATAGACAAAAGAACTATTCTTGGACTGAGTTTGATTACAATCTGGACCGCTGGATTGGGTTTTCTATTGATCAGGATATTCTTAGGGCTGTACGGAGCACACAGATTGACGCGACAGGGAAAACAAATATCAGGGCCATTCTGGCAACTGCTCCTGCAACGCTTCCTGAATGCTATATCCATAAGACGAAAAATCAGTCTGTTATGCCACGATCAAGTACGGGTTCCTCTTACCTGGGGAGTATTCAAGCCAGTCGTGATCATGCCGGCCGAGGCTGAAAATTGGAATAGAGATGAGTGCTCTTCCGCACTCTTTCACGAACTTTCTCATGTTAAAAGGAGCGATTTTCTCTTCAAAATCCTGGCCCGTTTCAGCTGTGCCCTCTACTGGTTCAATCCCTTAAGCTGGTTCGTGTTCAGATTGATGAGAAAAGAACAGGAAAAGGCCTGCGACGAACTTGTCTTACAAGCCGGAGTCAAACCATCGACGTACGCAGCCAATCTTCTTTCTATCCAGAGAGCCGGACAAATCCAATGGAATCCACCATCCACCGTACTGGGAGCTGTGGGAAAATCACAGTTGAATGAGAGACTCATGGCTATTCTTAAACAACAACTAAAACCTAAGGAGGTTAAAATGAAGACAAAAATTTTGCTCTCCGTCTTTGTTATGGCAGCTATAACATTTATCGGACTGGCCCGACCGGCACAGTCTGCAGCCTCTAACACGGCGATTTTTTTGGATAATGCCGAGTTAATGACCGAAATCCAAAATTCTACTCAGGCTGAAAGCGTCCAGGAGGAGCAGGAAAAGAAAAAAACTGAAAAAGCAGAAAAAAAGGAACCCACGGAAAAGCAAGATAAAAAAAGTGAGATTACCTGGATTTTAAAGGACGGGAAAAAAGTTCATATCTCGCTCTTAGTCGATAAGGATGAGAAGGGGAATAAAATCATTGTCACCGGAAAACCGGTCATTATCGTAAAAGAAGGCCACCCCGAAAAGGGAATCGTCCTCAGCATCTCGGGAAAAGACTTAGTGCTAAAAAAATGCGAAGAGGGCCACTGGACGCTCAAAACAGATAAGCTGCATCTTATCAATGAAGACGAAGACAAAGTCATCAAACTTGATGAAGATACTGAATTCACTATCACCATCGAGAAAGGAAAAGACGACAAGAAAATTCATATAATCAAAGCTCCTGAAATCCACATAAAAAAAGCTGTAAAAGTCCCAATGTCTTACGCGATTCATATAG
>Ga0224506_10003044_pt1 | contig 11212 bp, 9 predicted proteins | sample SF_Jan12_sed_USG_2_FD_169108 | JGI IMG/M metagenome (GOLD analysis project Ga0224506, IMG submission 169108) | Sediment microbial communities from San Francisco Bay, California, United States - SF_Jan12_sed_USGS_8_1 | ecosystem: Environmental > Aquatic > Marine > Sediment | place: USA...
TCTATGACGCTTGTAAAGCCGCAGTATCTGCACGTGGCAACAATTTCACCGGGATTAAAACTGATTGGAGCTCCGCAGTTGGCGCACCGAATTTCATGGACCACCGCCATATGGAACACCTTGATTACACTTGCTAAACGAAGCTTACATGAATTTTTCCTTTTATAACGTCACCTATCTTATATCTGAAATTATAAATAAAACAATAGTTTAAGGTGGAAGTTATGGTTGATGAGAAATGTCCTCGATGCGGTAGCGACACCATCGAGTTGGGAACCCCGATCATTAAGATTGGTAGAACTAGGGAGATGAGAGTCTCTGTTCGTCAATGCAAGAACTGCGCGTTGATATTCTATGAAGGAATGAAAGAGTAACGTAAAAATATCTATAACTCGATTAGGCTTTCAGTATTAGGGAAGAATCCGTTATGGCCAGGCTTGCCAGACTAAGGCTTTCCATGACCGTTTCTATTCTGCTGGTAACCATAATATTTGCCGCCTTCTTAGGCGCCCTAATGTGGCTGATACGACTTCCCCTAATTTATTCTCTCTCCTTCACCCTACTCGCAACCATAATCTTCATACTAATCCAGTATTTGATAGGCCCCGCCATGGTTAAATGGTCAACAAGGCTCCATTATCTAAAACCCGGAGAACACCCATGGCTAGAGACAACAGTCAAAGACCTTACAGAAAAAAGCGCCACACCACCACCCAAACTTGCCGTCGTTCCGGATTCAACCCCCAATGCCTTTGTTTTCGGAAGAACAACCAGAGGCGCGACGCTAGCAGTTCATGAAGGACTGCTTAAACAGTTGAATCAAGACGAGGTGCGTGGAGTCATCGGCCACGAGTTGGGACATATCAAACACAAAGATTTTGTCGTGATGACTGTACTTTCTGCGTTACCTCTTATCGCTTATTTAATCGCACGACTAACCTTTCGAGTTGCGTTGGCTACCAATGGTGGAAAGAAAAAGGGTGGAGAAGTAGCTTTCAGGGCTCTGCTTTTTGTCGCCGCGGCTATTTCCTACGTAGTTTACATAATCACGCTTTTGTGTGTCATGAGGCTGAGCCGCCTGCGAGAACACTATGCCGACGCCTACTCGGCCTACGTGACCGGAGAACCACGCCATCTGGGAAGCGCCTTGACCAAAATCACCTATGGATTGTCGCTTTCGCCGAAGCCGCCCCACGGCGCCAGAACCCTCTATATCGGCGATCCAGCCTTGGCGAAACAGGAATGTCGAGGGATACTGCAACGAAAAGAAGAATACGACTTAGACAAAGATGGTGTTCTCGATGAAAGGGAGCTTGAACTGGCCATGGAGAGGGAAGCCAAATCCAGGTGGACGACCGTTAACACCTGGTTTACTACTCATCCCGCTACCTATCAACGGATCCTCTTATTACGTGAGATAGAAAAAGAAATGGTGAGTGGTCGGTACAGCAGCGACCGCGTGTACATCCACGTATAACGCGACTAAACGTAGCTTTTCTGGACTTCCCTTGTTATAAGTGCCATGTCAAACTTGAAGTACACGGCTGTTATAGTCTCGGTCATCTTAAGCTCATGGATGGGATCGACCGCCGAAGGAGAATCGTATGTGACTGACACTGGTCCAACCCATAATTTCTGTCTTCCCTGCAAATCTTTGTGAAAATCTATTACAGCCGCCCAGCTGATTAATTGAGCTATCTCCGGCTTCCCTCCCTTAAGGCTTGGTATAACTCTGAGAGAGAGTAATGGAGTTTCCCTAGGGAGGATGGCCTCGATTAGAGGGCCTTCTGCCCTAGCGTTAGGAAACATGGTTACGGTCAATAGGCGTTTTCCTTTCGGTCTCTCCAACACTCCCGTGACAGTATTGTATTCTTTTTGCAGGTCGATGTGAGCGAGTTTCTTTGGTGCTCCAACAACTTCGCGTCCAGCTGCTAGGGCAGCGTCGTTCGTCACGTAGATGTATGGAATGTAGTATCCCATATTGCCCCTGAAGTCTTTAACTTGTATGACTAACAAGACTTCATAGTATTCTCCAAGCGTTGAGAAGGGATAGTGGGATATCCAATATCCCCCTTGAATCGGTTTACTGTAGGGCTCAAGTCCTTCCGGCAAAAGTTCTTCCGCTGTCTCGTCGAAAGTAACGAAAGCTGCTACGGCTTCGCAGTCGTCATATTCCCATGGAGATTCATCATATAATGGCGAATCTAAGGGCATAGAATACCCCTTTGGCTTACCCTTAAGCATTAAGCTATCAACCTCCTTTCTATTATCTCGTCTGCTATGGTTAAGCGGTTTATCTCGTTTGTTCCCTCGTATATCTGAGTCAACTTAGCATCTCTTAAGTACTTCTCCACCCCAAAGTCCTTCATGTAGCCGTCTCCACCCATTATTTGAATGGCCTCTACTGTCACTTCCATTGCAACGTCTGACGCGAAGACTTTAGCCATGCTGGGCTCGATTAAGGACGGCGGGTACTCAACTTCCGCTCTGGCACACGCATCATAGATTAGCATCCTTGCCGCTCTTATCTTCATAAACATATCTGCGAGCTTCAATTTGATTGCTTGATGCCTGATGACGGGTTTGCCGCCTTGAATTCGTTCACTAGCGTATTTCAACGCCTTTTCGTAAGCGCCTCGTGCAATTCCAAGTGCAATGGCGCCAACCGGGCCACGGGAATAGGCTAAGGTGTATTGGCTTAATAGCCACCCCATTCCTTCATCTCCAATCCTGTTTTCTATAGGCACTCTAACGTCCTCAAGGATTATTTCCGAAACTGGATCAGCTCTTTGTCCCATCTTGTCTTCCTCAACTCCTACGGAAAATCCCTGAGACTTCGTGGGCAGAACGAAGCAAGTCCAAGCGTCTACTCCTCGTTTTATATCTGTGGTAGCGAATACCGTAATGAAATCAGCTATGGGGGCGTTACTGATGAATCTCTTTGTTCCATTTATTACGTATTCATCGCCCTCTTTTCTAGCGACAACATTAAGCCTAGGAAGTGTAGGCTTCCATTCCTCAAGATACTCAGCGTCTGAACCAGCATCTGGCTCCGTTATGGCAAAAGCCCACATCTGGGGGTCCCCTCTTTTCTCAGCTTCGGCTATGGGTTTCAGCCACCTCTCCATTATTTCTGGGTCAGCAGTAGCGACGATGGGAGCTTGACCAAGCCAGTGGGCTCCGAACATAGAAGCCAATCCTCCGCAAACGGCAGCTATCTCCTCCATACACACAGCAGCTCCGAGACTTAGGTAACCTTGACCCCCCAAGGGCTCAGGAACCGCTAGACTTGTCAAATTCAGTTTTCCAGCCTTCTTGAATAAATTGCGAAGCACCTCGTAAGTGGTTCCGGTCTTAGCTCTGTCCAGTTCAGGGGCAAGGGGCTTTAACTCCTTTTCCGCAAATTCACGAATGGCACCACGCAACAGTTTTAGCTCTTCGGTGAGCTCGAATTTTAGCACCATGTAAAGTTCCCTCAAACCAATGATTCTACATTAATAATATAAAAGATTGAGGCAACGTAGGATAGTGTATCAGTTTGGCACTTCACTGAAATGCTTCTTCTGTTTTAGATTGTTTTCAGTTTACAATAGTAGCGTGCTATGTCCAGTCGACCTAATATAGAGCCTCCCAACCACTGCTGGGTTATCTTGACATCGCGCCAGTGCTTTTCAACATCATAAGGTCTTGAGTAGCCGTTGGATCCCATCAACCTTTGAGCTTCGTCTGTAACTCTAACTCCTACATCCGCAGCATATACCTTCGCAATTCTAGACTTCGCCACCATTTCATGGGACCACCGAGGTCCATAGATCTCGGGGTGGTCAAACATACGAGCGACGCTTAAGGCATAAGTCCTAGCAGTCTCTATGGCGATGGCCATGTCAGCTAGTATTCCTGCGTTTATTGAGTGCTCTTTGATGGGCTTTCCAGCTACAACTCGTTCGCTAGCGTATTTTGTCACAATTTCGAAGGTGTTCTGGGCGGGCCCCATGGATATTCCAGCGGATCCAATATTACCAGCAACTAACTGTTGACGGAAAAGTTTGGCGTCATCGCTTGGACCTGCTACGCGGTATCTCTTCGGGACTCTCACATTGTCAAAGTGAATTGTGCAGTTTCTGTCGGCAACCATTCCAGCCTTAACATCAAAATCTTCAAAGTCGAGGCCTTTAGTGGGCGCTGGAACATAAATGAGGGCTATGCCTTCTTCTCCTAGATCTGGATCAGTCGTACAGACTGTTAGGTAAAGTGAAGCTATTCCACTGTTAGACGGCCATTGTTTTTCACCGTTAATGACCCACTCGTCTCCTTCAAGCGTGGCTGTTGTCCTTATCGTCCGCCCCTTCATCGTCTCGACGTTCTCGATGTCACAACCTCCTTGGGGCTCTGTCATAGCAAAGCTACCGAAGTGGTGCTCCTTATCACAGAAAATCTTTGCAAATTCCGCGAGTAGGTCCTCTCTTCTGTATGGTTTGTATAGAATCGGTATTATGGGCCAGGCAGTAACTAGAGCTGCAACACACATTCCGCTGTCTCCTCTGGCTAATTCCTCTGCAGCCCAGTATAAACTCTGGAAGGAGGTAATGCCCAATCCTCCATATTTCTCTGGGAACATCATACGTTGAGCTCCAAAATCTGCTAAAATTTGTTTCATAATTTGCTCGATGAGTTTGTGTTCCCGTTCGTCTGCGTCAACTTGTTGTCTTATGGGCATTATGACTCCGTCAACGAAGCCCCGTGTAGCATCTCGCAACATCTCGTCCTCTTCTGTCATAAACTCTTTAAGGCAGATGTGTTTTGGTATAGCTAGTTTTGACATTTTTTCACCGAAGACCATTTATGTCTTGAAATTTTTATAACCTTGTCGCTAGAACTTCCTTAAGAAGATAAGGGACTTGCTCTCAACATCTGGAAGAAAATAAAAATCTGAATTTAGTCTGTGCCGATGAGTGTTCTTGTATGATTAAGCTTGTTTTGATTTGAGTATCTTCCTTCTGCTGTCTTCTCCCGGTTTCAACAGTTCTTCCACAATTTTGAACTGTCTTTCGTATATGTGGCAGTTCTTGGAATGGAAAACGAGTTTGCCCGTTTCTATGCCTAGATTTCCCCTTCTGTTGATTTCTGAGACCAGTGCTTCGTTGAATATTTGGATTCCAGCTATGTTGGCGGGGAGTCCAGCGTAGGCGTCCCATGATCTGAAGTAGCAGGTTAGATGAAGTTTGTTATCATATATTTCTGTGTCGATTAGGCTGAGGCATGGGGGCTCATGCTTTCTCTCATCTAGACGCTTCTTTATGTCTTCGGGCAGTCGAATTGTGAGGGTCACCTGTCTGTCTCCATGCTCCTCCAGATGTCTCTTAACGGCTTCTTCCACTTGATCAATGGGCTCCCTTAACCTACTACCATATGTATACGTCTCTTCCTCGATCACGCCAGACCACAAGTACTTCAAGGCATACCATTGAACATACTTCATGTCGCAGGGAGCGTGGTCAGCTACCAAGGGTCGGTTTTCAGGATGCGTAATTTCTATGCTCAAATTCAGCTTTTTCGTGTTAGAACGTTCTGACCCGTATCCCACTTCAAAAACGTCGCCTCTATGCCATATCTCATGTAGAACTTTATACCAAGCATCCGGGCAGTCAAAGGCTTTGATTACAACGTACCTCACTGCATGAATCCCTCGATCTACTTTACTAACTGATAGGCAACTATTAAAATTGCTTTCTACAGGCGAAATTTAAGAGAAAAGGAAGTCTATCTATCCGAGAGTCCTTCTACGCGTTCGATTTCAGAAAGATTAAATAAGACTCTTGGCAATTGAGTAATTTCTTAATCTATCCTAGAGGTAGTTAAGATTGGCCAAGAAAGCATTATTTGTTAAAGCGAAGGAACTGAAAACAGATGTTGCCGTTATAAAGGATCTTGAAGTATCCATTGGCAGAATTTTTGATGAAACTTGGACTGAGCCAGTTGGTCCAACCCCCTTCCCATCTATAACCGACCTAAGGGAATGGGACTTCAAACTTCTGCAACGATACAAACCCATGTACATGCCCTTCTGCGACTTATGCTGCCTCTGCACCTTTGGCAAATGCGACTTAACCAAAGACAAAAGAGGAGCATGCGGATTAAACATGGCAGGACAGCAGTCGCGCATAGTTTTGATAGCCTGCTGTATAGGAGCCGCAACTCATCTTGGCCACGCCAGACACATGGTTGACCACCTAATCGAAAAGTTTGGCCGAAGATATCCTCTAGATGTTGGTGGCGTTAACGTACAACTGGAAGCCCCTATTACCCGTTTGGTTTGTGGCGTCAGACCGCGAACGCTAGGTGATTTAGAAGATGTAGTAGACTACCTCGAAGACCAAGTTACCCACCTGCTATCTGCGACTCACACTGGACAAGAGGGCAGCAACCTAGACTTCGAGTCCAAAGTTTTTCACGCTGGAATGGTAGATCATGTTGCCTTAGAAGTTGCGGATATTGCCCAAATCGCTGCCTACAATTTCCCGAAGGCAGATCCTGAAGCCCCGCTTGTGGAATTAGGCTACGGCACAATTGAAACCCATAAACCAGTCATCATGGTCGTAGGTCATAACGTTATTTCATCCGTTGGAATAATAGATTACCTCAAGGAAAACGATCTATACGCTGACGTTGAAGTTACGGGCCTATGCTGCACCGCCCACGACACAACCCGGTACAGTTCCAGAGCCAAGATAGTCGGACCAATTTCATGGCAGCTTCGTTTCATCAGAAGCGGCATCCCAGACGTCATAGTTCTAGATGAACAATGCATCCGCGCAGACACCTTGGTTGAAGCTCAAAAGATTAAGGCTCCTGTCATCGTCACAAGCGACAAAAACTGTCAAGGACTCCAAAACCGCACAAAGGACCCTGCAGATGAAATTGTAGCTGATTTGGTTAATGGGAAAGTTCCGGGCGTTCTTATTCTTGACTCTGAGAAGGCTGGAGAAGTAGCTTCCAGAACAGCTCTAGAAATTGCCCCTAAACGAAAAAAGTTCAAGGTCATTCCAACCGTAAAGGAGATAATTGAAGCTGCCAAGAAGTGTAAACTCTGCAACGACTGCATACGGGCTTGTCCCGAGGGTCTTTTAATTCCAGAGGCCATGAGGGAGGCTGCCGCAGGAAATCTACAGCTACTTGTAGACCTCTACGAAACGTGCATAGGCTGTGCCCGCTGCGAAAGCGCTTGCCCCAACGATTTTCCCATACACAGTTTCATTGTGGCGGCAGCCGAAAAAATACTGAAAGGGGAGAAATTCAAGATTCAGGCTGGAAGAGGAGCCATACAAGACGTTGAGATACGAAACGTCGGCAGCCCCATAGTTCTCGGTGAAATTCCAGGCGTGGTAGCCTTCGTTGGATGCGCTAACTATCCCCACGGCGGAATAGAAGTTGCTGAGATGTGTAAGGAGTTTGCTGACCGCCGATTTATAGTAGTCCTATCTGGATGCTCCGCCATGTCAGCAGCGATGTACAAGGATGAAGAAGGAAAAACCCTTTACGAAAAATATCCGGGCGATTTCGACGCTGGAGGCATCGTAAACGTAGGATCTTGCGTCGCAAACGCTCACATAGCCGGAGCAGCCATCAAAATTGCTAACATTTTCGCCAAACGCAACCTAAGGGCTAACTACGAGGAAATTGCCGACTACATTCACAATCGAGTGGGCGCAGTGGGAGTTGCGTGGGGTGCTATGTCTCAGAAGGCTGCTGCCATAGCCGCTGGCTGCTGGCGACTGGGAATCCCCGTCATCGTCGGTCCTCACGGGTCGAAATATAGACGTATGCTTTTGGGAAGGAAAGATCATGAAGAAGACTGGTACGTTTACGACGCCCGTACCGGAGATCGGGTTTATGTTGGTCCTGTACCTGAACACTTGTTCTATACCGCTGAAACCAAAGAGGAGGCCATGGTTATAATAGCGAAACTGTGCATGAGGGCCAACGACACCAGTAAGGGCAGAGCCATAAAACTGACCCACTACATTGACCTGCACAAACGCTTGTACGGCACAATGCCAGATGACATCCACCTCTTCGTCCGCACCGTCACAGACATCCCAATCACAATGAAAGACGAGATTTTGGACATCTTAAAGAAGAAGGGCTGGAAAGAGGGCAGGATACCAGACCCAACCCTTCTACCCAGACTAATTAGGAAGATGAAGGAGTGAGTAAGCATGCAAGCAGAGTCATGGCAAACTGCCGAAGTTCCGGGTCCAACGAAAGCCTTGGTCATCACGAAGCCAGAAGTCGTCGTTGCCATGGTGAAGAGGACCAAACGCCCCATCCTCATCGTGGGCCACGAAGCTGTCGATATTGATGCGGGTGATGAAAAACTGATCGACTACACGATTCGTTTGGCAAAAACAGCGCATATTCCAGTTGTAGCTACGGCCCACATAGTAGGCGAGTTTATCAAGAGAGGTTTTCCGCCTGCAGCTTGGATGCCTGCTGTAGACATCACAAACAGGCTTCAAGATCCGGAATGGAAGGGACTTGACGGAAAGGGACAGTATGATGTAGCCCTGTTCACAGGTCTTCCCTACTACATGCAGTGGATATTGTTCTCCACCCTCAAACACTTCGCCCTAAACCTTAAGACAATCTCTTTAGATAGATTTTACCAACCTCACGCAACATGGTCATTTCCGAACATGTCGTTAAAGGATTGGAGTGAAAATCTTAAGATAATGCTAAGTAAGTTAGGAGGAAAGTGAAAAAATGTCCATGTTTGAAGGCATCCCAGTAGAAGTCGGAGTGATCTACGAAGGAGAAAGGATTCGAAGAAAAGACATGTACGTGGAACTCGGAGGCCCAGAGCAAGAAACCAAGTTTGAACTCGTAAGAGCCAAGGGCTTGGATGAAGTGGAAGACGAGAAAATAACGGTGATTGGACCGGACATCAAGGACGTGAAAGAAGGAAGCAGCATCCCCCTCGGCATTTACGTCGAAGTTGCCGGCAAAGACGTTGAAGAAGAACTCGAAGGCGTCATCGAGCGACGCATCCACGAATACTGCAACTTCATCGAAGGCCTCATGCACCTAAACCAACGCTACGACATTTGGCTACGACTAAACAAAAAATCCTTCCAAAAGGGCCTAAACTCCTTCAATTACATCGGAAAAGTCTTGACAAAGCTCTACAAAAGCGAGTTGCCCTTCATCGAGAAAATACAGATCACCTTTATAACCGATCCGGACAAGGTTCGGGGAATGTGGAAGGAGGCTCTGAGCATCTACGAAGCCCGCGACGCCAAGGCCAGAGGAATGAAAGATGAAGAAGTTGACGCCTTCTACGGCTGCACCCTGTGTCAATCCTTCGCACCAACCCACGTATGTGTGATAACTCCTCAAAGATACTCCAACTGCGGATCTATCAGTTGGTTCGACGGCAGAGCCTCGGCGCGAGTCGACCCAAAAGGTCCGGTGTTTGCAATTGAAAAGGGAGAAATGATTGATACTGAAAAAGGCGAGTATTCCGGTGTCAACGAAGTTGTCAAAAAGAAGTCTTTAGGAGCAGTTAATCGAGTGTGGTTGTATACCGGCTTCGGTTATCCCCACACCTCGTGCGGTTGCTTCGAGGCAGTTGCTTTCTATATTCCCGAGGTAGACGGCTTCGGAATAGTTGACAGAGGATTCAAAGATGTAACCGTAAATGGACTGCCCTTCTCAACCTTAGCTGACTCCACTGCCGGAGGCAGACAGATAGATGGCTTCCACGGCATATCCGTCGAATACATGAGGTCGCCTAAATTTCTTCAAGTCGATGGCGGCTGGAACCGCATAGTTTGGATGCCCTCATCTGTTAAAGAACGGGTCAAAGACTTCATACCCAAAGAGGTTGTCGACAAGATAGCAACAGAAAACGACTCAAAGACAGTAGACGAATTAAGGGCTTTCCTTAAGGATCATGAGCATCCGGTTGTTCAACAATGGAAAGAAGTGCCAGTTGAAGCCGCCCCCGAAGTAGAAGAAGCCCTAGCTGCGTCAACGATTCCGCTTTCAACGACGGCAATAGCCGCAGGCGGGTTCAAGATAATTCTCAAAAACGCAAAAATCCACGCAGAGAAACTCATCATCAAACGCGAGAAGGCTAAGAGGTGAAAACTGTGAGGGAAGGGGAAAAGAAGGCTGGCATCAAGTTTGACCCTGAACTTCTTAATATTTTAACTAATTTTGAAGAAATAGAACTCGAAGACGTGGAAATAGAATTCGGAGACCTAGAGCTTTGGTTTCAGCCAGGATCAGTCGCTGCTGCTCCAAGAGTTCTTGCACCACTAAAGGTGAAGCCCACAACCATTCTCGAAGCGCCTTTCATACCCCCTATTGATACGTATCCAGGACAAATCGCTGAGGTAAAGCTTGGAGCCACCAAAGGCGAGGGAGGAACCCGAGGAAAGTCCATTATTATAGGCGGAGAAAAGTCGCCAGCCTTCTATACATTTGAGAACCCCACATCTCATCCTCCAGTGATCTCTTTCGACGTTTTTGACTCAAAAGTTCCCTTGGCAAAAGCCGTGAAAATGCACGTTAAGGACGTCCTAGAGGACCCGGTAGCATGGGCTAAACTCTCGGTTGACAAGTTCGGTGCAGATATGATCACCCTACACTTAGTCAGCATAGACCCCCTCAACCCAACCCCGTCAACTCCAAAGGAAGCGGCAAAAACCGTGGAAAACGTGCTGCAAGCAGTGGATGTGCCCCTCATCATAGGAGGTTGCGGAGACCCACATAAGGACCTAGAAGTTTTTGAAAAGGTGACGGAGGTAGCTGAGGGAGAAAGACTCCTAATCAGCACGGTAACCTTGGACATGGACATTGAACGAACAGCAAAGATCATCAAGGAACATGGGCACGTCGCACTAGCCTTCACTCCCATGGACTTGAACCAAGCTAGGCAACTGAACCGCAGACTCTTCGAGTTTCTCCCAAAGGAGCAAATCGTAATGGATACAACGACGGCGGCCCTCGGCTACGGACTAGATTACGCCTTTAGCATTATGGAACGCGCCCGCCTAGCTGGTTTAATGGGGGACCCAGAGCTTCAGCAACCCATGTCTTCTGGAACAACCAACGCTTGGGCTGCAAGGGAAGCATGGCAGAAAATGGATCCAAAGTGGGGGCCACGGGAACTTCGAGGACCGATTTGGGAAACCGTGACAGCGTTGACTCT
>Ga0224506_10003045_pt1 | contig 11211 bp, 11 predicted proteins | sample SF_Jan12_sed_USG_2_FD_169108 | JGI IMG/M metagenome (GOLD analysis project Ga0224506, IMG submission 169108) | Sediment microbial communities from San Francisco Bay, California, United States - SF_Jan12_sed_USGS_8_1 | ecosystem: Environmental > Aquatic > Marine > Sediment | place: USA...
CTCCGAGGCTCTATACGAGAAGTGTTTCTCTAGCAAATGTTGTGTTGTTTCGAGACTTTTATTTGTTGTGCTGTCGTCCATTTAGTGGGGAAGAACTCTAAGATGCAGCCGCTTAGCAATACCGCTGTTTGGACCATAGGGTATAGCAACAGGTCTGTTGATAGGTTAATGGAGCTGCTTAGGGAACACAAGATCAGAACCCTCATCGACATACGCAGTTTTCCCACCTCCAAAGTTGAGCACTTCAAGAGGGAGGAGATGGAGCAGTGGTTGCCTGAGCACGGAGTTGAGTATGTTTGGCTCGGAAAAGAGTTGGGTGGATACCGCAGAGGTGGATACCGAGCTCACATGAAGACGAAGCTGTTTAGAGACGGGGTGAGGAAGCTTCTTGAACTCGCAGAAAAGCAACGGGTGTGCATCATGTGCATGGAGAAGAACCCTGAGTACTGCCACCGCCGCTTCGTCTCAGCATATTTAGAAGGGAGAGGCGTGGAAGTAGTACACATCATTAAGAAGGGACAGGTAAGTCTTATGAAATTCAAAGAGATAATGGACATCTCATTGAGGGAAGAAAATGCGAATCCGTGAGTTTCAGGACATGATGCGTCGGATTTATTTTCACCGAGACTCCAAGCGGGGAGCAACCGGGACGTTTAACTGGCTCGTGGACGAGGTTGAAGAGTTGAGGGCAGCCATAAAAGAGCGAGACAAAAAAGCCTTAGAAGAAGAGTTCGCCGATGTTCTCGCTTGGTTGACGTCCCTAGCAAACGTTGTTGACATAGACTTAGAAGGCGCAACGATTAAGAAATATGATAATAAGTGTCCTAAATGTCGTCAAGTGCCATGTAGCTGTCCCACTTAAGCCCACATTTCTTTTAAGGTGTTCGCCGCACAACCCCGAATAACAGTATCACAAGACTCCTAACAACAAGCGATAGCCCTACGAAAATGATGAGCCAGCTGAGAAAGGCGAGCCACTCGATGTTTGCAGCTGACAAAATGGTCAAAAGGTAACCTGCGCCCAGCCAAAAGACTATTCCCGAAAGTGTTCCGGCTTTTCTGCTCAAATGGTCTCCAAGATAAATCCTCAAAATCAGAATGGCGATCTGAAGCAGTCCGTACGCAATGCAGAATTGCGCAGCAGCCGTATAGAACACTGGATGACTTGATGCTGGAGCAGGAAAAAACACGTTAGAATACACTTCCACAAGCTCAATATCCTTGAAAAAGTCAACGATCTCATCGCCGAGATTCGGAGTAATTACGAAAATCACACCTATGAGGACAAGGAAAAATCCGAAAGAAGCGAAGCCAAGTACATCTGGCCTCTTCAAACGTCTTTCATTCAAAACCGTCAACCACACAGTAACTATTTTTTCTCCTCTTAAAAAACTCGCTGGTCTCTGAATGTTCAAAACGAAAGGGTAATCAGCAGAAATCAGTAAACTAATTTACGACTGAGCGAGATGACATGCATGAAGGTTCTTTTCGTAGAACCACCTAAGGATTATTGGTTTGTCATGGGAGAATACCTCCCACCCCCTTACGGAATTCTTCAACTCGCAGCATTCCTTGAAAGCAAAAACAAAGACGTGGAAATAGAGGTTTTAGACTGCCAAGCCCAGTCTCTGGACTGGAAAGAACTGGAAAAACACATCGAATCCTATGACCCTGACATCGTAGCTTCCAGCGCACTCGCCACATGCAACACCTACGTTGCCATCCGAACTTTAGAGACAGCAAAAAAAGTGAAGCCGAATGTTCTAACAGTCGCAGGGGGGCAACACTTTACTGCCACGGCTCAAGAGAGCTTGGAAACGTATCCAGAAATCGATGTGATTGTTCGTGGAGAAGGAGAACAAACACTTGCGGAATTAGTCCAAGCGGCAAGTAGAAACTCCTCTTTTTCGCGGACAAAAGGCATCTCTTTCAGACACAACGGAAAAATCCTACACAATCCTCTACGGCCCTTAATTGAAAACCTAGATGAGCTGCCATTCCCCGGATATCACTTCGTCGAGGATATAGTTCATAAATACCATTTCACCGCAATGGCAGGCCCCAAAACTAGGTATGCCTTAGTCGAAGGGTCAAGGGGCTGCCCACACCGCTGTACCTTTTGCACCCAATGGAAACACTGGCAAGGGAGATGGAGGGATAAATCGCCTAAACGAATCGCAGACGAAATGCAGTTCTGCTACGAAAACTATGGAAGCAGGTTTCTCTGGTTAACAGATGACAACTTCGGCTTGGGCAAACGTGCAAGCGACCTAGGAGATGAAATTATTCGACGGCACATTTCAGACGATATCATGTGGTTTATGCAGATTAGATGCGATGACGTTGTGAAGCACCGTGACCTTTTGCCTAAAATGCGAAAATCAGGGCTCCGCTGGGTGCTTCTGGGGGTAGAAAGTCATAGTCCATCTACTCTTGAAAAATTCCACAAGAAGACAAATCCTGAAGATGCTAAGTTAGCGGTGAAATTGCTACATGAGAATGATATATTTGCCCAAGCAATGTTAATTATTGGAGAACGCAAAGATACCGCCGAATCAATAGCAAGCTTAAGAGAGTTTGTAAACGATTTGGATCCGGCTTTAGCAATTTTTGCAATCCTTACTCCATTTCCAGGGACTGAGATTTTTGAGGAGGCTAAACGAAACGGATGGATCGAAGATTTCAATTGGGCGCACTACGACATGACTCACGCCATCATGCCCACAGAGACGTTGTCAAGAGAAGAAGTTCAAAGAGAACTTTACAACTGCTACCGAAGCTTTTACGGCTCTTGGAGAAGAAGATTGCAAGGGATTTTCTCTACAAACGAAATAAAGAGAAGGACTTATAGGTATATGGCTAGGCAGGGCATAGTGAAGCAGTTTAAGAATTTGTTTTGAGTAGCGATTAGTCATGACCCAGAAGCTATCTCACAGTTTCTACATAACATATCTAATCATCATATCACTCTTCGGGTTGTTTCTCGCAGGAATGCTCACGGTTTACCCGCCCAGAGTGCATGAGAATCTTCCTTGGCGAAAACAATTAATTGGTTCAATTTTCGCACTGATCTGCATCTTTGGAGTTCTAGCGGTTTTCTCTCCAACACAGTGCTCAAGAGTTTTTGATTTCGGGAAAAAGAAGCCCGGTCGCCTTCACCTTGGCAAGATTGCTTCTCACCAAACCTCCTCCACCCTGCAAGGGCATCATCCTGATTGCGAAAACTTCGCTGCTCACGTGTTTCGAATAGGCTACAAGACGTTTTGTGCCGCATGCACGGGTTTGCTTTTGGGAGGGCTTTTGGCTCTTGTTGGAACCCTTCTGTATTTTTTCAGTAGCTGGCGTGTTGAACCGAACAGTTCCTTGATAGTTTTGGGGGGAATTCTGGGAGTTGGCTTCGGGCTGTTCCAGTTCAAATTTAGAAGTTTAATTCGTTTGTTTTTGAACGTCTTTTTCGTTTTGGGAACCTTCTTCATCTTGATTGAAATCGATAAACTGGTTCACAGCTTGGCGGTTGATCTATTCTTGGTTGCTTTGACCCTTTTCTGGCTTTTTACACGAATATCACTTTCGCAGTGGGATCATGAAAGAATTTGTTACGCTTGCAAAGTTCCTACCTGTGAATTTGCAGATAGAAAAAAAAGAGGTTAGGTTAGAATCTACGGCGGTAGCCGTAGAGGACTCCGACAACTATCAGTATCCCAATGACGATCACTAAGAAAGGCCCCACATATCTTTCAATGTTTATTTCAGCGAACAAAGAGATCCCTACAATTATGATTACGATGCCAATGATTAGGCCTACGATTGCGCCGCCGTAAGGGAGCCCAAAACATTCTTCTTCTGCTCGCCGGCGTTCGCGTCTCCAAGCTGGACGAGCGACCAGACTTGCTCCGCACTTTGAACACACCGCAGCATCTTCCTCATTTTGGGTACCACACTTGGTGCAGTAAACCATAAGCATTCTTCTCCTACATCATTCACTTTTGATTCAGATAGAAAGTCTCTTAAGGCTTTTGGTGGAGCAAAAGGCATGTCTCTCTAACGCAGACCGAGCGGACTATGACGAAAGTTACGTAGTAATAAGTCGTCTGAGGCCGATCGACAGATCATTCTTCTTGAGGAGGCCCTTCACTGCCACCACTCTGCGCGTGCTTTCTCCCTTCTAGCGCGCTCGGAAACAGGTGTGCCGCACTTGGCACAGAATTTGGCGTCTTCTTTCAACTCGGCTCCACACTTCCAACAATAGGGCATTCTTTCACCTCTAGTAGAGTGATTGTTCACGAGAGCCTTAAAAGTAATCCTATGACTGCCGCGAAGAACGGGTATTCGTCAGTCTTTGCTGTCCGGCGCCGGTTAGCTCCCACAAAAATGGTCTCTTACCTTTCCGCACGAGTATTTTTTCAGTCTCTAGAAGATGGAGGTGATGAAGAATCACCCCGTAGCTTAGTTCAGTTTTTTGCGCGACGGATTTGGCGTTGGACGCCTTTTTTTCAAGGAGCAAAATTATTCGTGTTCTGACTGTCAACCCCGGACGAACATTTCGCTTTAGGTGCAAGAAAGCCTTTGGATGATACAGTTCCTTCATCATGGCTCCTCAAAACAAATTCTCCGTTTATACTGAAAAAGTTAATCACTGTTTCTAAGTACCCACGAAGTCTGAGAGGCTAATCTGTCTCGGTTTTTTGCCCTCAAACAAGGAGTTAATTTCGTCCTTCACCAGCAAAAGTCTTTGGTTATAATACTCGGGAAGCCCGTACTTATGCACAAGCTGGTGCGCTGCCTCCAAGTATTTTTCGATTCCACCCCGGTACACGGTGAGGGTTAAGGCGCCCCCACACTCCAGACACTTGCCTTGAAGAGGAAGCCTCCTGAACTTCCTGTTGCAGACTTTGCATCTGAAGTTTTGCGTTGTAAACGCTCGCAGGTTTCCCGCTATGTCGCGGATGAAATGGGTTGTAAGAACTTTCATCGCCACCTTCTCTACATCCACAGCCGTAATCTTCTCCGCCAACGCGAGTTGACTGTTCAACTTATCGATCATCCGCGTCAGCTTCTTGTACATGCTCTCGCGATTACCCATGTTAATGTCAGAAACGGGAACCGTGTAGCCGAACCCTTGAAACTGCGCCTCGGTGTTCAGTCGATGCCCAATAATGTCGATGAGTCCACTGACCCTTTGAGGCTCAGTTTCCTGCAAAGTCTTTTCGTAAAAAGCGCAGGGATACACCGATGCAACATCCACTTCGTGGGCTTGGCGCTGAACCTCCTGAGGATTCACCATGGGAATGATCAGGAGAGGCGCGTCCATTATCCCACCTATCTGCGCTGGCAAATAGGCTCTTGAAAAGTTCAGAAGGGTGTCCAAAGCCAACATTAGTGTGTCCTCATCCCCGTCGCAGTCCCTGCGTTTAGCTGAGTGCCAGAGAGGGTGAGCGTAACAAACATTCAGAGTCGTGAAGCCTATGATCCTGCCGAGGATGCCCACCGAGGTGTGGGGTGCCAAGCCCACAATTATGTGCCCAACCAAATCTTCGACACGCTTGACATTGTAGTGGGAGGGAAGCCCATACACCCTCTCTAAGAGTTCGTCCAAGAAGTTGGCTACACGAACGAAATACTCCGCACATTTTGTCGGAACAACCACATCCTGCACCTTCAACTCACACACCTGATCGGGACTTGTCAGCGGGTTTCCGGCATAGTCATGCCGATACCCCAGCTCTCGAAGCCTCTCCACAGGAACACCGATCTCCCTAACCTTCAAGTGTGTGAGCGGAGCGTTTGTAGCGTCAAACCGTATCGTCCCATCCTTGAAAACAGACAGGTTATGTCTCGCGCGCAAGATGCCCTTCTCAACAATCTCAGCTGTTTTTGTTTCATTCGTCAAGCCAATAACCCCCTTCACAAGGGAGGGAAAAAGAAGGTTAAGCCTTTTACACGCCGCATCCATCAACCCTCTCAGATCAACAGATTGCTCCTCATAAGCTGCCACAGGGACTTTGCACACTGGACAGAACCCTCCTTTCAGAACCCTCCTACATCGGGGGCAAGACTTCTCCACAACGGTTTCTGCACCGCACTCTGAACACTTTATTTTAGGAGTCAATGTCTTGCATTTGGGACAACGACGCTTAACGAGCTCCACCGTGATCGTGCCTTTTTTTGAAGCGTCCACGAGGTTTCGTTGGGAGCCGCCTTCCAGCCCGACTGGAAAGAGGACGTGGACGAGGGGTCTCATCGCCCTTCTCTTCGCCTTTTCCGGACGTCCCATTCTAGCACCGAGGAGTGTTGGAGCCTTTGCCCTGACGTTTATACCTGTTAACTTTTGAATGATTTCCAGAACCGGTTTTGCACGGGTTATTCTGGCTTTAGAAACGCCCAAACCAAGACAGAAAGCGAAAATGTGCGCCTCATCACCCTCTATCCTAATGCTTTTTTCAACAACTCTATGCTGTATACAAATCCTTTCCAGCAACTCCTTTACCGACCCCTCCTTTGCTCCAGTTATTTCATTAACAGTTTCATCCTCAACTCGGGTCTGACACTTCAGAAGCCACGAGCGTAATTTTTGAAACTCCCCAGCAGAGATGCTGGACCAGAAATACGTGAAGAAGGGGTGAAGGGGCACTCGAAGCGTTGAGGCCAATGCTATCGCTTCCTTGGCAGTGGGCCTGTTTCTAAACGGGTCGGCCAAGACAGCTTCAAGGCGAGAGACAGAAACGTTTGCAGCCGCCGCAGCTTTATCTATACTCCCGTCAAAATCTCGTTGAACGACCCTGTGAAGCTCCTCACGCCACCACTCTTCGGTCAGACCAGACGGAAGAAGGGGCTTGTTGTTGTACAAGAAGTCGCCAAACCCCACGAGAATATCTCCGAGGAACAGAATTTTGTCAATCAAGTTTTTTATCTGCTCAAATTTTTCCAGTGAAACGCGAACCACCGAACCGTCTCTCAATCGCACAACCGGAGGCTCTATATAGTCCACGGGGAGGACGACTCCTGCCTTTCCCGGTCCCTCGATGCGCAACTGGGTGCCAGCGGCTAGAAAGTTGTGGAGAACCATCATGGTTGCTGGATGGACGCCCACCGCTGCTAGACCGGTGTTTCTGGCCCTTCCGTAGCGAAGCCTGAATCCTCCGCGTCTAGACGGAAACGCGAATATGGGGCGGCCTGCTATGATGTCCTCCATGAACCCAGCTGTCTTCTTCTCCTCGATTTCCCTGATTCTCCTCAGCCAGTCCCAACCCTCAATCCCCAGCCTTTCCACAATCGTCCACACTTTTGCGGAGCGCCCCACAACCCCGTCATTAACAACGCGCAGAGCCCCGCCCCGTACCCTATTGGTTTCGATGCGGGGTAGGTTGCGGAAGGATGAAACCTCAATCGGATCGGATTCTGTACCTGTAACCTCCACGGGGATGAACTGGAGAGATCTCCTCAACTCCTCATCTGAGATGTGATACTGAAACCGAGCGACGGCTCTCTCAAACAACCGCACCTCCTCAACGAAACGCCCAATCTCTTCCTCGGTGGGTTTGTAACGGTCCAACCCAAGCAAGCGACGAACAAAGTCTCCAACCACCAAGGTTAGGGCCTGCTCTGTGCCTCCTGCAGATCGCACTGGACCAGCAAAGTAGATGGCGAGGTAACGGGTTCGATCAGAGTTGTACTTGATGGCTACCCGCGATACTCCTTGCAGGGGAGCAGCGGTGATTCCTTCAGTCAATATGGCGAGAGCGGTTCTTATCGCCTGCTCGGCTGCCTCACGCTCGTTCATGTGCCCAAACTTTCCATAAACGATTTCCTCAGCTATCTTGAAGGCGAGTTCCTCTCGTGGTAGTTTCTTGCTTAGGTCTCGTATGCTCTCAGCTGCACCTGGGGGACCAACCAAACCCTCAACAAGTTCGGCTAGATCCTTCGCCACCTCGGACTCAGGGCTTAAGGCGGGGTCCAGCCCCTTTTCTCTCGCCTTTCTCGCAACCTTGTACAAGCTTTCAAGCTGTTCTTCTAAAGCCGATGTGTATTGCTGGTATTCTCTGCTCATCTTGACGCCCAAAAGCATCTCCTTCAGTACATTCTCATAAGACGGATATTGAATCTTTTTGACACGAATGGATAAACAACGGAGCTATTCTGTATGAATCCGACACAAAACGATGGTTAACCACTCCTCTTTAGGTCGAGACAACCAAGAGTCTTTTTCAAGACATCAAAATAATGCTCAAACGCTGTCATCAGCGCCTTCCCACCCAGTTTTTGTACAATTCACCAGTTCCCTAATCACATCTCTCGTTCTCCCCCCCTCCTCTACAACAGTCCCGGTGACAATCACGTCCGCCCCTGCGTCCACCGCCTCCCTCGCTTGATGACCGGTCCTTACTCCTCCGCCCACGATGAGGGGAATGTTGACAAACTCCTTCACCGTTTCTATCATGCTCTTTGGTGGGGGCTGTTTGGCTCCGGATCCCGCCTCCAAGTACACGAACCGCATACCGAAGTACTGGGCCGCTAACGCGTGTGCGGCAGCGAGTTCAGGTTTGTTGTAGGGAATCGGGCAGGCCCGTCCCACGACGCTAACCGAGCTACTCTCTCCAACGATTATGTAGCCGAGCGGGATGGCTTCTAGGCCAAACTTCTTGATCAGAGGAGCTCCCCAAATCTGAGCTCCAGCGATGAAGTAAGGGTCTGAAGAGTTGAGGAGAGACATGAACCATATGGCGTCGGCGTGTTTACATATGCCAGTGAAGTTGTTAGGGAAGAGAATCACTGGGATCTTCACTGCATTCTTAATCTCTTTCACAACGTCATCTAGGTGAGAACTTGAAGTAAGAGTGGACCCGCCAACCATGATAGCTGCTGTCTTGCAAGACTCCACTTCACGAGCTATTTTGGACGCAGACTGAGGAGTCGCCTTCTCAGGGTCAAGGAGAGTGATGTGAATAGCCCCATCTTCCTGAATCTTATCTAGCAGGTACTTCTCCACTTTACCTATCATGCGCAGTCCTCGCTAGGCAACGGTTGCACTAGAATAAAACTTGTCAGTGAACAAACAGTAGATGTCAATCTCCTTAAGACCTGGCCTGAGGGGCAACTCTTCTGCCAAGCCGCAACCTCCACACCTCACTGAAGCATGTCCTTCATCTCTCGACAGCTCAACTCTGATGGCTTCTTTTCCGCATCTTGGACACAAGAAAACTCTAGGCAACCGTTTCTTGGGAATACGAACTACCTTTCTCCGCCTTCTACCCATATCCAAGCCTCTGTCATTAAACTCTATTTATGCTTGCAGTTCTTCCAATTTCCAAGTATGTAATCATCGCTTAAATACTTCACCTAATGTTAGGACACAAGGCAAGAGAGAGAACAGCCAACTTCACTTTCCCCTTTTCCCACAAAAAGACGAGGATGTCTGTCCATTAGGTCCTTACACCTCTCACCATCGTCTACCAAAATTGTTCATATTCAATCTTCATTCTGACTCTCACAAAAAATGAGTTATAAAAGAGAACGTTCTAAGTAGTGCGAGGGAGTCACGTTGAAGTTAACGAGTGACATCTTAAAACTGGACCTGCCATCAGTCGAAGCCAGAATCAAACGATTCATCAGAGATTATGTGAAAAAATGTGGAGCCAACGGGGTTGTTTTAGGAGTGTCGGGTGGAGTGGACAGCAGCACAACCGCCGCCATCGCCGCTCTGGCCCTAGGCGGTCACGCTGTATTGGGCATCGCCTTGCCCGAGGAGGAGACGCGTAATGTCACGGACGCACAACACGTGAAACTGGTTACCGGAAAGTTCGGTTTTGAATTGCAAACCGTAGACATATCACCCATCCTAAGATCGTACTTCCACTCCCTTCCAATCTATGATGCATCTGATAGACTTAGTAAGGGCAATTTGAAGGCGAGAACCCGCATGGTCTGCCTCTATTACTACGCCAACAGACTCGGCAAACTGGTTTGCGGCAGCTCAGACAAGTCGGAAACAATGATAGGCTACTTCACAAAGTGGGGAGACGCAGCCGCAGACATCTCACCCCTCATGGATCTCTACAAAACTCAAGTCAGACAGCTAGCACTCCACATAGGCATCCCCAAAGAGATAGCCACAAAACCTTCAACCCCCGCGCTCTGGCCAGGACACCTCGCCGAGGAGGAACTGGGCATCAAATACGAGACCCTTGATCTGATTCTGTTCGGCCTAGAGCGCTTCATGACCACCGAAGACATCGCTGAGCAGTTGAACCTGCCGGTAAAACTTGTTGACGGAGTAAAAAAGCGGTGGCTAGCCAATGAACACAAGCGGCGACCGCCTCTGACAGCAAAAATTGGATACAGAACCGTGGGGTCCGACTTTAGACTTCCCTACACGCCGCGTTAAGCTTTTCTAATTACTCAATTAAATATGACTGCGGGGAACCTCAGTTGTTGAATGAGATTAACGTGGCTCTTGCACAAATAAGCTGTAAGGTTGCAGATAAAAAGCACAACCTAAACGTAATGAGGAAAAACATCAGACAAGCGAGAGATAGGGACGCAAACCTAGTTGTCTTCCCAGAACTCGCGTTAACCGGTTACATGTGCCGAGACCTCGTGTACGAACTTGCAGAACCTATCCCAGAAGGACCATCTATTCGCCGCTTGGAAGAAGTGACAAAGAAGGAAGACATACACGTGATTTTCGGAATGCTGGAGCGAAGCGGGAAGGCACGCGCTACAATCTACAACACAGCAGTCCTGTTAGGTCCAAGCGGTTTCATCGGAAAGTATAGAAAGATGCACCTGCCAACTCACAGCGCCTTTGAGGAAAAACGATATTTTCGACTTGGATACCAAGCACCAGTCTTTGAAACCGACATCGGAAGATTAGGATTGATTATCTGTTACGACGTGTTCTTCCCAGAAATAACTCGCCTACTAAGGCTGAAAGGCGCACAACTGATAGTCTGCATATCAGCCTCACCAGCGGTGCGACGTAAATTCTTTGAGACCCTCACCGTTGCGAGAGCCATCGAAAACACAGCCTATCTGGTCTACGTAAACCTCGTCGGAGTGGAAGACGGACTGCAATTCTGGGGAGGAAGCAGAATAGTCGCTCCAAACGGCAAAATCATATCACAGGCCAAGTATGACGAAGAAGACCTGGTGACAGAGAGAATCGACTACGCAGATTTAGAAAGAACGGAAGCCTTCGTTCCTACCCTCCGCGAT
>Ga0224506_10003047_pt1 | contig 11205 bp, 10 predicted proteins | sample SF_Jan12_sed_USG_2_FD_169108 | JGI IMG/M metagenome (GOLD analysis project Ga0224506, IMG submission 169108) | Sediment microbial communities from San Francisco Bay, California, United States - SF_Jan12_sed_USGS_8_1 | ecosystem: Environmental > Aquatic > Marine > Sediment | place: USA...
ATAATTAAGTTTTAGTGTGCAATTTCAGCATCGCAGCCTGGCAGTCACCTTGTGCGAGTAACGGCCATATGGCTAAGCTGCGCTCAATTGCTTCGTCAATTAATGGAACTTCTTCCTTCCTGGGTGGACGCAAGACATAACCCACAACCGCATTTCGATCACCAGGATGTCCGATACCAATACGTAATCGCCAAAAATCCTTGGTGCCAAGATGGGCAGCAATATCTTTGAGGCCATTATGACCACCATGGCCACCGCCTTGTTTTAACTTGGCAACACCAGGGGATAAATCGAGCTCATCATGAACAACAATGATTTCATCAGGTGTAATTTTGTAAAAACGACAGATTGCCGCAACCGATTGGCCGCTACGATTCATATAAGTTTGTGGCTCTAGCAGCCAGAGATCGTTAGTACCCTGACTCACACGTGCGCATAACCCGTGAAACTTTGTTTCTTGCTTGAGCGTAACATTAAGCTGATCTGCTAATTGATCCACCCACAGGAAACCTGCATTATGACGCGTATCTACATACTCACCGCCAGGGTTACCCAAACCGACAATCAACTTCATGAAATTTCAAAAGATTTCATAGCGTTCAACAAATCTATCTGAGCTAAAAAACAAAATCTGCTGGTATTGCGCTAATGCCAGCAGATTTATGTGTTCTTTTATCAATTTAAATTAATACTTCTACTACTTTAAATAGATTTACGTTTCTTCACTAGCTTGCTCATCACCAGCAGGCGCTTCATCACTTGAAGCAGCTTCTTCAGAAAGAACGGCACGTGGAATAACAATGGTTGCAACAGGTAAATCCTCGCCTTTGACCAACATTGGAATTTCTACATTCTTTGGCAATACCAAATCACTCAAATGTAAGGTGTGCCCAGCCGTAAGATCAACTAAATCCACAGAAATAAATTCCGGTAAATCTTTTGGTAAACAAGAAATATCCACCTCAGTTAATACATGGCTCACAATACCACCTGAAGTTTTCACACCCGGTGAGACATCAGCATTAATAAAATGTAATGGAACTTTCATGTGTATTTTCTTGCTCTTATCAACACGCTGAAAATCAACATGCAGTACTTGTCGCTTGAATGGGTGCCATTGCACATCACGTAACAATACAGGCTCTTTTTTCCCCGCCACGTTAATCGTCAGAATAGACGCATGAAATGCTTCCAACGCAAGCTGATGGTACAAATCATTATGAACCAGTTGAATAGACTGCGCTTCATTTTCTCCGCCATAGATGATGCCTGGAACTATTCCAGAACCACGCAGGCGGCGGCTCGCACCTTTCCCCTGCAAAGTGCGCTGTTCTGCGCTTATTTCAATTTTCATTTCTACTTCTCCAAAATTGCAATTTATCCGCGACCAGATAAATTGATTAAAAAAACAATCTCTCTTCTTTTACTCCATAAATAATGAGCTTAAGGAATTCTCATTACTGATTCTTAGCATTGTCTCAGCCAACAAGTTTGCCACACTTAACTGACAAATACGCTCACACACTTGTGCATCTTCTCGTAACGGTATGGTATCGGTCACCACAAGCTTATCCAATGCAGAGTTCTGTATACGCTCGACTGCATTTCCCGATAACACGGCATGGGTAGAGTAAGCCAATACTGCTTTAGCGCCTTCTTCTTTCAATGCATCAGCTGCTTTACACAATGTGTTAGCAGTATCTACCAAATCATCAATAATCACACAAGTACGACCCTTTACTTCACCGATAATATTCATTACCTTAGCTTCATTAGCCTTGGGCCGACGCTTGTCAATAATTGCCAGGTCACACTCCAAACGTTTAGCCATATGTCTGGCACGTACTACTCCACCAACATCAGGTGAAACGACAACGAGATCTTGGTAATCATGCTTCCATACATCACCCAATAAGATTGGCATGCCATAGATATTATCAACCGGAATATCAAAGAAACCTTGAATTTGATCAGAATGTAAATCCATTGTCAGCAATCGGTCTATCCCAACTGTTGTTAACATATTGGCAACAACCTTAGCAGAAATAGGTACCCTGACAGAACGTGGCCTCCTATCCTGGCGCGCATAACCGAAATAAGGAATTGCAGCCGTAATACGTCCAGCAGATGCGCGCTTTAACGCATCAACCATTACCAATATTTCCATTAAGCTATCATTAGTAGGCGTACAAGTTGATTGCAAAACAAAAACATCTTTGCCACGTACATTTTCGAGGATTTCTACATTGACTTCACCATCACTAAAACGTCCAACATTGGCACGTCCAAGTTCAATATTGAGATGCTTTACAGCATCTTGTGCTAACTTAGGATTGGCAGTACCAGTAAAAACCATCAAGCTGTCGTATGACATATTATTTCTTGGCATAATTAATAAGTTGGAAATTCAGGCATAAAGATTACACCTGATAATATGAATGGGTAATTTGTTTACTTCACCCAGTTAGATCGAATCACATACAAAGATATTTTGTAAAAACCCGATTCCTATTGGCAACTAAACTAATTTGGCTGGGGAGGTAGGGATCGAACCTACGTATGCTGGAATCAAAATCCAGTGCCTTACCACTTGGCGACTCCCCAAATTCTTTATTCCATAATTTAACACATCGGATGATCATCCAATCCACGTGCCACAAAACCCTTCATATCAGTCGGTATAGCTTCAAAAGCAGCCCGTGCCGCAAGTTCACTCGAGAACTCAGCAAAAACACAAGCACCCGAACCACTCATCGCCGCTATTGTAGTATTTTCTAGCTGCTTTAGCCACTCTAAACATCTTGCGACTTCCGGATACCCCCGACACACTACCGCCTCTAAATCATTATGTCCTTGCCATATGGAAAAGGGCGGTATTTTGATAGGAATTGTGTTTCGTGTCAATTCTTTACTTGCAAAAACTTCTGCAGTTGACACTTGAACCGGTGGAATTAACACCAAATACCATGCTGCTGGAAGCTCAACAGGCACAAGCTTTTCTCCAATTCCCTCAGCAAAAGCACTGTGCCCGAAAATAAAGACCGGAACATCCGCACCTAATTGCAAACCTAATTCAATTAATTGATTTTTATCCCAATTAATTCCCCACATTTGATTAAGTGCCAGCAATGTTGTTGCCGCATCTGAACTGCCGCCGCCTAGACCACCACCCATAGGAATTAATTTTTGCAAATAAATATCAGCACCCTGCTTTGCACCACTTTTATTTTTTAACAGTTGCGCAGCACGAACACATAAATCCTGCTCCTCTGGAACACCACTAGTTGGTGTATGCAACTTAACCACACCATCAGAGCGCACCTTAAAACCTAATTGGTCAGAAAAATCCAAAAAACGAAAAACAGTTTGTAATAGATGATATCCGTCCTGTCTACGTCCAACAATATGCAAAAATAAATTAAGTTTGGCTGGCGCGGGAAATGTAAACATATTTAACGAAAAAAATTTATTCGGATTCCCAATTATCCACCACCATTCTGATTTTCATCTCTTGATAGTTGAGTTCCAAAACTCTAGGGTATGCAATTTGTTCCGGTTTATTCGGGAAAAACCGACTATAAAAAACATGCCAATTATCTTGTCGGATGGCAACAACACGACCTTCATGGTTAATATCTTTTGCAGCCCTCGTAACCGGAGAATGATTTCCTTGGATCCAATATTGTAGGCCGTTTAATGGCAATCGCCAGCCAAGTATTTCTTCAGTTAAATTCTCCATGTCAGCCGCATGAAAAATTTCTTGTTTAGATGTAATTAAATGCGCGCCATGCTGATCCTGCCAAATCTCTGCCACTGTTTGGCCTACAGGTGAAAATAACAATATCTCGTCATTCGAGTCAGTATGACGCCAGCGAAAATTTCCAGAATAACGTTGTTGTTTATTCTGAATAGATATTCTGCCCAGCAAGTTGAAACTGTTGGCTGCTATATTCTGACTATCTGCGACAGGTTCAGTAAATATTGTCCTAACAGCCGCTTGATGTTGTAATGCCACACAACCTGATACTAACGGCAAAAACAAAAGCATGAATCTCCAGAAAGGATAGAAAGGAGAACGCTTAGCCTGAAAATTACCAGCAAATAAATTTTTCCGCATATTTATTAGCATATACAAGAAACATGCGGTTGACGATAATATTAGTTGCACTTCGCCACTAGGCTCTGCAAAGAAATATTTTTTGTATCATCACAAATTCACAAAATAGCAATTAAGTGTTTTATCGCCTAAAAATCCCATAAACACTCAGACATGAAGGCCTCTATCAGTTTGCTGATAATCAGGCAAAACAATATTTAATTCTAGCGTTTCTTGATTATCATCTTGTTCAAAATTTACTGATATTGCATCTTGCTCCACATTAATATACTTGCGGATAACCTCCAGAAGCTCTTTTTGCAACTGCGGAAGGTAAGAAGGCTGATTGCGAGTTCGCTCATGCGCAACCAGTATTTGCAATCTCTCCTTTGCAATGGATGCACTTTTAGGTCTAGAAGCTCTGAAATAGTCTAGTAGGCTCATTATTTGCCCCCAAAAAACATTTTAAAGAACCCTTTTTTCCCGCCAAGAAAGCGATGCGGTCGTTCCTCACCCAAATAACGTGCCACTACATCTGCATAAGCCTGACCCGCTTCACTTTTTTCATCTAAAATTACCGGCACACCAGCATTTGACGAAGCCAGGACTGATTTTGATTCAGGAATAATGCCTAATAATTCCAAAGATAAAATATCCTGCACATCATCAAGCCCAAGCATTTCCCCTGCCTTAACCCTGTCTGAATCATAGCGGGTCAGCAATAAATATTCCTTAATTGGCTCTTTATTTTGTTCTGCTCTACGTGATTTACTAGACAGCAACCCCAGCATCCGATCAGAATCCCTTACCGAAGAAATTTCAGGGTTGGTAACCACAAAAGCGTCATCAGCGTAATAAAGTGCTAAACTTGCGCCCCTCTCAATGCCAGCAGGTGAATCACAAATAATATATTTGAATTCCTGAGATAGTTCTTCTAAAACTTTACCGACACCCGCCTGAGTTAATGCATCTTTATCACGCGTTTGTGAAGCAGGCAAAATAAAAAGCAAATCACAATTTTTATCACGAATCAACGCCTGGCTAATAGTCGCTTCCCCATTGATAACATTGATAAAATCATACACGACACGGCGCTCACAACCCATAATTAAATCTAGGTTACGCAAACCAACATCAAAATCAATAACAACTGTTTTATGGCCTTTTTTTGCAAGCCCCATGGCAATCGCTGCACTTGTTGTTGTTTTACCAACACCGCCTTTCCCTGATGTCACGACTATAATTCTTGCCAATTTGAGCCTCCTTTGCTAGATAAACTTACGCAATTTCTTGAAAAATTAAAGCATGATCTTGTAAATAGATTTGAACTGGCTTTTTACGTGCCTGTTTATTTAAATCCTCACTAGTTTTGTAGTCTCCTGCGATTGAAATTAGCTCAGCCTGTAAATCATAACAAAAAATACGTGCATCTGTTCTACCTTGTACGCCCGCTAAAGCTCTACCTCGCAGTGTATTATAGACATGTATATTACCTTCAGCCATAATTTCCGCACCAGCACTTACCTGTGACATGACAATTAAGTCCCCAGCAGCATAAATACGTTGTCCCGAACGAACAGGCTGGGTTATCAATGTCGTTGCAGCTGAATAATTCGGCAAAGGTATTGCCGACAAAACAGATTCTTCCGCAACTGATTGTAAAGACTTCTTGGCTGAGTCCTCTAATTGTGTTTTGCTGAGTGATATTTGATTATCATATGTGCGCGTTGCAGTATCAGTCGGAATAAATAGCAAACGCGCTTGTTTATTTTGCTGCTCATTACCACCATGAATACCAATCGGAAACAAGCCTATATTCCGCAACAAATTCACAATGACAGTAATATCAATCTCAAAATCCAGCCTGTTCAGCTCACTTACATCAATGATTAATTGAGCGTTCTTAAAGAAATCAGGGGCCAAACGAATCTTTTCCTGCAAAGATATCTCTATAGCAGTAATATCATGGTTAAACAGCATCAATATAGGCGCAAAAAAAGTGCCGCTCTTGAACTCAAGTACCGGGGTTGTATTGACTGGCTTATTCTGAGGGCTTGTCGGCATGTGCTGATATTATCTGTGATTACATGAATAGATAGTTATTTAAGTAAATACCAAGAACTCCTAAAAATAGTAGCATTACTTAACGCTGGACACTGTACTTGTAGCTTCAGAAGCATCATTATACCCGCCAATTAATTGTGGCACATAAGAAATTCACACAAGAAATAGCGATTAACTCATAATTATGCTTTTGGCACTAATAAATTACCAATTGCAATCTGTACAATCACACTTAGATAGCACCCAAGAAAAAGAAGAAACCCCAAATGGCACAACTACAAAATGAAATACCTTTGCCAATATATATTACAGAATCATAAAGTAATCTGTACTTCTGTAGAAAACAATTTCTGCTTATGCGCACACTTTCACTATTAATAACAAGTTTATTACTTGCGATACCATGCGCACTGGCAGTTCTTCTATTTATGATTATTGAAGTAGAGCCACTTGTTGTACGCCCAATAACCCTAGCACCTGAGCATATTGAGCGGGCAAAGAAGATTCTTGACACACATCGAAACCAAACAAACACGCGCTTGCTATCCCGAATCGATGTGCTATCCGAAGATTTAGATATTGCCGCCAATTATTTGGCAAGACATTTTGGCAAAGGAAGTGCACAAGTTAATTTTTCTAATCAACAAGCTAGAATCCATTTAAGTTTTCCTTTGCCAACCGACCTGATAAACGGTCATATAAATTTTTTGGCTACCGTAGTACAAGCTGACAATCTACCGCAAATTCATTCCGTTCAAATTGGAAATCTGTCTCTACCAAATTTTATTACCAACACACTGGTTTCCCAAGGTATTCAACAGTTACAAAACAACCCCGAATACCGAGAAGGCCTTAATTCCATTAAGTATATTATCATTTCTAAGCATGAAGTCAGTGTGTTATACCGCTGGGAAGGCGACCCTCCACAAGTTGCGATGGGAATTTCAATGTTAAACGAGCAGGAACAAGCACGATTATTTCGATACCAAACATTACTGACTCAAAAAACCCAGCTCAATAATATCAAAACCACTTCACTGGCAACATTACTACCGCCCATAATGCAATTAGCCGCAGAACAGTCCATTAATGGCAATGCACAAGCAGAAAATCAGGCAGCCATTCTGGTAGTAACATTGCATGTATTGGGCGTACCCATGAAATCATTAGTGCCAGAAGCTGCCGAGTGGCCTCATCCGATTAGTCAGGTGGTAACCATCGACAAACGACCTGATTTTGCAAAACATTTTATGGTATCAGCGGCTATTACTGCCTATGCAGACACTGCTTTATCTGACGCTATTGGCTTATATAAGGAAACTGAAGACTCCCGCTCTGGTACTGGCTTCTCATTTAATGACATAGCTGCTGACCGTGCAGGCACAAGATTTGGCAAGCGCGCTGTGATGAATCAGACCTCAGCACGTCAATTACAAGAATTGGTTGCCGCAGGATTGAGTGATGCAGACTTAATGCCTCCTTGGTTGGATCTACCAGAATCGATGCCAGAGGCTGAATTTAAGCAGCGTTTTGGCAACATAGATGCACCCGCTTATCAACAAATGATGGAAGAAATAGAGAGTCGAGTCTCGGCTTTGTCTGTATTGAATTAAGGCATAAAACGCTTAATGGTATCCAGCAGAACCTCGTTATCAGGATTTTCTTTGAGTGCAGACTGCCATATATTTTTAGCATCTTGTTTAGCGCCTTGCACCCAAAGCACCTCTCCTAAATGGGCTGCAATTTCCGGATCAGGCTTAGCCGCAAATGCAAGATTTAAGTAATTCAAGCCACTCATTAAATTACCCATACGGTAATACACCCAACCCAGGCTATCCATAATATAAGGGTCATCCGGTGAAAGCTCTACAGCACGCCGAATCAATTTTAAAGCTTCCGGTAACTTAACACCGCGTTCTGCCAAGCTATAGCCCAGCGCATTATACGCATGCGCATTATCCGGCCTAATTTCTATTAATTTACGTAAATCTTGCTCAACAATCTCATACTTGCCAAGCTTATCCGCCGCCAACGCGCGATCATAAAGCAACTCGGGATAATCGGGTATTTTACTCAAACCATTATCAAGAATATCAAATACTTCCTGATGCACACCTGTTCGCCGCACAATTTGCGCTTCCGCCAAAATTAAATGCGCAGCTTGTTGATCATTTGCCGCTGGTAAATGGTTTAGATGCTGGCGTGCCTCGCCTAAATAACCCTCTAATGCTAACAAATCAGCATATCGAATTTGCGCAGGCAAATGACGCCCTCCACTTGTAACTAAACGATAGGTCGCCATCGCTTTATCGGTTTGTTTTGTTTCTTCATAAACCTGTGCCAGTTGGAAACGCACTGCATTAGGGTCTTTATAATCCAGTTCTAGCGCTCTTTTGAAACTTGCCTCTGTCACATCAAAATCACGTAATTCTGTAGACAAGATACCAACTGCCAACATAATTTCAGCATTATCTGGGTTTTTTTCTAATAAAAACTGCAATTCTTTACGTGCGGCATCAGCATGTCCTTGTGCAATTAACACCCTAGCATATGCAGTACGCACTTCATTTGCCGCTGAGTATTTCTTCAAATACTGTTTGTAAAACTCAGCCGCTTCTTGGTTTGAGTCCCGCTGTAATATGCGTCCCTTTTGTACTGCCGCCATCTCCCATTTAGGGCGTAGAGAAAGCGCTTTGTGCATTTCTTCAAACGCCAGGGAATAATCAGTTGCAAACCATGCCGCCTGAGAAATTGCAAAATGTGCCTCAGGTAAATTCTGATAGGGTTGTGATAGATGTTGTATTAACTGCAATATCTCCACTTTGTCTGGATGCCGTGACAGTAATTGATTCAATTGCAAAAAAGCCTGACCCGTTGTGTCTTTTTCTGCTGCCAGCAATGTTTCCAGATGAGGGCGTGCTGCACTCAACTTACCGAGATTAACTAACAATGCAGCGAGCGTTTGATGCGCATCGCTTGAATCGGGATCAAGCTCTACCCACATCTTTGCCGCACGTTCTGCTGCAAAAGGATGACGTGCATGTAAAGCAATTTCACTCGCCCGCCTAGCGATACGAGGATCACGAGTATCCTTTGTCAATTTCAGGTAACGACCCACAGCAATATCCATATTACCGCGCTGTAACGCCGTCTCACCCAATAAAAAATCGAATAAGATCGGCGCAGTCAATTCCTGTTTTGGCAAATTTGCCTGGCTTGCCTCAATTTGTTCGGTTGATTTTTCCGCCCCTTGTTTAGTAGGAATCTGCGCACAAGCAACAAGTCCAAGCGATAACAACAAGCCAAGAATTTTAAAGTTCATGAAAAATCCAATTGGTATCAAATATAAGATAAATAAAAGAAAAACAGTAGTAACTTCCCTTCATTAACAAACACATTTTACTTTTTTACTGATGGTTAAGTGAACAATTTATCGAAAAATTAAAATTATACGCAAAAGAAACACAATGATTTTAGACAAGTAAACCATGAAAACGTCATTTTTTCATGAAAATTCACATAATTTATCTTATGAAACCAATACCGCATCAAGCAAGAGAAACAAAACAAACGCTACATAACTGTAACTTGAAGCAAAATATTCAGTATACAAATTAATGCCCATCTTTATCTTGCTTGTTAGCGCTAATTACTTGAATATCTGACAAGTTCCCTGTCACATCTAAATAGTTTTCACTGCGTTTAAGGGCTCTGATAACAGCGACTTGCCAAAGTTGAATTTGTTCTCAGTAGCGCTGTTAATAAATGACTATTAGTATAAACAATAACCTGCCCCATATCTCAAAACCTGTGAAGCTTTGCGTATAAAAAGAGTTTAATTTGTAATCGTAACTGCGTTTAAGGCACATTCAGACAACAAGTACAACAAAACATTAATTTGTGTGGATCATAGAAATAAATTGTCGCTTCTATTATTCCGCTTGTCTTTTTAGCAAAAATCTGTCGACAATAGCCATACTGGGCTCTGGTATTGATTCCTGGGTTCCGATTATGAATTGATTTTTCTGTCATTTAAAATGGTTTCACGACTTAATCTCCTGCAATGCGGGTAGCAATGTCTACCAGCTTATTATCCTGATTATGTAATAATAGTTTTTATCCTCAAACTTTGATTCATAACCTAATCACTTTATTACGCGGTAATATACCCAGCAACAAACAAACCAATAATCATTCGTTTGAAAAATTTCACCACAAAATTATTTATTGCATTCTTACTAGGTACAACTACGGTGCTTGGTTTTGCACCTTTTCATCTGTTTTTTTTACCTGTGATGACGTTAGCATTGTTGTTTCGGTTTTGGTATCAAAGTACTACGGCTAAACAAACTGCGTTACTAGGGTTTTCATTCGGCATGGGGTTATTTCTCGCCGGTATATCTTGGGTTTATGTCAGCATGCATGAATTTGGCAACCTGCCGATGCCGCTCGCAGCAACTGCCGTGGTTTTGTTATGTGCCTATTTGGCGGTATATCCGGCGATAAATGGTTGGGTGATTGGCAAATTACACCAATCTCACATCGGCTCACCTTTTACCTGGATGATGACGGCTACTGCGTTGTGGGTTTTGTTTGAATGGCTACGCGGCAGTCTGATCACTGGGTTTCCCTGGCTGGTGATGGGTTACACCCAAGTGCCGACCAGCCCACTGGTTGGATTTGCGCCGGTAATGGGTGTTTATGGCGTATCATTGCTGGTGGTGCTCAGTGCGGCCTTGTTATTTTTGTGTTTTGAGAACGGCATCAAACGTTGGCGCTACGGATTAGTACTCAGTATGATTTGGTTGAGCGGTTTTGGTTTACAACAAATCAATTGGATCAAGCCTATTGGTGAGCCGATAAGTGTTAGCTTGTTGCAAGGTAATATTTCACAAGATTTAAAATGGCGCGAAGATTACGCTGTTAAAACCATGCAGACTTATGCCGATCTTGTGTTGGAAAGCAAGGCACGCTTGGTTGTCACACCTGAAATTTCTCTACCGCTTTTTAGTCATTTCGTCCCAAGAGATTACCTCGATCATCTT